>Ga0210059_1009440_pt1 | contig 15244 bp, 8 predicted proteins | sample Ectturendosymbi2_FD_188042 | JGI IMG/M metagenome (GOLD analysis project Ga0210059, IMG submission 188042) | Ecteinascidia turbinata endosymbiont from Florida, USA - Sample 2 (SPAdes) (version 2) | ecosystem: Host-associated > Tunicates > Ascidians > Unclassified | place: Key West, Florida...
CCTGACCAGTTATATGCGAGTTGTAGGTAGTCGGTATTAGAGGTTACTTTAAAATTATTTTCCTTTCAGAGGTTTTTGCATCCAAGACACAAATGTTTAAATTGAATTTTAGCAAAATCAATATTTTCCTCTAAAAAGTGCACGAACTTGCCAGTTACACTGTCTGGAAGACAGGATAGCTATAAGTGAAATATATAGCCAGCCAGCCCATCATAAATCCAAACGTGTTGCAAAATGCAAACCTAAAGTTGAAACAAAATGCACAACAGTTTGCGAACAGCACAAGCATCGTGCATGCAACAAACGAACAGAACAGTGTTTCTGAACTGGTTCACTGCATCTAATTTAGAGTTGAAAATTTACATTTTGGAGGTTTCTACAGACGGTGAAATCATCTGCAAAAATCAGGATGTAGAAGCGTTTGAAATAAAAATGTAAAATGAGACACAAAACGGACATGGGACATTGAAAAAAACAATCCACGCAAACTTTTGAAAGATTTGTTTCAAATCATTAACTTTTTGTTACACAGACTGGTTCTTCACTTAATTGACACTTCTAAAGACAGCATAAATTGAGTTCAGTCAATATGCTGTCCTGTGTCTACCAGACACAGTCGTCACTCACGTGTTTATCAGCAATCGGAGACGGGAGACTATCAGCATTCGGAGACGGGAGATCGACCGCATACTGCAAAAAAAGTATGGAATTTTTGACTTGTTTTTCACTTCTCTGTACATCAGTGGTTCCCAACCGGTGAGGAATTCCTCCCTGTGGAGGAATTTCATGCGTTCAGGGGAGGAATTTCCACTTTATGGTGAAGTTACCAATTCATTGAAAGTGTTCCCCTTTTTTAATTGACATTGGCTCTTTCAATAAGTTATATCACTTTATATTTGCAAGTTATTTAGTGGACTGGCATCCGCCAGTATATGTTGACAAACTTTAGTGCCATTACTTCACAACAATAGTTTTCGTTGCACTTTCATCAATGAGGTTTTTGTCATCAACAAAGACCATTTTTCCAATTGTAGTTATTACTAGCCTATGAACCTGAACATAAGCTACACCGGGACAGGTAAGAGGCAGGTGAGAAAGAATATATTGGTAGATCAAATATTCTTGCAGACACTTTCTTGCTTTAAGTAGTTAGACTACCGCTAATAACTGAGAACAAGCAGCAGTAGCATAACATGAAAGTTATAACTAATTGGTAGCAAACTAGCAATGCTTTGCACAACAGTACATTATCAGGAGGGTATTCAAAAGCAATGTAAACAAATGTGTGAAGTTTTCATCTGTGGAAAAAATTCCTTGTTTTTGCACAGTAACCAGTCTTATTTTCTCCTAAGCTTTACAGGTCAAAATGCGCTTTGCTTTGTGATTCATCAGTGATTATTATTACAGCGAAAGATAAGACATCAGAAGTTTTCATCTGTTTTAAAAGTCAAAGGTGAATTTCTTGTTAGTAGTCAAACTATTTTTTTGAACAAATTCATGCAAATGTGTGCATGTTTGAAAGAACACACGACAGAGGTAATCGACTGTGTTTAGCGCTCTTTGCATGGTTTCCAAGGCAGCATTATTAGCTGGATTCGCCAAGACTACAACAGGCAAAGCATGCTACGAGTTAAAAACAACTGGTCAATTGAAACTGGTCTGTTTTTAAATGCTCGGACACAAATGTAGTTTTCCAAACAGGTGTTTTCTTGATTCTGTTCTTAAGAAATAACAAAAGGTCCTCAGGCATTGACGTTAAAACCAGCAACTTTCTTTCCAGAAATTGTTTATATTACCGTTATCTTAGAGTTACGTTTCTGCTAGTAACTGTTCTCTGAATCGTCTGAACCTGCGATTGTTGTTTTTCCACTGATTTCGTCATGATAAGAAAGCTGCTTGTGAAATAATACCACATTAAATTACTCAAATGTTTTTAACATTCTCTTAGTTTTGTGCAGCTTACTTCATACATTTCATTTTCCATTCAACTTGAGGCACACCAAGACAATTGAAAATAATGTTGCGTGAAAACGAACAAAAGCCGGAGCTGGATCCGGAGCCACAGCCATAAAAAAGAGCTCCGGATTCGGACCTCCGGAGCTACACTCATGGAAACTCGCAGCGCTGTAGCAGGCACACTGCCTACTACAAAAAAAACTGTACAACAAAAACAAGACTTTAAAAGCATACAAAGTTGTACAATAAAAAACCCTAAAACGAAATCAAAATCAGCATTAAAAAGCTAAAATAAATGCTGACTAACATCAAAACAAGTCAAGCATGAAATACAAGCTGATTATTAACAGAAGCATGTTTTAAACCTGCTTTGATCATGCATTTACATACACGTTCTGCTATGCTTTAACAAGGAATAACAATGGCGGCGTTGCTAATCAATATGACATCGAGCCACGCCCCAACTAGGCGAAAAGCTGGAGAAGCAATGACGGCGTTGCTACGCAATATGACGCAGAACCTATGAAGAGATACCACTCAGATTAGTGAGGTTTATGAACCTTGTGGGACTTACCACCGGAAACAGAGTCCCTATAAATAGGCCGATTTTAGCAATAAAATTTCAGATTGGTTATTACGACCTTCTGACGGTACTTGTCTCCTTCTAGAGTTTAAAACTCTTAAATTTTTTGCTTTGGAAGTAAAACCAACTCTGCCTCACTGAGGTTGAGATTGATTGGAGCTCTAGCGTGGTCACCCCAGTGACGCCTACCTCCACAGTCAAGAGTTTTTGACTGGGTAAGTCCTTGAGAAAGACTTGCTTAGACAACACTAGTGGCGTTGTCCGAGCAAAGCTGATGTATCGCCAGGCAAACCGATCGCAACGGTGAAACAGTAAAGCACTTCCATAATTGCATTAAAGTGCTTTCGCAGTTTCGTACAACATACTGTACAAATCTGCAGCAGTATAGTAAGAGGCCGAAGCGATACGCATGACAATGCACAAATACCAAAGTTACAAGTTTCACTTCCAACTTCTGCGGCCTATGACTTTGCAGCCATAGGTGTAGGAGCTGGCAAGGTGTTGGGTATTGCAAAGGATTTTTGCCCGAATTTCCGAAACTTGCCAGAAAAATTTTTGGGTCATTCTTTGGGCGAATATTTTCTCATTAAGACCGCTTTTGCCTGACCTCCAAAAAAGCGCCAATTTTTCCAAACAAAAGGACATTGGCAGCCACTTTTGCCAGATTTTCAGGAATTTTACAATGGTTTTCACAAATTTTGCCTACATTTTCATGGATACTTCCCGGATTTTCAGAGATTTTGCCCAAATTTTCAACAAATCAAAACTTTTGGTGGTGCACTTGCACCACTGCCTCCTACACCACTGATTACAGCCGTCTGTTGCAATAGCCAAGTGCTTGTAAACATGCTTACCTCAAGTCGTTTTTCTTCAATACAAGGCAAAACAATATCTAGGATTTTAGAATTTGGGGTGTCATTGCAATATTTTAGAATGTCATTTTGACACCCAAAATCGGCTTTGAAAACACTGGCTTGGCAGACCTTCGAATTCCACTAGAAAGTTGTGGATGCACCTTACTGCACTGGTCAAACTTTTAGTGAATCCGTAAAACAAAAAACCACAGTTGCATTTTTTGTTTCGCTCGTTCAGTGCCGACGTGTATCTGAACCAACGCCCATTCAAGTCACTGATGATATTTCTGGGCATTGAGTGCTGAATTGTGTCTTTGATCTACATGCAATGCGGCTAAAAGCATTTCAATTCAACCCCGATATGAAAATTGTTGAACGTTTTGAGAAAGAATGGAGGTTCTCAACATGTTTGAACATATTTGTCATTTTACTAACTGGATGCATTTTTTTAAAAAGGTATGAATAAGCAGTGCGTTTTCCTAACCAGTTTTATGGGAATAGTGGGCCGTAGGTACTAGAAGTTGCGATAAAATTATTTTTCTTTCCGATGATTTTACATTCATGAGACAATCATTTGTTTGTTGACAGCATCAATATTTTTGTGGAAAAATGCAAGAACTTGCAGGTTACACTTACCGGAAAACTAGAAAGCAGAAAGCCGATTTTAGACACTCTGAACAATACACATCCCAAGGTTTTGCAAAATGCAAACTGATGTTTGAATAAAAACGTAGTCATCAACTATTTTTTACAGTTTTGCAAACAGCACAAGTATACTTCTTGCGACAAACAAACAGAACAATGATTTAAACTAGTCGATTGCTCGTATATTTGGGTTGAAAATTGCATTTCTGAGGTTTCTACTGACGACTGGAATCATCAGCAAGAATTCAACAAGTAAAACCTTTGAATAAAAAATGAAATATAAGACACAAGACAAACATACCACTTTATACATCCGAATCAAACCACTCAAGTATTTCAAAGTAATGTTTGAAATAATAAAGTTCATTGTATATATGTTCGCTCGTCTCTTAAGAAAGGTGTTTCGATGAACACATTTGTCCTACTGCATCTTGCATGTTGCAAATACGCTCTCAGTCAATTGTGAGGTTTCTTGTTCACAGCAATATCTGGAATGGGAATAGAACCTCAAGCCTCAAAACTCTGAGGCAGAAGATCAGAGTACAGAGCCAGCTGTCTTCATTTACTTGTTTTTATTTTCTCCAATCATGAACTTAATATTTCTAACGATTGTGCCATAACAGAAATTAATGTTTATGGTGTTTTGGGCGGTGATAAAGCAATGTTGTTGAACACAACCGTATAAAATGAATTACAAAATCGTTTTTCTCCTAATTGACATTTGCATAAACATCATGTATAGAGTTCTGTCACTATACTGTCCTGACTCTACCAAGCATATGCATTTGTCACTCACCTGAGGATCACGATGCATTCTACGCACGCGAGGGCGCGGAAACTGCAAACAAAAGCATACATGTTTGACTTGTTCTCTTCTTCTCCAATAATGAACTTAATACATCTAATGATTGTGCCATCAGAGAAATTTACGTTTTTGTTGTTTTCTGTGTTGATAAAGCAATGTTATTGAAAACAATCCTATGAAAAGAAAACATATTTTGGCAAACATGTTTTACAACCACTATGCTTAAAAACGTTGTCACTATTTACTCATTTCAACTGAAAAATTTTGTTTCTGCGTTCTTGACCTCACAAAAATTACTGCTGGCAGATACGTTTCAAAACGTCAGTGCCTTTAGCGCTATTGTGTTTTCCTATACAACAAGTTGTATTTTTATTTGCTTATATTGCGTTCGGGTGTGATTTTTAGTTAAAACAGTATTCAGAAATGGTAATCGTCGTACTTGTTCTAAAACGATCGATTGTGTCGTTAACGCTTTTGCAGTGAAGCCTAGCGCTACGCAGAAATACTGCTTTCTTTCTGCCAAACTGGACACACAAGTTATACAAATTTGGCATTGCTAAGTTACTGAGGGATATAGCATAGGTGCAAGAGACGAAATAAGCAGTTTCATTAACAATCGGACATGTTACAAAATAGCTTCACTGCGGCCCAACAGCCAAAATCTCACTCCTAGCTCTCGCTGTTGCCTCACTCGACAACCACCTTGGTTTGTATTCGTGCAGACACAGCTGATCTTTTGTCTTCATTGCAGTCTGGTGTATCGCCAGGCAAACCGATCGCAACGGTGAAACAGTAAAGCACTTCCATAATTGCATTAAAGTGCTTTCGCAGTTTCGTACACCGTACTGCACAAATCATCAGCAGTATAGTAAGAGGCCGAAGCGATACGCATGACAATGCACAAATACCAAACTTACAATTTTCACTTCCAACTTCTGCGGCCTATGACTTTGCAGTCATACGTGTAGGAGCAGGCAAATTTATGGGGTTACGAAGGACTTTTGCCCGAATTTCCGAAACTTGCCAGAAAAAATTGTTGGGCCATTTTTTTTGCGAATATTTTCTCATTAAGACCGTTTTTGCCTGACCTCTAAAAAAACGCCATTTTTCCAAATAAAAGGACATTGGCGGCCACTTTTGCCAGATTTTCAGGTATTTTGCCCGGATTTTCAGATATTTTGCCCTAATTTTCAACAAATCAAAACTTTTGGGGGTGCACTTGCACCACTGCCTCCTACACCACTAATTGCAGCCGTCTGTTGCAATAGCCAAGTACATGTAATCATGCTTATCTCAAGTCGTTTTTCTTCAATATAAGTCAAAACAATATCTAGGATTTTACAATTTTGGGTGTCATTGGAATATTTTAGAGTGTCATTTTGACACCCAAAAACGGCTTCAAATTACACTGGCTCAGCACACCTTCGAATCCACTAGAAAGTTGTGGATGCACCTTACTGCACTGGTCAAACTTTTAGTGAATCCGTAAAACAAAAAACTACTAGTTGCATATTTTCTTTCGCTCGCTCAGTGCTAAGGTACATCTGAACCAACGCCCAATTCAAGTCACTGATGATATTTCTGCGCATTGAGTGCTGAATTGTGTCTTTGATCTACATGCAATGCGGCTAAAAAGCATTTCAATTCAACCCCGATATGAAAATTGTTGAACGTTTTGAGAAAGAATAGAGGTTCTCAACATGTTTGAACATATTTGTCATTTTACTAACTGGATGCATTTTTTTAAAAAGGTATGAATAAGCAGTGCGTTTTCCTAACCAGTTTTATGGGAATAGTGGGCCGTAGGTACTAGAAGTTGCGATAAAATTATTTTTCTTTCCGATGATTTTACATTCATGAGACAATCATTTGTTTGTTGACAGCATCAATATTTTTGTGGAAAAATGCAAGAACTTGCAGGTTACACTTACCGGAAAACTAGAAAGCAGAAAGCCGATTTTAGACACTCTGAACAATACACATCCCAAGGTTTTGCAAAATGCAAACTGATGTTTGAATAAAAACGTAGTCATCAACTATTTTTTACAGTTTTGCAAACAGCACAAGTATACTTCTTGCGACAAACAAACAGAACAATGATTTAAACTAGTCGATTGCTCGTATATTTGGGTTGAAAATTGCATTTCTGAGGTTTCTACTGACGACTGGAATCATCAGCAAGAATTCAACAAGTAAAACCTTTGAATAAAAAATGAAATATAAGACACAAGACAAACATACCACTTTATACATCCGAATCAAACCACTCAAGTATTTCAAAGTAATGTTTGAAATAATAAAGTTCATTGTATATATGTTCGCTCGTCTCTTAAGAAAGGTGTTTCGATGAACACATTTGTCCTACTGCATCTTGCATGTTGCAAATACGCTCTCAGTCAATTGTGAGGTTTCTTGTTCACAGCAATATCTGGAATGGGAATAGAACCTCAAGCCTCAAAACTCTGAGGCAGAAGATCAGAGTACAGAGCCAGCTGTCTTCATTTACTTGTTTTTATTTTCTCCAATCATGAACTTAATATTTCTAACGATTGTGCCATAACAGAAATTAATGTTTATGGTGTTTTGGGCGGTGATAAAGCAATGTTGTTGAACACAACCGTATAAAATGAATTACAAAATCGTTTTTCTCCTAATTGACATTTGCATAAACATCATGTATAGAGTTCTGTCACTATACTGTCCTGACTCTACCAAGCATATGCATTTGTCACTCACCTGAGGATCACGATGCATTCTACGCACGCGAGGGCGCGGAAACTGCAAACAAAAGCATACATGTTTGACTTGTTCTCTTCTTCTCCAATAATGAACTTAATACATCTAATGATTGTGCCATCAGAGAAATTTACGTTTTTGTTGTTTTCTGTGTTGATAAAGCAATGTTATTGAAAACAATCCTATGAAAAGAAAACATATTTTGGCAAACATGTTTTACAACCACTATGCTTAAAAACGTTGTCACTATTTACTCATTTCAACTGAAAAATTTTGTTTCTGCGTTCTTGACCTCACAAAAATTACTGCTGGCAGATACGTTTCAAAACGTCAGTGCCTTTAGCGCTATTGTGTTTTCCTATACAACAAGTTGTATTTTTATTTGCTTATATTGCGTTCGGGTGTGATTTTTAGTTAAAACAGTATTCAGAAATGGTAATCGTCGTACTTGTTCTAAAACGATCGATTGTGTCGTTAACGCTTTTGCAGTGAAGCCTAGCGCTACGCAGAAATACTGCTTTCTTTCTGCCAAACTGGACACACAAGTTATACAAATTTGGCATTGCTAAGTTACTGAGGGATATAGCATAGGTGCAAGAGACGAAATAAGCAGTTTCATTAACAATCGGACATGTTACAAAATAGCTTCACTGCGGCCCAACAGCCAAAATCTCACTCCTAGCTCTCGCTGTTGCCTCACTCGACAACCACCTTGGTTTGTATTCGTGCAGACACAGCTGATCTTTTGTCTTCATTGCAGTCTGGTGTATCGCCAGGCAAACCGATCGCAACGGTGAAACAGTAAAGCACTTCCATAATTGCATTAAAGTGCTTTCGCAGTTTCGTACACCGTACTGCACAAATCATCAGCAGTATAGTAAGAGGCCGAAGCGATACGCATGACAATGCACAAATACCAAACTTACAATTTTCACTTCCAACTTCTGCGGCCTATGACTTTGCAGTCATACGTGTAGGAGCAGGCAAATTTATGGGGTTACGAAGGACTTTTGCCCGAATTTCCGAAACTTGCCAGAAAAAATTGTTGGGCCATTTTTTTTGCGAATATTTTCTCATTAAGACCGTTTTTGCCTGACCTCTAAAAAAACGCCATTTTTCCAAATAAAAGGACATTGGCGGCCACTTTTGCCAGATTTTCAGGTATTTTGCCCGGATTTTCAGATATTTTGCCCTAATTTTCAACAAATCAAAACTTTTGGGGGTGCACTTGCACCACTGCCTCCTACACCACTAATTGCAGCCGTCTGTTGCAATAGCCAAGTACATGTAATCATGCTTATCTCAAGTCGTTTTTCTTCAATATAAGTCAAAACAATATCTAGGATTTTACAATTTTGGGTGTCATTGGAATATTTTAGAGTGTCATTTTGACACCCAAAAACGGCTTCAAATTACACTGGCTCAGCACACCTTCGAATCCACTAGAAAGTTGTGGATGCACCTTACTGCACTGGTCAAACTTTTAGTGAATCCGTAAAACAAAAAACTACTAGTTGCATATTTTCTTTCGCTCGCTCAGTGCTAAGGTACATCTGAACCAACGCCCAATTCAAGTCACTGATGATATTTCTGCGCATTGAGTGCTGAATTGTGTCTTTGATCTACATGCAATGCGGCTAAAAAGCATTTCAATTCAACCCCGATATGAAAATTGTTGAACGTTTTGAGAAAGAATAGAGGTTCTCAACATGTTTGAACATATTTGTCATTTTACTAACTGGATGCATTTTTTTAAAAAGGTATGAATAAGCAGTGCGTTTTCCTAACCAGTTTTCTGGGAGTAGTGGGCCGTAGGTATTAGAAGTTGCTATAAAATTATTTTTCTTTCCGACGATTTTACATTCAAGAGACAATCATTTGTACATCGTCAGCATCAACATTTTCGTGTAAAATTGCAGGATCTTGCTAATTGCATTTGCCGGAAACTAGAAAACAGAAAGCCAAATTTTAGGCAGTCAGAACAATACATATCGCAAGGTTTTGCAAAAACGTAAACTGAAGTTTAAACAAAAACCTCGTATCAACTATTTTTTACAGTTTCGCGAACAGCACAAGTATACTGCAAGCGACAAATAAACAGAGCAATGATTTCAAACTAGTCGACTGCTCCTATATTTGAGTTGAAAAATTGCGTTTCTGAGGTTTCTATTGACGACTGGAATCATCAGCAGAAATACAGCATGCGAAACGTTTGAATAAAAAATAAAATATAAGACACAAGACAAACATATCACTTTATACATCCGAATCAAACCCCTTTTCGAAGTAATGTTTGAAATCATTAGTTTCATTGCATACATGCTCGATCTTCTCTTAAGTAAGGTGTTTCGATTAACCCATTTTTCCCTGCTGTATGTTGCATGTTGCAAATACGCTCTCAGCCATGTGCTGGTTGCTTGTAGACAGCAATAGCTTGAGTGGGAATAGAACTGCAAGCCTCAAAACTCTGAGCCAGAAGCTCAAACTAGAGAGCCAGCTGCCTTCTGACAATATTCTTGCACACCCTAGCGTACTTCTTTCAGTTGCCTTGGTATGAACGACATGCCAAGTGCAGGCTTTTCTATATTCAACATGGCGCCACAGGAAGGAAAATGGAATCTACCAACACCCAAAGGAAAATATCTAGAAAGTTTGTCGCATATATGCTTTTCGGTCAAATATGGGGAAATTTGGGCAAAATATCCTGTGCACACCTAAAAATTGCCTACGTCAATATGTATGTACAAGACAGTTCCGGACATTTAGACATCCAAATCAATCCACGTAACCGTTTTGAAGCTTTGAATGAAAGCATGAATTATTTTGCATATAAAATCGTTTTTGTCTTAATTTACATTTGTGTATACAGTATATGGAGAGTTCTGTCAATATACTGTCCTGTATCTCCGAAACATATATCTTCATCACTAACCTCTTTAGCAAACAAACTTCTTTCCATGTGACTTTCTTTTCTTTCCATCCTAATCTACAAAAGAAAAGCAAAACAAATTACTTGTTTTTTCGTCTCCGAACATGAACTTGATAAAACTAATGATTGTGCCATCAGAGAAATTTGTGTTTTTTATGTTTTCTTCGTTGATAAGGCAGTGTTAATGAAAACAATCGTATGAAAAAAAACTTATTTTGGCAACCATGTTTTTCAACCAGTATACTCATAAGCGCTGTCATTATTTACTCATTTCAACGAAAATGTTGTTTCTGCGTTTGTGACCTCTCAAACAAAAATTAATACTGGAACATACGTTTTAAAACGTCAGTGCATTTAGCGTTATTGTGTTTTCCTACACATCAAAGTGTATTTTTAATTTGCTTATTTTGAGTTATAGTGTGTGATTCTCAATTAAAACTTTATTCAACAACGGACATCGTCGTAGTTGTTCTAAAAACGATCGATTGTGTCGTTAATGTTCTTGCAGCGCAGTCTAAGGCTACTGAGAAACAAAGTTTTTTTTTCTGCGAAACTGGAGACTCAAGTTGCAAAAATTTGCATTACTAAGTTGATGACGGATATAGAGGAGGTGCAAGAGACGAACTAAGCAGTTTCATCATCATTCGGACATGTTACAAAACTTCACTTGGGCAAAGGCTTTGCAATATTGTATTTGTGACTGCCAGTGGAATATCACAACCTGCTGCAGGAGTTCGTATCTCTTTACTCCGCCGAACACTTGGCTGGTTTCGTATTGAAAGCTTTAATGGTCGCGATCTACTGCCAGTTTATGTATACACTTTTTGCAATTTCCAAAATTGAACCATGTTGGTTAGTTGGTTGGTTATTTTGGAAATGTAGCAAAACAGTGTTACTTGGAAGTTGACATTTTGTCAGATTCAAAAATGTACTTTTCAGTTGCAGGTTTAACTCGAATATCAGCAACTTTCGCCTATATAGTAGAGACGGCTCCACTGGAAACGTCTGTGGGACGCGTTCAAACAAATATCCGAAGACCAGCAGTAAAAATGTGGACATTGTGGAAAAGCTCTACATATTATTTCAAAAAATAACTTAATATTTCAAACATACATTCTGCTACTGATTTTTAAAGACCGCATGGTTTTGCTTTGGCGCAGCACGCCATGGAAGTTAGCAGAACATTATGGACACATTTCACCATACAGGTAAATTATGTAATGAAATTGTACAGTAAAAGAAATTGATGGTCTGTTTTGCTACGCTCGTCCGTGCTAGGGTGTGTCTGACCATTTGGTTATCATTGCCACTGATAACCTTTCGGTACAATTAGCCGGTTTACATGGCGCATTTCATTGTGGATTTGTTGTGGCTTTTCCGCGGTTGTTGCTTTTTATTTGCTGAGTCGCGCTTGAGGTTGTAGCTTTATTGTGTCTTTCAGCGGACATGCTGGCGAGGTGGTCCAGGATTTCAAAGCCACAGTGCATTGTGGCTTTTCCTATGTTAATGGTATATATTGCCGTTATGCGGAGTTACGTTTCTGCTAGCAATTGTTCTGTGAACCGTCTGAACCTGTGATTCTTTTTTTTTCACTGATTTCCTCATGGTAGAGCGCTGCTTGCAAAAAACTACCAGATAAAATTACTTACAAAATTTGGTATATTATCTAGGTTTGGTGTACTTGGTATAATTCATTTTTCATTCAACTTGAGGCACACCAAGACAATTGGAAATATTAATGTGTGGAAAGGAACAGAAGCCGGAGCTGCACCAGGAGCCAAGAAAAATTAAAGTTCCGGAGCCAGAGCCACACTCAAGAAAACCAAGAGCTCGGGATCTGGAGCCGGAGCCATATTCATGAAAACAAGAATTCCGGAGCCGGATCTGTGTCATTTCTACAACGGCTCCACAGCCCAGTCTGTAAGCACCGTTTTTTATTTTATTTTTTTGGCTTAATCGATGGGAATCAAACCCTCTCTATTCGATTCGCAGATTGAATTCAAAGAAGGGAATTGAACCAAATCCACGGAACCACGTTCTCTACAAATGCACTACCGAGCCGAAAATAGCACAGACGTCTATTCAAACAACCAACCCCTACACGAAACGTTTTCCTATTTTGTTGAAAATCAGTGTCAAAGCTTTGGATTTCTGGTGATGGTTTTCTTAACAACTGTGATGTCTGAGATTGTTCATCCGCATCAGTAACTAAGAAACAGCGAGACTACAATTCAAACTGGTTGATTTTAGCCGCAATTATGCAAGTTTAGAGAGCATAGCTTTCAGCTCCGTAGCTTATCTCCAACGTCTGCGATCTTCCCCAAAATAGCGCCTCTTGAAACGTCTGTGGGACGTGTTCAAAACTGTTCACATCAAGATTCGAAGACCAGACGCAAAAATATGTAAAGCACGAATTATTTTCAGATTCATTAAAAAAATACAAGGTCTAGCTTAAAAACGCGTTACGCTACTGACGTTTCAAAGACTGAATTATTTTGTTTAGGCGTAGCACACCATCGAATTCCAGTAGAATGTCATGGACACACTTCACTATACTGGTCAAATTCTTACTGAATCTGTGAAAGAAAAAACTTGAATTACATGTTTTGTTTCGCCCGTTCAGTCCCATGTTGTGCCTGACACTGTTATCATTATCACCGATGAGGTTTTGGGGAAAGAATGCTGAATTGTTTGTTTGATCTACTGTACATGCAATGCTACTAAAAAGCATTTCAATTTCGCAACGTTGTGTGAGTTGCTGAACGGCTTATTAAAAATGGTGGTTCTCTAAATTGGTTAAAAAGATGCGTCATGTTATGACATAGAAGAATTTGCTTAAAACAAATGAATTGCAGCGAATTTTTCCTATGCAGTTGTGTGCGACATGTTGGTGTTCCAGTAGCAACGCTTCACAAAACGACGAAGTTTAATCAATTATCAAGCATTTCAACAAGGAAATCAGCAAATTTTTGTTTTGGTGTTGCTTTTAAAATTGCTTCAAAATTACTTTTTTCCTTTCAGATGATTTTGCATTCAAGACACAAATGTTTGAATTGAATGTTAGCAAAATCAATATTTTCGTCAAAAAAGTGCACGAACCTGCCAGTTACACTGATTGGAATACAGGATAGCTATAAGTGAAATTTAGAGCCAGCCAGCGCATCACAAATCCAAACGTTTTGCAAAATGCAAACCTAAAATTAAAAGAAATGCGTAATAAAAACACGTTTTAAACAGTTTTGCGAACAGCACAAGTATCGTGCATGCAACAAACCAACTGAACAGTGTTTTTGAACTAGTTCACTGCATGTAATTTAGAGTTGAAAATTTACATTTTGGAACTTTCTACAGACGGTGAAATCACCAGCACAAATCAGGATGTACAATCGTTTGAAACAAAAATGTAAAATGAGACACAAAACGGAAATGGGACATTAAAAAAAATAATCCAGGCAAACTTTTTGAAGATTTTTTCAAATCATTAACTTCATGTTACACTCACTGGTTTTTCTCTTAATTACACCTCTAAAGACAGCATAAACAGAGTTCGGTCAGTATGCTGTCCTGATTCTACCTGATACAATCTTCACTCACTTGCATATTTGGCGTAAACCGGCGACTGACCGAATCCTGCAAACAAAGGTATGGGATTTTTGACTTCGTTTCAACTTCTCCCTAGACTAACTCATTATATACATAACGCTTGTGTCATTATTGAAATTTTTGTTTTTTGTATTTAGTGCGTTGATAAGGTAGTGGCAATGAAAACAATCGTTTGATAATATGCTTATTTTGGAAACCATCTTTTTTAACCAGAATACTCAAAAGCGCTGTCATGATACACCTACTTCAACTGAAAAAATATTGCTTCTGCGTCTTTGACCTCTCAAACAAAAACTGCTACTGGGACATCTGTTTCAACAGTTCACAGACGAATTTACATAGCAAGAGACATGAGTTCTAATCAAAGGGTGCGAGCTGAAAAAAGATTAACATGGCTTCGTTGATAAATTCGACAGTCGACATGATAATCGAAGGATTAAGTTATACTGAGCTTGATGTTCATATGAAATTCTGACATAGCCTCTGCGGGGATTTGTAAGTGAACGATATTGCTCACTGCCTGTTTGGATGAATCTTTCTTTTGGTTTATTTCAAGAAGTGTCTGTTTCGCTTGTGACAAGCTAGCAGTAAAGTCAGGGTTTGAGTATGCTCTTATATCTTGTTTTTCAGGCACATGCCTAAACCCCGATGCACAAATATCTACGACGCGGCTATGCTACTTTAATTGCCGCTGGTGCCGAAACGTCGCTGTTCTCAACTACATAGTGCAGGTCTGGCCAACCTATGGCTCGCGATCCGCATGCGGCTCTTTGCCCGGCTTCATGCGGCTCTCACGTAAATACCGCTTTTATTCGTGCATTAGTAGCACAATTTTGTACTGATTGTTCACCTTAAAAGTCGAGGTGCAACTTGCACACGAGATGCGACTTACACACGCATTGCGTGGAAGCATGCTTGGTGTGTGATATTTGCAATAAATCTAGCTGCGCAACGGTACTCTATGTGTGTGTGAGTGAGGAAGAGCTGGGGTGATGTGCATGTGTGCCCATGTGTGATGTGGCTCTTTGCGGTAACACAGTAAGAAATGTGGCAGGTCTCTGACTGGTTGGCCACCCTGGTATAGTGCATTAAATAGTCCTTACCCTATCCACGCTGCAGATGGGTATTGCAAT
>Ga0210059_1009442_pt1 | contig 15242 bp, 16 predicted proteins | sample Ectturendosymbi2_FD_188042 | JGI IMG/M metagenome (GOLD analysis project Ga0210059, IMG submission 188042) | Ecteinascidia turbinata endosymbiont from Florida, USA - Sample 2 (SPAdes) (version 2) | ecosystem: Host-associated > Tunicates > Ascidians > Unclassified | place: Key West, Florida...
ACCAGCATCTCTGCATGCAACGACAGTCATTCCTCGCAAGCAACGTCTACGCTGGGCAACACCCCAAACCTCAACATTGGGTTCCTACACCAAAAAGGAAAACCCTACAATAGCGCAGTGCTTAAAGTTATATTAATAAAACCATGAGTGAATACAAATACGTTTGATGTTAAACTGAGCATGAAGTTGAGCGATACCCGGCGGGTCTAAGTTTCTTAATTGTTAACTTGGGCATGCCATGGACACTTCCTATTAACCAGTGCTCTCGCGGAATTGTCCTAAAATGCATACATTCCCACAACCGGTACGTAACACATCCGCCTTTTGTACATTTGGACTCACGAAAGGTATGTGAGAGTACATGCAAGCTACGTGATTTTTCAAAATGATATATTCATTAACAGTTCTGTGGGCGGGCGCATTCTTATTTTCACTGCTATGATGTTGTAAGGCTGTTCCCTTTGAACAATTGCACACAAGAGTTTTTAAAAGGCCTACAAAAATAGCTGAGGTTACTTCTACAACATGCAGGGGATCCAAAGTTGATTTTTTTGCAGTTCTAACAATTTTATGTAGTATTGAATGATCTAGGTTATGCATACAGCAAATCAACTATTTTAGAAGTCCTTAGGGAAGGTCTGTTTGAAAGTCAATATTATTTAGCGTTGATCAACGCTACCACATAAACGTTACTGAATATTTATTGTTTGATCATTACATCTGTTGCATTAATTAAGATTATACAGGAACAGCAACGTGGCTGAATTGCAGTGCAGTGTTTTGGCCAAAAGGGAAACAATTCCTGCACGTGGTGGATGGTGTTTGCGTAATGTTCAAAAACACGCTGAACTTCACATTTATCAAAGCTTATCATGAGAAATTGCGCTTAGAGGCGAGTTTTTTTCATAGAATGTTATAGCAATTTTGACATAACCTAGAATTAAATTATTTGTAAAAAAGCTTTTTTTCCAACTTTTTAGATTCTATGTGACACATGAGCACTAAAAATCTAAGCCAACTGAAAATTTTTGCACTAAGTAACGAAACAACGAAGGATTGTTGGCAGTTGGGGTCACTGTCTAAATCTTACGAACACTTTCAATTAATTTTTGGATTTGTTTACAACTTTGCATGCAGATGTAAAGAAATAATTTCAGTATACGTGTGGGCAACTGGGCATTAGCCGTTAATTACGTAGTAGTTGTTTTTAGTCTCGTGGCATAGCTAGTGGGTTAGGAATGTTTGTTTGTTAAGCTATTTCACAGTTAACCAACACACTGTCAAGTCAATTATACTTCAGACAGTATGCTACAAACCAGTTTCAGATTTTGTATGCAGGATTTAGCTCCTAGACCCGAAACCAATCTGAAGGAAAAGAGACAGTCTAAGTAAAATCCTTTGTTGTTTGAAAACCGCTTTTATGCTCTTTTCCGGAAATCTGTAAAATGGTATTTCAGTGCGGTCGAAAACATTCATGCAACGCAAGTCGACTATTATGAAAAGTAGTTGGATGTCAGCCCTTACCAGTCTTTTTTTAAATCTCTACGCCTTATTGCTGTTAGTTTGAAAGCTTTCAAGTGCAAAATCTTTTTTGAAGGTCAGCAAGTATTTATTAGCGTAGAATTATGCTGAAGAAGAGGGGCAATATCCTGGTTTTAGAGTTTTGGTTGCAATTGGGACTTCTGCAGCTAGCAGTGGTGGAGGTGAGAGAGGCTTGTGTTTGATGAACATCATTAAAACCAAACAGAGGTATGTAAATTTTATGCAGGACAGCTCGATGCTTCACACATCTACTGTCACCTAAATACTTGAAATTCTATTTTCGTTTAAGAACAGATAAAACGTGGAAACTGGATAAATTGATGCACTGCAGCAGCAGAAAACAGCCACTTGAAAATCTGAAAAGCTTATGGAGCTTCATAATGAAAATAACAGCCAAAGAAAACAATATGGACGACATGCAGCTTTCTTATAAACACTGGTTTTCTTCCAAGAACCGTTGCGCATTGGACTTCAAACGCATGTCAGTCACAAATCAAGATTCTGACTGAGAAGAACATTATATTTGATTGTTGTTCATTACATGCCATTTATGATGTTTTAGTTTCAGATGAGTCTGTATACCTCGAGTGCCGTGTCGATTCCGTAATTGCCTAGTGATTTGTGCCAAATCTTTTTTGTTTGAAATTAACTTTCTTTAATCGTTTCAGTGCCAGGCATTGAAGCTGATCATGGGCCCACGGTGCAATTGGTAGATTTGGTTAGGGAAGAGTGGAATGAGCCCTTAACCATCATTCTTGTCAAATCCATTTTGACCCGGTGTGGCAGTCCTCTTCTAAAGAAGAAGACCACTACACATTTAGGACAATTCCGCAAGAGCACTGGTCCTTAGCAATGTCCATGGCACGCCCAAGTTAACAATTAAGAAACCTGGACCTGCTGGTCTAGCTTGACACCGTTCAGTTTATCACAACAAGATTGTATTCACTCATGGTTTTATTAGTATAACTTTAAGCACTGCGATATACCTTACAACAGGGGTTTATAATCTACTTCAACATATAGCAGTTTTATTACCAGTAATCAAGGGTTGATGCGCAGTTCGATTATGTCATAGATGAGGAGAGAGAGTAACCCATATTGTTAAGCAGTCGCACTACAACCTGCTCGCAAATTGATTAGAACTTCGGTGATTCCGTTAGTCTAACCGTTCTGGAATAATAGTTAGCCACAAGTATATTCTGGTTCACGAATTTACCAGACCCCACAAGTTTGCCAACTTATTTATCCGTCAATTTGGCTTATTCCAGTTTGGTAAGCCCACTACCAGTTCAGGTGAAAAGCTTGGTAAGCCCACTGCTCGATTGAACCTAGCAGTGACACAGGTATATATCAATTTGGTCATGTATTTTCATTGGTTGATTCCCATCTCGCGGTCCTCACGGTCACGCATTGAGCGCGTGCGTCTGGCGCAATCGGGCGTCCGTGACGTCACTTTTCTAAGAATGAAAGCCATTCGGAATCGTTAGTGATTTCGATTACAATTTTTATCATGGTTTGGACTGCCTTTTGTTAGTATTATGTTATAAGGTTTTTGGTTACCCTCTCCTAACATTATTGTACAGTAAATGCATAAGTACAATTCTACAATAAATAATGTCTTTAGTGTTCAGCTTCGTTTGGCTTGTCTTGAATTCGTCAGTAAGCTTCTGGATTGCGTTCTTCAATTATTTTCCTTTAGTGATCGACGTCTTCTTTTATTGTTATTTCAGAATCACAAGACGTTTCATGTTGAGGAGCAAAAACGAACTCAACATTCCTCTCCGCTCCATTTGGTTGAAAACGTTGATGTCTTTCCATAAGAACGGAGTACATAAAGTGAAAAAAGAGGATTAAGACTTCGAAAGTTCTTCATTGAAAATTCCATGGTTGGGATAGTCACTTTCTGGAGGGTTGTCTTCGAATAGAATCAAAGATGGGGTGTTTGCAATTGATCCATGAAATAAAAGAAATTGATTGATACAGTTTGCAAGATTGTTTTCACAGAATTTAGTTCGATATCATCAAGGTCTTATTTTGGTTAGCATCTCGATATAATAGAATAAACTGGTACAGGTACGACCTGAGTTGCTATATTATTAGCATGTTCAACTCGATAAGTGGGTTTATCACTTAATATTTTCCTTAATATCATGATACCTGCGAACAGTAGGATAATACCTCCTACAATGCTTGCGGCAACGATTAGGATTTTTATAGGTTCAGAAACCAAACCTATTTCTTTGTCGACGACATTAGTGACTAGGTCAACTCTTTTATCAACTTGATCTGATCCGAGTTGAATAACATTACCTATTCCTTCATTGAAATCCTCAATTCCTAGTTCAGGAACTGTTATAGGAACAAAATGATGTGTGAAGTTATAAACTTCAACAGGTTTTGTAGTCATTTCAACTATATCTTGTAAATCTTCCAAATCTTGAGTTAAATCAAAATTGTGTCTATGTCTCTTGAAACTTTCTTCCAAATTCTTTCTTTGCTATTCAGCATCTATCTGTTTTATGGGATGCTGTTTTTCCCAAGTAGAGGCATTGGTCTGAGATTGGTTGATAATACGATAAATTTTCGTATTAATCAGAATTCCTCTGCGAATTCGATTCGAATAAATAGTATCTTTCCTTAAATCAGGAATGCTTTTTAAGCTTTTCAGTTTTCAGAGTATTCAATATAAGCTTTCACAGATTATATTCTTCAATTTCTCGTTGAGTATCTCTGGCATTAATACTTAGCGCCAATTTTCGATTTTCAATTACCATTCTGGTATTAGCAATCGGTTGTTCTAGGAGTTGTTTATCTACAGCAAATTGTAGATTTTGAAAATCTTCCTGTTTCGACCGATATGTGCTGTTATTTCAGTTAAACGATTTATTGCTTGAGTTAACTGTAATTCTCTTTCATTGATTTCAGAGATTTGATCTTCAACAATATTTACTTGTTCCGTGAAGTCTTTTTTGATCTTTTCTAATCTTTCATTTATTTCATCACGAAATCTCTTTAATTGATTCTGAAATGTACCCATGAGGGCTATTCCCATTAATCCTCCAGTTACCAAAGAGAATAAGAGGAAAGCTCCTCCGTCTCAGGTAACTTGGCTTATCGTTTTAGTTTCACCATTCAGCATATAGTTTTTATGTAGGAAACACAAGTCTCCATATGCAATTACTGGAGCATTCTCTTTAAGATCTGGAATTACTCCACGTCTGTCCATAGATAAAGATAAAGGTCCTGTTGGATATTTGCAATGCAGTAATTCTTGTCTCTTATCATAACGAGAAATAATTTTAGAACAGCGTTGTGATAATATTTAAACAGCGAGTATTAATAGTATTCTTTTGATATGATCTATTTATAAGGTCAATTTTTGCGGTATTCCTACATTCACAATACGAATTTCCTCTATCGTATGCAATAAGATATTTGTTTGTTCGGAATGGTTCCGGTACAAACGTGTGTGATTCATACACAAGATATGAAAAAGGTATATCATCAAGGATATAGTGAATTTTTCTATTTAATTTTCTTAATGGACCATGTTTCATGGTAAAAACATACCATTGGGGTAAATCATGTACTTGTTCTTCCCATTGGAATATTAGGGTTCCAATTCCTAAGTAATGTAAGCTTGATCTTTTATGTCTGGATGAAAGTACAGGTCGAAATAATCCTCCTGGTATGGTGAATTTTGTTTCACCCTCAGGTATAGTTTCCCAATTTATCCACTTAGAGGAATTACATTTGGACAAATTTTTTTGTGCAATAATTGCTTATCGCTCTTCAAGTTTAAATGGTGATATGAACACAAATTTATTTCTCAAAATGGGATTTAAGTAACAGGGTAGTATAGATTCGTTATTTCTTGTGATATTTTTGTTTTCATTATAATGGGGTATGTTGAAGTTCCATCTAACCCATTGATAATTTTCATAATAGTAAGCTAACAATTTGCTTGTGAACATAAAGGCATGTCTCATTACTGGGAGGTTACTATATTGGTGAGTAATGTTTTTATATTCCGATTCCATTTGGTATAGCGGTTTTACAAGCACTCTAAGTCTGAGTACCTTAACCGGTGTGGAATCATTTAAATATTCTCCTGAATATAATGTATTCCATTCGTTTTCAGGGTTCCATGATTCTGTTCTAAAGATCGGGCATTGACATTCTTTATCATAACTGTCAATGTCAGGAAAATATCTTCCTTTTGGGTAATATTTTTCTGTGTATGTTTTACCACTAAAACCAACTCTACCATATTCTGTAGATCGGTATACGTTCGAAATTTGTCTTTCATTACAATCGTGGGGCATTAATTCGGCTAATGAATAGCGTTCACTTACCTGTTTATGTCTTTCAATCGGTGTAGTTTGTAATCCTTGGGTTCGTAGGAAGTTCTGTAGTATCGTCAAGTTTGATACATGTGTTCTGGAAATGGGCTAGCATCATTAGAAATTATTTGAACTATTACTATAAGTAATATCAGTTTCAGCATTTTTCTACTTCAATAAGTATCCTGAAACGATACAAAATTTTAATAAGACATACATAGTTACTTTAGCAATCATGACAACTATCCTTCTACTTGTAATGAGACAATTCATAGTGCTAAATATCAGATACACTTTTCTAATTCTTTCCTTGTGAAATTTAAGTATTTCACAAGTATAGAAACGTGTTATAACCATTCTTCTTTCTTTTTATTACTTTTAGGGAATGTGGACAGTCTTTCATGACATGTCCTTTTTTCGTACAGTTATAGCATTGAATGTCTCTTCTTTTCTCTTTATTCTTTGAGTTTGTTTCAGCTTTCTGTAATTTTTTGAAGCCATTGTGTGAAGGTTGATCTTCACTTTCCGGGCTAACTATTTGAGTTATTTCTGTATTTTCCATACTCTGTTCTGTAGAAAGTTTGTTTTGACAAAGGACTTTCCAGTTTTCGGGAATCATTTGCATCGTTGTTGGTGTCTCTTGATGATTACTATTTGAAGCTTCTGATTGTTGGTCTTTTTCACTTCTTTGGGATTCATCTTTTACAATATCGTATATCTCCTTAACAATTTCCAGACACGTCTGTTGTTCGTCCGGGTTATATTTCATAAAGATATCTAATAACTGTTGAATCTTGGGGAAGTCATGATTTTCTCACAGTTTGTCTTAAATTTTGAAATATCCTGTAACGATAAATAGTTATAAAGATAACAAAACTTCTTTAATGAAAAATGAGAAAATCAATTATAACGTGGATATGGTCTTGGACTTTATGTATTAGTTTTCCTATATTCGTAGTGCTGTTTTTCAGTGCCTTTACTACTTGATTAATTTCTCCCGGAGTAGGTGGATTTTTCTTTTCCTTTTCCCCGAAAAGTTTTTCAAGAGCAGTTTTCTTCTCATTGTCAGTTTTACTCATTATGTCGCTATTTGATTACTTGTTAGGTTACGATAAATCCTATTAGAATAGTTTCTAGAGAAAAACATAGGTTAGAACATTACGAAAGCAAACAAAGACACATCTATAAAATAAACATAAACACAAAATATATTACCTAAGGACTTATAGGAACAACGTTGCTATGTATAGTGGAATTAGAAGATATACAAATCTGATAAACTCCATAAACTATAGTTGAGCCAATGGCCATTAAAGTATTGACGATATTTGAAAGCATAGGTGTAAAAATTCCTGTATTCCTTTCGGATTCGTGTTGATCTAGTTCATTTACTCTTTCCCAATCAATCTCAGGGTGAATGGTAGTAGAAATCGTAGTTGTTGTTACTGCTGTTGTTTCAGCAGAGCTAGTAGTCATCGTCTGTTCCTTTATAGTAGTTGAATTGATTTGTGTTGTGGTCAACTCCTCAGTAGTGGTAGTAAGATCAACAATCCTAAACTTAAGAGAACAGATGATTTGTCCATTACGAAACTGATGTTGATAGATAATATCTTGATGCAAATCAGTAATTGTATTCAACGTCGATAGAGACTGCTGAATGGTTTTTAGGACATAGTGGCATTCCATTTTACTTTTTAATGTCTGAACATGACGTTTTATGATAGTTCTTATCCATAACTGACTTCTTTTCGCGGCATTAGCTTTGTTACTTACTGTCGTTATTGTTTGAAACAGACGTGTGCGACCATTTTCGTCAGTAATTGATTCTAATTGGTCCATTAAACGTAAAAGTAACGAATCAAAATGTCGTACTTGCATTTGATAATGATCATAATTCTTCACCGTTTCCATAGTGAAGTTATTCTTTTGGTCATACTGCAACAAACATCACGAATTGGGAAGACTCTTTAAATATTAGGAAGACTCTTTAAATACTCTTAAATAGTGTTTTGTACACGCATATGTTGTATTTGATTTTCAAGATTGGAAAAATTGAACTGTCTCAGTGCATGGACAGTATTCCCATTAGTTAAATGCATAGAATGCAGAGGGAACCATGTAATGTTAAAAAGTTCGGAAAATTGACCTGTCTGAACCAATTTCTTATAATATCGAAATATATCATGTCAGGGTTCTAACCCTTGAAGATATGCTTTGCAAAACGGTTCATATTGTAAACGAACTTCCCAATTCGTGATGTTTGTAGAAGATTGTAAGAGCACTTTCTCTAATCTGCCCAAAGTGGGTGTGCAGTAAGTATGATTTTCATGATCTGAACATTGTGTGGGGCTGGTACAATATGTCCGACATTGAGTTGAGGTTCTTGGTTCTAAAGTGACAGTGATTTCCAAGTTATGTCCGTTGGATGTTCTCATAGTGCATTGATTGTCTTCACAATGTGTATGTGTGCACCAATATGAAAATATGGAATTTTTTGGTCGTAGGGACAGTGGCATGAAGTAATGTTTATTATATGTTATGATAGTCTTTTCTCTGTCAAGTATCCACCAAATAGAGGTCTCTCGTTTCCTTAACTGACCATGTCTAAGGTGTATCACTATCCAATTGTGCCAATTGTGTGGTCTGCCTGGTGTATTCCAATACCATTGAAAAAATAATCGATCGTGATGATGATTTTCATTCTGTAGATCTGGCCATATGTCATGAACTGATCTACCAGGGATTCGAATTTGAACTTCTGAATCGGATAAAGTGGTGATTTGTACTTGCTTTCGAAAGTTACATTCTTCTAGAGTAGATGCATTTACATCACTACCAATGTTATGATTTACTTTTATAGATCGAATAGTAGGCATGTCTTTTAACAATATGTAACAGGGAACAGCTTCTTGTCTAGGGTAGGATCGATCGACAAAGAACATTCTCCATGAAATCCATTGGTATTTCTCAAAGGAGGTTAAAATATAAGGAAATAACATGAGTATGTCAATAGAACGGTAGGAATACATAACGTAAGTATCCTGCCGAGATGAATTTATATGTGGAATATGAAATATTGGAATACATTGCCAAAATAAATATATCATCTCATAACCTTGATTACTTTGTTGTTGTTTTTGTTCCACTAGTGTCGTCCAAATGTCAGGACACCATTCTTGGGTTTTGACAAAGTTGCATCCACATGCTGGATCAATATGAAAGGGTGTTACTTGCGAATGTTTTGCGGATACCTTTTCATGATGGTGGTTCTGTTCCACTAAATTTTTTCTGTATTGATGCAAATCACATGGTTCTACATGAAAGTGAGGGGTTTCATGTTCCAAAGATATTTGATCTTTTTCTGGTATTAACACAACTTTCTTTCCTTGGTTAGAAACAAGGTTAAGCAAGGGTTCCAATTCATTACTACAATTTCTTGTTTGATGTAAACTACCAGATTTTGTCAATTTTATATGCAAGAGGAAATATACACACAACAATTTGAACATTGTTAAGTAATTATAAATGTTTGTCTAAGTGTCACTGAAAATACAATATAAAAACGTTAGTGTATTCCTTATTCATCTGTAAGCTCATTGGTTGTAAATGTTCCTGCAACACAAGAATGTTGTTAAAAGTTTCAATTACTAAGGTGATGATCAAGGAAACTTCTGAAAGGTTATTATGAGAAATTCATTGTGGGCAAGGGTTGCATTTGATTCCTGCTTGCCTAGTTGTTTTTCAAGCTATTAGCAGTTCGTCAGAATTCTAGAATTCAAAAGTCTGAGATAGAATACTCCTTCTTGGTATTCTAAATCTTAATCGAGGCTTTTCCGTTAATGGGAGGTGATGCAATATTGCATCTTCCGGGAAATTCCACCCGTATTGACTATATAAGCAGGGCTTTCAGAACTGGTCGTCATTCAAAATTTCATATCAACGGGCTACAATTCAACTGTGAAGTCATGTACCGCTCATCGGCATCAAATGTTAGCGAAGTACTTCAAGATGAAACAATCCTCGCTCTCAGTCGTAATGGGCAAGGTCAACAGCTTGATCCTTTTTCTGCCCTACGTCAAGCGGAAAGCATCATCAACCATAGTGGAGCTCTACCTCCACCTAACAACGTGACATTCCGTTTGGTGTGGTTTACAGGAAGAGATCGATGGTACTATAATCAATGCTACATCCGGTTCGAGTTCCCCCCTCCGGATCTACTTCGTGGGCAGGTCGCCTGGGACCGATCACTCTTGCTGGAGGATCTGGAGCTATCCGAGGGTCAGTTTGTTGAGACGGAGCCGACCATTGTGAAACTGTGGGGCAGTTATTCTTTTTTCTTTGTGTGTTTTCTTTTCAATTTGATTTCACATTTCCTTCAATTCTAACTTTTCTGTGTTTGTTTCTCTAATAAATTTAATTATCGTTAAAATGTCTGGTTAACTTCTGTCTTCTTGATCAAATGAGTGAGACGTCGTGTTTCAGGGCATATACTCCTCAATAGGGAATACTTAAAGACTAGAAGATTTCAGACTTGAAAGCCTCCTGAAAAACTTTTGATATAGTTAAATTTCCACCGTTAACGACCTTAGTGTACATTTTTATCTTAATATTGCTATTCAGCCTACGGCTGGCTGTCTAATTAGACAGAATCAAAACCACAAGGTTTCATATTTGTTTTGTACATGCGTATAATTTTCATACAGTTTGCATCACTGAAAATATAAAGGACCTTGAAACATTACAATATTTAAAGAGTCTTTGGTTTCGAGGTAATTGCCTTGAGCTCCATCAAACACGTCTTCCAGGATGCTGCAATTCCAACGATGAATGTATTTTAGTTCAGGTGGTGCTGGTCGTTTAAATATTACAAAAGTTCGGGATAATATTATTCCACTCTCCTGAGGAAACCAGATGATTCGAAACGAAGTGTTTCTAGGCGGCTTTTGTAAGCGGTTGAGTGGATAAATCGCCAAGGCTTTTTGGACAGCCGAGATTGGATTAAAAATTCGACCGGTTGTCCACACTGTTGTTTCACTATATTTTTGTTCTAAGTCTTCATCAGGGAAGTGTACAGTCATTTTTATTTTCAAATTTTACTTAGAGATTTCCTGAAATACAACAACATTATAACAGTAATATTACTCAAGAGGCATATATAATACATTGTTCATCTCCACAAGCAGCAAAAACAAGCCGTTGCTCAAATCGCCTCATTCATGGTTCTTATAAAATTTTCAGAATCATGTTTCAACGAAATAGTTCAACGAAACATCATAAGAGAATGAGTAAGAAGCTATTTAAAACATCACTTTTCTTAAAAGTTTTTCACTTTAACTATTCTTTTACTCTGTCAAGCTGTTGGCAGTTTATCGATCAGTAACATCGATTCCAGATCAATTAGGGGGAATTGATTATAGTTTCTAATATCACACAACTGTCTTCCTGAAGAGGGTTGTTGAAAAGGATCTCCCATATCATATCGACTTGCCAAAGCCAATTTTTTGATTTACTAAACACATTAATGGCCTATATTTCCAGAGGCTTCCACGAAATTTTCCAACAGTCTCTGCTTAAATGTGCAGAATAATTTTGGATCCTCTTCAAAAACAGTCAAATCTAATCCACAAATTCGGAATTTATCTTGCAAGGTTTTAATTGGACTCTGACGCCTGTGAAAGTTCGTAGATTTGAGTGTAAAGAGCGCCTGATATACCTGTATTTCTCTTTTACTAACTCCATTTATCTCACTGACAGGCATCCAACTCGGTTTTTCAACAAAAGGTGTTTCTTCAGCGGAATTCATTTCAACCTTGGGCACAATGATTTTTTCTTCATCTGAATTCGCTTCAATCTTAGGCATAATAGAATGTACTGGCATTATACTACTTTTTAGTTTCTCTAAATTTTCTGAAACAAATTACAGCATCACAGCAAAGAAAATTCATCATAGACTACAGTGATCTTATAAATCTATCATAGCATGAATGTTTTCATACGTTTCTGTGGTTATAGGAATATTTATCAAATATTACCAAAACCAAGCAACTTGCCATCGATAGAATGTCATATTCACAAGATCGAGCAATGGTCGATATAGTTGAAAAGTGTAGCAAAATTTATGACACAATTTCCGCTTAAACACTGAAAACAACAATGGATTATCATCCAAAATTTCTAATCTTAAATTCTTCTCCCGAAGGTGATCTTCCATCACTTTCACGGGGCACTCGTCCCAGTCAAATTTCACACTGCGAAGCACTTGTAAGGCATAGGCTAATCTGTCAGTCAATGTTTGTTCTTGAACTAGACTTGATACAATTATATGAGCCTCACGTTCCGTGCAACCAATATCTTGCAAATAGTTTTCGAACGATGTCTTTAAGCTTGAGTCGACTGAATAAGGTTCAACAACTCGGTAAATTCGATCCATATAATCACTAGGTAACGGCAGAGGAGTCAGTACAATAGCTGGGATCATTTCCATGATTTCGGAAGCCTTTGCTCCTTCAACTATCAGCTTGTCTAAACAATTTGCCGTGGCATTAATTGTCATTTTTACTGTGAAGTTCTTAAATAATCTACACAAATGCACGTTATAGTTAATCTTTACTCCAATACTTGTCACATGATTGATTAATTTAGCTGTACTTTGCAATTGATTTATACATTAATTAACATTTGTAACCACTCATAAGTATGTTCATCGATTGGTGTGCTTACCAGGAATTCCAATAGCCACATGACTTGCCATTGAAAGTCCTGTATATTCACATATTGAAGCAGTGAACAGTACCAGAAAAGGGAGCCTTGAAATTCTTCATAAAGCTTCTGCTTGAACATTTCAAAAAATAAAGGATTTTGCTCCAAAACCTCTATTTTCAAATTTTTGGCTTCTAATTGATTTTGTAGTCTCAATATGGGACATTGGAGCTCATGGAAGTGTATAGAATTAATGGCTTGTACAAATGCATTCTATTGGGTCAGACATCAAATTGTTTTCGTCCGATTCTGCTAACAAAGTATCTAATTCAGTTTCTGTCACATCCATGTATTCCAAGAATTTCCCAAACAAGCTTTCTGAGCTTGAACTTGTTGTGTCAACTTGGCAGGCAAAATCGGTTCTGATTTTAAGATTTTGCAAATCTACAATGTCCAAAATGACTTTCGGATTTCTTATCATGATATCAGCAACATTCACGCCCTTGGCTATTAGTTTTTGTACACAGCTCTTAGTGGCTTTTACGGTCATTTTACTTTGTTGACCCAATGCTATTAATCTATAAACAACCTAAACAAGTCGCGTATTAGTTTGTAAACTTCAAAATATAATGTCAAAGGAAGAGACATGTTGAAGCACACCTTCTATTGTTATAAACTAAAACATTGTCAATGATTTCTGGCGGTTTCTTTCAATCTGTAACATTGCTTGTCGCAACCTATAACATTCTTCTTCCAATTTCATATCAAATAGCACCTTCCAAATGGTATAAATTTGCCACTGATAATCCTTTTGATTCACTGATTCCAGAAATATGTGATATTTACGAAATCCACTAAAGTAGAATAATATACTGAGTCGGCATTTAAGTTTATTAAATATGGTAGGACTTTCTCCGAAAAGGTCTATTTTTAGATCAGCAGCTTCCAGCTTTTCTATAAGTCCTTCTATTGGGTTTCTTTTCCAAGTGATTCTTGTTCGTTCTAAGATTCTCAAGGCTTTACGCCTCCTGTTTTCCTGTACCAATGTCAAGTCCCCATCATCACTAAATAGTGCTCCAAGTTTTGGCGTTTTGATGGCATTTCGAATTTGCTCATAGTTCAACTTTTTACTTTGTATGGTCTTTAACACTGTCCACATGATCTTTATTTGCCAAACGAAATTTTCCGAGTCTAGAAGATCTACTAATTGATAATATTATCTGTTTAGTTTTTTGTACAGCTTTTGTCGAAACAGTTCGAGTAGCACAGGCTCAATTTTAAGGTAATCAGAATTTAAGCCAATAGATTGTAGTTGTTCGTTCGATATTTCTTCTGGATTTTGAAACCAGTTAAAACGCAAAGATCGTATTGCTTCAGAACATCTTTCGTGTGCATCTATCAACATCTTCATTATAACTTATTACTTACTGCCTATACTTATAACAACCTGGAAAACAAGAATAGAAATTCACAGACTTACCACTTATTTCCATAGCCTAATGAAGCTATCTAAGCGACGTCTGATATAGTGACTTATATACTGCAATGTAAGTCATGCCTATTCTCTTTCTGTTTTCAGCATACAAGACTCTGTTCTTTCTAAGCTTCCTATCTTCTGTGCTAGTTCGCATATTCAAGGAATGATTGGTTTATGGGCCTCACTCTCCATCCATCAAAAGAAGAAGCCAAACACGATAGCTTCATACTGTTAAATTCGTATTTTTAACAGATTACTTTAAATGAAAATCGCTTGGATCGTGTAAAAGTCGAGTTTAGGAAGTACCCTTTTAAGCTAGGCACTATCTCCTTATTAACAGAATGACTTCACTGGTGGCACCATTTTTTATGTGGCAGTCCTCTTCTAAAGAAGAAGACCACTACACTTTTAGGACAATTCCGCAAGAGCACTGGTCCTTAGCAATGTCCATGGCACGCCCAAGTTAACAATTAAGAAACCTGGACCTGCCGGTCTAGCTCAACACCGTTCAGTTTATCACAACAAGATTGTATTCACTCATGGTTTTATTAGTATAACTTTGAGCACTGCGATATACCTTACAACAGGGGTTTATAATCTACTTCAACATATAGCAGTTTTATTACCAGTAATCAAGGGTTGATGCGCAGTTCGATTATGTCATAGATGAGGAGAGAGAGTAACCCATATTGTTAAGCAGTCGCACTACAACCTGCTCGCAAATTGATTAGAACTTCGGTGATTCCGTTAGTCTAACCGTTCTGGAATAATAGTTAGCCACAAGTATATTCTGGTTCACGAATTTACCAGACCCCACAAGTTTGCCAACTTATTTATCCGTCAATTTGGCTTATTCCAGTTTGGTAAGCCCACTACCAGTTCAGGTGAAAAGCTTGGTAAGCCCACTGCTCGATTGAACCTAGCAGTGACACAGGTATATATCAATTTGGTCATGTATTTTCATTGGTTGATTCCCATCTCGCGGTCCTCACGGTCACGCATTGAGCGCGTGCGTCTGGCGCAATCGGGCGTCCGTGACGTCACTTTTCTAAGAATGAAAGCCATTCGGAATCGTTAGTGATTTCGATTACAATTTTTATCATGGTTTGGACTGCCTTTTGTTAGTATTATGTTATAAGGTTTTTGGTTACCCTCTCCTAACATTATTGTACAGTAAATGC
>Ga0210059_1009443_pt1 | contig 15242 bp, 10 predicted proteins | sample Ectturendosymbi2_FD_188042 | JGI IMG/M metagenome (GOLD analysis project Ga0210059, IMG submission 188042) | Ecteinascidia turbinata endosymbiont from Florida, USA - Sample 2 (SPAdes) (version 2) | ecosystem: Host-associated > Tunicates > Ascidians > Unclassified | place: Key West, Florida...
GCCGCGTTTGGCACTCGAAGGCATTTTGTGCGGTTCGCGATGCTGTTTGAAAATTTTCAAATTAGTAACATTAAAATTATTTACTTTATTAACCGGTATGCTCGGTGAGCGTGTGAGCGAGTTTCTTCTAAACTAACGTAGAGACGGCTGGAAAAGATTTGTCTGTAACTCATTATACTTTTCGCAGGAAATGAGATGTACAAGCTCTTTCTAATAAGTTTCAGGTACCGCCATTGTTGCGTCAGCGTCATAATGCTACCCTCTGATGGGCATAATGCGGCCCTCGGGTTACTATATAATTCCTCGTTTGGCCCTCGAAAAATTTGAGTTTGAGACTGCTCAGCCAGCACAAACTTGCAACTGTGTGAAACGTCATTTTCTGGTCGACGCGCGTGAGCGCACATTCGGCTGGAAAGAGTCAGGATCGATATTTATTATTACTTTTTTCATTAGTTGTAATTTAGATATTTGAAACTTTTCTATTCACCGCCATAATGCGTCAAAATCAAAATACTTCATGTCTTTGCAGAATGGGTGAAGAACATGCAGAGAAACACGGTCATGAAATTACCATCATGCAAGACTGGGAGAAATACAAAAAGTTTGTAAAAAAATTTAAAAAACAAAGTGAAACCTGAGAAGTTACGAGATGATGAGATCGTGTTTTATGACATGTTCAAAACGGATGTATGGTGTCAGACATAAAGCGGGTTTATGATGATTGCAAACTGCGCTTCTTGAAAGTGAAAATAAAAATGCTTGTGTTTCTCCTTTATTTATTCACTCTTAAGCATAAAAGTTGATATGAATATAATTTTTACCTCCTGTTAGAAGGCGTGCTATGTGACCAAATTGTTTTTTTTTAGAAAGTAATTTAAGTTTTCAAAGGAAGTAGCCCGTATTTTCCAATATATATATCGATTAATTGTGAACAACAGTTTGCATATCAAACAGCAAAAGTATGTATTGCGAGATGTATTTGATTTGTTTATGTGAAGGTTTAAAATTTTTTAAAGGGATGGGATAAATTCTGCAGAAAACGAGATAGCTATTGCTGAGTGTTAAAGCGTCTTCCTGCAAATAGAAAGCTTGGATGTTCGATCCACAGTCACTGAGTGAATCGCAGTGGCGCTCCTTTGGCAAGAACGTTCACCATAACCGCCCAGTAAGAAGCAAAAATTCAGGCTTCGGTCTTCCGCCAATTGCCATGTCCAAAAAAAACTTGATAAAAAAGTTGCAATGTCTATTCATTTGGGGCTCTTGGTTGAAAAAAACAAGTTCAGAACCTCTGGTGTAGTGCATATTGCTGACGCTAGCTTTTCTGCGATGTGTGAGGAACTTGTGATTACTGATGATGGCAAGGCTTGGTTAATTCTGAAGCTGACAGACATTGCGACTTTTTTTTCAAACTTGATTGTGGGCGACGACAATTTGCGGCAGGCCTAAGCCTGAAATTTACATCTTACCGGGGCGGTAACCTCTCGCTTGTTTCTGAAGCTGACACATTTCGTGAAACCGCTTTTCTGTAACTTTTTATTCCAACATAAATATCTTACGGAGACAAGGTGATCGACACAAACGGTCGTTGCTACAAATGAGAAAAAATAAAATTGCAACTTAGTTCTCTACTACGGATTCTGAAATAAAACAGAAACATGCTAATTTTACCAACGCGGATAAACTATGCAAAAGCGATTGCAGTTGTCGCAATCAGCCTAACGCTCATCTGCATTTCTGATAGCAAAATCACCTTTAATTAAGATTTATTTAATCAGAAATACTGACGGACTTTAATGGCGGATTTTTAGAATTATTAGATATATATTGGGTCGACAATTGTGATCGTATTATAGACTATGGATAAATTTAGACAAAATAGAAGTTTTATAAATGGTTCAAAAGAAGATGGCAAGAGATATGTCAGATGATGTAAAACAACGCCATTTGAAGTAACATGCAGGGACCGAGTTATGGGGGGACGGAAGGGACATGTCCCTCCCAACTTTTTGACAGGGGGGACATGATATCTTTTGTCACCCCCAACATTTTGTGATGAAAAGTAATGAAGTTGTGCAAATTTCATGGTTCCATTACTGTTGGAAACGTTTCCCCAGCATAAAACCAGGGAATAAACGAGAAAAATGAGCACTTCCACTGGAGTATCTGTATATACAATATAGGCTACAGATTACCTATGTAAACTGAATTGTCATGATTGTTGAAAATGGTTTATTTGAAAAACTAACAATTAATAGTTAATCTGAATTATCGAATCGATGTGCACATGAACTTCGCTCAATCAAGAATTCCTGCGCTGTTCTGTAACCTACAATCAGAATGCGGTTGCCACAAGGCAACCGCGTAGCTATGGGGACAATGGGGCAATGCCACCCCCAAGTTCAAAGTTTTCAAGTTAATAAAATATTTGAAGTATAAGCCAAAGAAATACTTCAGTGCAAATCAACGAAACTGCTTCAGGAACCTATCGCACTTCAGCTTTTAGTCGAATAAAAACTTGTATCCGACCTTTTGTAATCATCAATGACCGCCAGTAAAAACAATTGGAGTAAAGCTTTTCGCAGCTGTTTCTGGCGCACCAGCTTGCTGTATCCCACCTAATGGTTATGTAAGCTTCATTTCAAGACCATCGCAAATACTTCTCTGATAACCGTGGATGTTACTTACAAATATAATTTATCCTTGTTTCCAGTGGCAGCGTACCCTTAAATCAATATCGTAGATTTTTTCTTGTTCCACACTTCTAAAAATGGATGTGTGAATATGGCGGTGATGTAAATTTTATATGTGTTGAAACTTGGCTAAGAAGCGATTCAGTTTCAAAATCTACTTCATTTCGCCATAGTGACTGTTTGGCAACAATAGCATTCGTTCTACATATTTATTTGTGATGACATGCATTGTGACGGTTCAATCACAATTATGTGGAGCATTAAGGTTTTGATCAATGATTTCCCTTTACCTTGCCGGCGAGTGAAAAATCAATATTTTCAAGATATTAGATTCCGACCTGCTGTTCATAAGCTCAGTGTTTCAGCTTTCACTTGATGTTGATTGCCACCCTATCATTCAGAAAATTATTTGAAATCATTTAAATTAAATACAACGAGAAGAGTCAGCAGCAAAATATAACGTAAGTATCAAGATGCTTTTCATTTTGCAAGGGCTGAGGGAATTGACACTGCAATTACGTACAGTACTGAGATAACTTGCACAGGGTGGATATTAAAATTTAGTGGCAAGCTCTCAAAAAAGGGTCCCAAAACATCGCCATTGCGAAAAGTAGATGCGGGATTACGTGGATAAAAGAGTTAAATTTGTTTGACACTTCAGTGTATAAACTAAATTCAAGAGCAAATGATACATACGAAAAGAACAAAATTTTGTGACGTTTTGCAGCTACACAATTGAAAGCTGCCTCCTATGGCACATTTTCCCATAATTTTTGGTTCATTTTGAAAAACATATGACTTACTTCAGAGATTCTTTAAATGTGTCTCTAGAGTGGTACATAACCTTTTTAACTCAAAAATGATGCAAAGCTCTCAAGGGGGTGCACGGTATCTCTGAAAAAGAGGGGTCCAAGGTGACTGCCTCCATATCCTTCCCTGATATCCATCCCTGAGCTTGCAATCTGTTTTGTTGGCAAAGTGCATGTGACTAAAATGAAACTAAATTAAAAATTTTTCCCATTAGGGTTTCCAGTTCATCAGATAAAGTTATTATATTCTTAAGAAACCCGCGTATACGGTTATCAACTACAGACGTGACTTAATCGCTCAAAAATTAGATGACAGCGGGATCCACTTCTTATAGGCGCGAATGTTTTGTAGAAGGTCTACGTCAGAAGTCAATGCCTCAGAGCAAAGTCGCTGTTCGGTTTCGGTTGAACATGCTGTGTTGGTGTAGATCAGAAGCGTGTAAATACAGTAGGCTATAAGCGCAATCGTAATGGCGGCCGCGATGACTTCTTCCTCAAGTGCAATATTGGGCATTGAGAGGTTTACCAGCGCTTTTGCAAGAAAGGCTTATGAGCAAATGGTGGCATTGATCCAACGTAGAAGCTTGGAACTTAACTATCAAAACTTTTAAAACTTGTCAATTCAAGGAAAACAGACTTTTTATTTGTCGGCTTAAATCTGAACACAATTGTTCAGGAGAAAACGCCAGAAACATGCACGTTTCATGGATGGTGCTTTAAAAACAAGAAGCATCAAAAATATAAAAATGTTGAAACTCGGTTGTTGTTTTCCCCAGCCCTAATAAAACTAATTGGTATGCGCTTGGTTCCGCTGCTTGTATATACCAAAAGAAGTTGTGCTTTCCTTTTGATTTGATCTATGTGGTGATTATTAGTACCAGTATATTTATTTTTCGAAACTTACCAAATTTGAATTGATTATCAAAATTTTGAGCATAATTGTGTCTATTTGAGCTCTCAGAATTAATGTGTTTTCATATTACATTCAGTTCTGAGTCTAGATGTCTAGATACAGCACCGTTGCATACTTGTATACACTACTAGTTGCTATGCAACCATGATGGGCGTAGCCATGCGCCCCCACTTTGGCCTATTTTACAAAAAGGTTGTACTACAGTCGGGTGAACATGGTGACGTCATCGAAACGCAAACAATAAGGTTTGTGTCCCCCAAAGTTTTTTAGCAAACTCGGTCCCTGGTAACATGAATAATTTACTAATTTACACTGAGCCAATGGACACAAGGAAAGCAGTAAATTTTTCGTAACTGGAAATCGAACATTTAATTTTTTCACCAGCGTTCCAAACAGCGTGTGGCGATGCTATGAGCGATTCCGCTGTGACACATCCTTTCGCCAATCTGCGATGGTCAATAAGATTTTGCACATATTTATGTGACAACTGAAAACCCTAAGTTTGCTGCAAGCTTTCGAGGAATCAGTCAACCGGGCTCTGCTTTCATCACTTTGCGATAATTGGGACTTTCACATATCTGCGTTCAAGTAACTCGTCTCCACAAGGGCGACAAGTGGAATGAATCACAACATTTTTAATGGGATTTTGAAAACGATCCCATGAGCACGTCTGCCCATCTACAGACGTACCGTATTTATTCAAGTGTAACGCGCACTCGTGTATAACGCGCACCCTTAATTTTTTGATTGGAAATTGATATAAATTTTTTTCACTTTTTCTCAGCTTAGACCGTTGAAACTACAAACAGCATTGAAACTTCAAACAGGGAGGTTTATCTACAGCGCATTGTATCCACAGATACAACGCGGTAAAACGCTAACACGCCGGTTTTAGGAAGCGCTGTCCCATTTGACAGAAGCTCTGGGATACGAAAAGAACTGGGGCCGCATTCTACATCCAGGTCATGCGTCGTGCACGACTCATCGAATTATAGAAAAGCACAGCCGCTTGCCGAAGCTACCCACCGTCTTGCAACACAGCTACAGCGGGAGTGAAAATTAGGCGCGCTGGCATTTTGTAACGAAGGCTTAAAAGTTCTTTTTTACCAAATTGTTTAGACGCGCAACACGAGTGCGCGACCGGGTTTTTGCACCCTGCGCTATGCTGAAACAGGCTATACGAAATATACCGTACCTGTGTGTTCTCTTGCATATGACTTGTTTATTATGCGCACCTGGACTCATGCGCCCTCTGGCGTAAAGGCATAAAAATCTAAGACCTCGTTTATAACGCACACCGAACTTTGCGTTGGTGTTTTTGGTATAAACGTTTGCGCATTATACTCGAATAAAAACGGTAATTCTGCTAAAGCATCTACCAATGTTTCAACTCAGAACAACGTGAATCCGTCAATGAGTGTTTGTTGCGTTGGTCGGTGATTGGACTGAGATAGTTTTCCGGTTTTAGTGAAAGTTGGAAAGAAGTATTTTCCTATTGCACTTGCCGTAGCTTGTGGTTTGATTTATGCATTTCTGTCAATAGTTTCCATAATTTCTCAATTCTTGCTTTAGCCCTTCAACGTTTCACGCGTAGCATTGCTTGAGGATTTCATGGCTGACAATATGTACTGACACGTAAAATAGATTTAATGTTAAAAATATTTGCTGATTGATTCAACTTCGTGGCGTTTGTAGGGAGCAGTTACTTATTTATCTGAGATAATTTATGAAATGTCTTTACACCACCAAAACGCAACAAAGTATAGCACACGTTGATGACAAAAAATCATTGATGCTTCGCTGCACTTTGTTGCGATCAGGACCAAGCAGACCACTACGTGACGTCATAAATGTGAGTGGAAGTCTGCGAAGAACCCGGAGTGGGTTGTTTGTGCAGCAAATCTCCCCAGAGCACCGTTACTTGTGGTTTAAAGAGAACTGATGGTTAATGAAATTACGATACGGTATTGTTCTATCTAGACAAGTATGTGTTTTGCTATACGCAATGCGTTTGCATGATAAATGGAGTGACGGTATTAACAAAATATGTTGCTTTCCTGTCAAGTTTTAAAGCGGACTTCTCAAAAAGGCTGGCCTTCGAAGCCATGCTACGACAAAAGCAGGTATTGTGAAAAAAGTAACTTTTACAGTCTGAAAATTAGACAACTTATGCAAGACCGCATATTAATAACATGACAACTTGATTGAACCAACGAAACTCGTTATATAATTCTATGCTAAGTTGCCGTATGCCCGTATCCTTTGTCACATACATGCAACCAAAATGTTAATGCTGTTCGTTTTGCTACTCATGTTGTTCCGTAGCGTTTGCCACCAGGTTTCAAATCAAACGTTGGCTGATAAAATATAAGCGCCAGAAGAACTTATTCATCTGTTTGAAAATGTGAATATCTCGCACTAGTTACTAATTTGTTTACGAAACATCACTTTTTACAAACACACAACAAAGTTATCACATTCCGTTTCGTTCTTGGCGATTGTTTGCGGAATATTTCGTTGTCTCTATTTTTTCAGAACGACCACAACTCATATAACTCAACAAACTATTCAAGCCGAATGCTTTTGCAACACAACATCATGTACGTGTGTTTCTTTGTTTTGCAAAGCTGCAGTGCCTTCGATTTATGAGTAAATATATTTGTCACAAACCATTTGTCAAACGCAATACCTTCAAGTCGCAAATCTTTCGCTATTGTTCGCTTCATTTCTGGTTGTGCCAACCTACAATGCATTTATGCTTTCCGGAAACAACATTCTGGATCTCGAATTTGTGATCAAATTCAGCTGCGTCGCCCTTGTAGCGTCTTAACACTAATGCGTATGTGCCAAGTCGTGCTAATACTTACAGTGCTACTGTAGGCCTGGTTTGCCCGCTTGCAGTTATTTGATTGCAGCAAGTTTCGCAGTTTCATGGGTTCACTTCAACTGTCACGTTGGAGATATGCTGTCTTGCATAACTTGTTCGAATTTTGAACTGCAAAAAGTTACTTATTTCACAATACCCGTTTTTGTGGTTGCATGCTATTCCAAGCGGGCCTCGAAGTACCATACAACCTTTTTTTAACTTGGCGAAAACTCCGCTTTGAAACTTCACAGGCATGCAAAGCATGAAAATAGCGGCCAGAAGAAAACGGACTTAGCAGTTCTCACATATATTACAAGTATTCTGTGATGACATGTGAGAGGATTGCTCCGAGTCAGTTACGTTACGGATTAGTACAGAGATGCAATGTGTGTTATCAATATTAACAGCCTCGAAGCGAAGCGTGCAATTCCTCGTAAGTGAGCAGGGTTTTCCTTCGATGATGTGACTTTGGCAATGCAACGGATTTTTTTTGTTAATTTTGGTGACGGCAGTTGGCAGCAGGCCGAAGCCTGAATATTGCTTCTTGCAGAGGTGAACCCTCTTGCCCAAGCAGCGCTACGGCAGTCCACTCATATGGCTGTGGATTGAACACCCAACCTTCTGATTAAGAGGCGAACACTTTACCACTGAGCTATTGCCGCCGCCGAAAATTACGTAATTTCGTATGCTGTTTGCAAATTTCAGTTTTCACAACAAACATTTGATCTCATTTTACAGAGTTATTTGGATAAGAAGGGTCTTTTTGATGAAGCTAGCAGTGTATGTTCAACTATCCTGTTTGTTGTGTCATGTCAAATCAAAGAAATCATTACAAGTTTCGCTTCATTAAGTTGGCTCAGATCGTATAACACGTATATTTAGTTCTGAATTTCATTGACGTTATTTAGATAAGGCTACCTTGAAAATGCAACACTTGCTTTTAGGAAGCAGCAACTTGATCAGATGACAGGACAAAAGCTTGGTGAAACGTTTATTCAGATCACCTCCCCAACCACATGGAATGATGGTGACGTTTATGACTTTTATGTTGGTGATAAGTGCGTTTTTAGTCTTGAGGCTAAAGGTACTGACCGTCAGCCTCGCAATGCATACATTTCCTTTTGCGGATCTCCCCCCTGCAGATGGGAATCTCTCTGTTCGTGCATGAAGAAGGGATTTGCAGAAGAGTACCGGGAGTACCTTAATACTACCTTTACCACCATGACAGCAGATCCGAAAAAATGCGAATTTAAGGCATTTGTGCTGCTTCAGTTAGAAATAGCTCGACGGGTGGAAAGTGAAGACAAAGACAAGTTTTTGTCTCGTGTGCAAACGGTAGAGGCCATCGCAATCGCTCTTAAACTCGATTCTGAAGAAGGATACAAGAATCTGATTACGGTGTTTGGAGGAATCAACAAAAACGTCAAGGAAAGGATGCTTAAAAAAAATGAAGATGCCTGGAATAAGATGAAAAGGTTAGAGAGTTTTGTCTTTAACTGCTGGTCTCACCCCACGCGGTGGCCAAAAAAACATTTTATTCAAACAACGATGCAACAGAGTAAACTCGAAAACGTTTCTTTGCAATATATCAACAATTACTGGGCGTAAGCTAGAGTTGGGCGAAGTTTTAGATTTTGACGTCGCATGCCCTCTGAAATACTTGCGTCCCATGCGCTAATTTTCAAAATTTCAAAGTTCACATCCGCAAAGTTCGAAATGCTGCAGAAACACGCACGGATGGAAACTAAAAAACGAAGCGCCGCACAAAAATAATTTGAGATTCTGATTTCACTTCTTGGCCAGCAAACGTTTGGAACATATTTCCTCACTTATGCTCGTTGAAAAAAGTTTTTGAATCAAAAAGTGTCATTTGCAGTAAAAGAGGAAAGCATTATACGTGTGAAGTTTCTAAACAGTCTTTAGTGGGTTTCACTGTACAAGGATCTGTGCCAATGTGCTATGTTTTGCGGTCATACTTACCAATTGGCAGCACTTTTGTCTTTCTTGGTGACAACAGGAAAGATCACAGTGAATTTGTTTGAGTGCCGTTCGAAACTTTCGGCGCCAAGCCACGTCGAACGACATACTTCGCTTCAATGCGAGAGGCGCCGACGTAAGTCGTCCGACGTAGTTTGGAGAAGGCTGTGCAGCAAGTGAAAAGCTAATCCCTTTCCTTTTGTAAGTAGGTTCTAGGACGTTCCAATTTCCTTGATATTGTTGTGCAACGTTAAACATGTCTCGAAGAGTCTTTTTTCTTTTATCTTAACTTATATTTATTTATGATGTTACGATTTTAGGTTTGATGACATTCCTACTCCCTGCAAGCTCCAAAATAACCAAACAACAAAACCGACCGAATATGTTTTTGTGACAATAAAACAATGATTTTCATTTTTGTTCTTTTTCAAATGCGTTATCAAATCTTACCAACTGTTTTTCATAGTATAAAGAAGATAAGTCAAACAGCCAATTGCTGCATCAACAAAATTGCCCAAACCGCCAAATTTGGTGGAAATTAATGTGTTACTTAAAGATTTAGTTTGCATCCTTCATTACGTTTGATAATAATAATAATCGCCCATACAGGGTTCCCACGCAGTATTGAAAGTATTGAAAGAGTATTGAATTTCAAAATTGTTTTTCAAGACCTTGAAAAAGTATTGAATTTGGCCACTATGTACATTATGTAATGAAAAAGTATTGGAATTCTAAATGGAAAAGAAATATAAAGTATCTGAACAGAATTTTGCTGAAGGCAAAGCAATTCATTATTTATGCAGCATTGAGCATTGTGTAAAATTGAGTTTTATGATTAAGAATTTTGTAAAATGAAGAGAAGTAATGGTATTGAACTTTTTTAATTTAGTATTGAAAAGGTATTGAAAAAGTATGGAAAATACTTCTTAGAAATGTGTGGGAACCCTGATAATAGCTTGGCAATCTAAGGTTACTCTGGCCAAAAGTAGTCGTGCGGCCAAAGATCTTACAGTAGGTGATTTTCCGCCATAACTCGCCAACTGATTGCGTCAGGATATTGTTTCTCAACCTTTGAAGATTACGGCACCCTCAAGAAAACAAATATAATTTGCTGCAACCAGTTGTGAACACATAACAATTTACATTTAGGTTCATGGTGACATTTTGAATATGTCTTTTTCAACTAAACATCAAAATAGCACCCGCGGGTTTGGCACCACCCTGGTTGGGTTTGGCACCACCCTGGTTGGGAACCACCACGCTAGAGTTTCAGTAAAGACATCATAAGATGTGTCTTTTTGAGATCTTTTTTTTAAAAACTGGGTAAATTGGCATTAGAAGTCTTCCATTCGTAACATTGAAGTCGTTTGGATCTTGTGATGACGTAACTATACCGTATACAATTTTAAAACCAAAAGTACCTGTTTTTATCAAATCATCAATTACAAGACTTTCTGCATCTTTTGTTGCATTGACTGACTCTCTAGCGCGATCGTTCGGCGAGGTATGGCTAAAACCGCCTGAAAATAACTCACTGGTTTTTGTAGTTCTTAAGGGTTAAAGTATTGTAGAAAAATGTATTTTTTTATAAATTTTTTTTTATGCTTGAGAATGTTTTAGCAGTGCATGCATGCTCAACATTGGTTGGATAAAACTGCATTTATCAAATGCAGCTGTTTTTGTGAAAATGAATGCTATGATTTATATTACTGTGGAGCAGAATTCTTTAAAAAAAAAAATTGCATACTCCTTCAATCAAATCAATCCTTGCACAGAGCTCTACAATTAAGAAAGAGGCATGAGTGGTTCTGGTTGGTAGTTGATTAGTTTTTTCGAACAGTTTCAAATCCCGCCATCTCGCGAATAAAGTTGTCTGAATGCATTTCACTTTATGTGCATGATTAGATAAAAAATCGTAGTGGCTGAAATTGCCAATAACAATTTCACGGGTAAACAGAAATTTTGCATAACTTGTTGCCAAATCCTTTGCGCCGCTTCGATAACATGCAATCCCTGCAACTTTACAAGCCACCTGTGCGTTTCTGACTGTGTGCGTATTGGCTTAAAAGTTTGAATAGGTTGTTGATGCAAACAACCATTATACTGAATTCAAGTTGAGGTGAAGAAACGCCAAGATACAAAAACCTTTCGCTCTGTCCGAGAACCGCCTAAAGTTAATTTACATTTTCCAATGGTTTTCAGTCGTTAAAGTCGAATTGAAAATGCATTTAGTGTTGTAATACTCAAGATATACGCGCATAAATACTGGGTCGAAACCAGTAATTACAATAGCAATACTCACATAAAGAACCAGGACTTGCAGTTAAAGTGCGAACCCAAATGGTTGTTTTTGAGACATTCATGTTTTCGATGAAATTAAAGGATTTAACGATTATGTTTGTGGTGGATTTTTACGCTGGGATTTGGCATTTGTTGCAGTGATGGTGCAGTAAACGGAAAGCAGAGTAAAGAAAGTAATGATGTAGAAGATCTTAGTGCACGCATGAAGAAAACGACCTTGGGGGAGACACAAGCTTAAGACCAAGGTAACTCTGCTGTGCAAAGGAGCATTGCGTATGAATTGTGGTTACTTATGGTAAATGGTACAAGTTTATCAACACAACAAAAATTTCAGGTTGGGAACAAAGTTAGAAATATTTAGATTACAATCGATTTACTGAAGAAACCAACGGTTCGTAACATGTTTTCTTTTGTTCTAGGACATCTGCCAATCCGACAACTGCCATCAAGGACATCATATATGTAGCCATTGCTGCAGCAACACCTGCCAGAATTGAACCCAGTACCAGATTACTTCATAACATGGAACGTCTGCACAATCTTCGCGACTGTTGCAGCTACAATACTGCGTCGCCCTAAAAAGAGTCGAACCGACGGCTCTCCGCACAAAAGCAATAGAGATTCCCTACTCGACCAGGTTCACTCTGCTGTTGCTGTCACGACCTCATCATTATATGTGGCGTCGTCGCTTCGCCACACTATGGACTGACATGCCCACGGCTAAAATTGTGCAACTTTTTCAAACACAAACAAATCATTATTGTGTCACTCTGCACGTCCAAACAAAACAGACAATGGTTTAGCAAATGTTGCAGAGTGGAGACTCAATCAGTCAAATGGACGTTCTGCACAATCTTTGCAGCGTCGTCTGCGATGGTTTATCTTTGTCGACATTGCAGCCCAAGCATCTTTCATGAGCGACATCTAACAATTGTGGAAAAACACTGATTAAGATTTTGCATTTTATACCGAGTTTAACGTTGTTTGAATTCAATTTTTCGTTCATATTAACCTTATAAGGATATTGCAGACATAAGAAGGATGTTCAATCAATACGTCTTGCAATGGAGATTGTTATGGCAAGAACGCTGGTAACGTTTGTTTTGATGTGGTGGTTTGTTGTTGGTGCTTTATAACTACAATGGTATTGTAGAGCCACGTTTGTACAAAGTCTGCGTTCATTTCACTCGGTTTGTTTTTGCGTTCTGGGTGCGTTCCCTGCAGCTCTTCCGCACACCGTGAGCCTGGTAAGAAGGCTGCAGTACCAATTTACAAGGTCTTAATAAGAACCGGCCGAGAGTCGAACTCTCAACCTACCAGTACCGAAGCACGTGAATCCTAATAAAGAGTAATTAATGCTCGAAGCCACCGAGCCGGCGCTGAATTGAGTCTGGTCAAGCTGCGGGAAATGAGAACAGCAGTGACAATTAAAGTTCTTTAGCAGCATAGGTGGAAGAGCAGGCAAACGTTTGGGGGTGCGAAGGATTTTTGCCTGAAAAGTTTTCATATGACTTTTGCCCACAAAGTTTCCCCCACAATGACTTTTTGGTATGTCATTCATAAAAGGCCTTCATGTGTTTTTCTACCAACTTTCGGCGTCATTTCTTCAAATCTAACAACGTTGGGGGCCGTTTCTGCCCGGATTTTCATGGATTTGACCAGATTTTCTGGGATTTTGTCGAGATTTTCATGGATCTTGCCCGGATTGTTGACCAACCAAATTTTTTGGGGGTGCACTTGCAACTCCGCCTCCTACACCACTGTGTAGCAGGAAAGGGCAAAATCGTTCTTAACTGTTCCATCGCTCTCTCAAGTAGGCTCCTACAGGTCACCATTTGCTTTGACTTTCGTGAGGAGCATGATGCTTAGTGTGTTCTTTTATCTTTAGTCTATGGCGATTGATTGCAACAGTTCATGTGTTTTTACTTGACAAGAATGTCGAAATAAAAGATTACTGAATCGAATAAAGCCCAGATAATCAGATTCGTGATTGCTTCTTAAGTGTCCAATGGATATTTCGGTGCATCTTTGCTGTTGCAAGCAATTTTGATTTTGAAAACGTGAATTTTTAACAGCGCTCTATTGCGTGTTGGTGGTGATATGGTAAAGAAGATCGACAAAGTTGTTGCGGAAAAAAGTGAAAGTTACTTGATTTTTTCTAAAGGTGTAAAAATTCAGTAAACTGATGTTCATTCAGTTTTTCATGAAGCAAGAAGTGAAAAATGCGAAGTGCAACAGGAAAGAAATGCTTCAAAACTCCCAGGTGAATTTGAACAGTAAATTGTTGTGTGATGGAAGGAAGAGTTTTTTGCAATTTTTCTATCGTGAGAGCAAAAATTAAAAAAAACGTCTGGAGCATTCTCAAACCAATATTGTGATAGAAACAGATAGTTTAAAGTACCACAAACTTCACCCAATCTTTATCGTCAGCTTGAATGTTTGAATTTGCTTCAGGTAAAAGGCGCACAAAGCAGAATTTAAGCAATTTTGCATATTCCTGTTCGGTAAAGAAAGTAGAAAGCGTTGGAATCAGTGGTAAATGAAATAAAGCTAATTAAACATTTGAGAGTTGCGCGTAAATGCCGGAAATCTTTTTGTCTGTTATCCTACTTCAATTGTATCTGTCGCTGAAAGACTTCATCATTGTGCCTCAGTGTTGTAGTCGCCACAAGAGACCGTAAGAAAAAAATAAAAACCGTCTCAACTGATAGTCAATTGCTGCGTTTCTACATCCGCTTTGTGGACTAAGCTTCCGTATATGGAATTGACCCAAGTTACGCACGCGGTCCATGAAAGCTTGGACCATTAAAAATAGGTGGACTTGGCCCGTGTCACTTAGCTCAGGAAACTTGGCATTCACGTCGTTAACGATGCAGCGGGAAATGTAGGTCTGCAATCGTGCTGCTTTTTTCATGAGGCCTGACCGAATTGTGTGCAGTACAGTATTGTAGAGTTGTGGAGAGTTTAAATATTACAGTTAACCACTACAGCTCATACTCCACAGCTAGGAACTAAATTGGACTTTTTTAATAATGTACAGCGTATTAGTAAAAGATAGAATTTAGTACGCTAAGCAGCAAACACTGTATCCCAAATTTTACGTACAATAGCAGCAATGCAAAGTGCTGGCTCTTCTACTGTAGGATGAATCATCTGGTATTGCCGGACGAATAGTTTATAGGGGCAATTATACAGCATCTCAAGCAGTTTTGGTTTAGTGTAAGTTTCTTGGCTGTATAGGTTGTGGAGCATCATTTGTAGGCTGTAGCATGTGAAATGTTTCGCATTCAGTAGCTTATCTCCGGGATCATCTGCAAGAAATGCTTTGCACAACACACCAGTGGCACTTCATGCAACGCTAGTGATCTTACCAGGCAGCAACAAAAACAATCAAACATTAGGAAATGGATGCTCGCTGCGAATCAAAGAATTGATATTTTATTGCTCAATTGGAAACACCAAGAAGGAATGTACGGTGCGCAGACATTTCATCACGTGACAATTAATCACTGATAGTTAATCACTAGATAGCTAATCACGCAGACAATTGAACACCCAGACAGTTAACCTTTAACGCCCACCAGAGCCAATATGTTGGCTCTCGGTTTTTTAGTTATAACTCGCCAGCCACAATAACTAGAGAGTAGTTCAAACCCTCTACAGATGCGGGAAGACTTCTTGGTTCT
>Ga0210059_1009446_pt1 | contig 15239 bp, 20 predicted proteins | sample Ectturendosymbi2_FD_188042 | JGI IMG/M metagenome (GOLD analysis project Ga0210059, IMG submission 188042) | Ecteinascidia turbinata endosymbiont from Florida, USA - Sample 2 (SPAdes) (version 2) | ecosystem: Host-associated > Tunicates > Ascidians > Unclassified | place: Key West, Florida...
GGAGTGATAATGAATTGAGCTGAGTGGAATAAAATATTCATCAAAATGATTTGGAAGCAGTTTGTTATGATAAGAGTGCATGAATTTGCCTACTGAAAAGCTATATAGTTTGGGAAGGCATAAGATCTTTAAGTGCTGGAAATGGTCTTCTAGTGATCCCATGTTAGTTGGATTTATTATGCTTATAGCTTTGTTTTGGAGCTTATTGAGAGGCTGAATGGTTGCATTTGAAGCACGTCCCCAGTTGAGGACTGAGTAATTAAGGTAGGGATGGATTAATGAGTCATAGACAACTTTCAGTACAGGTGGTGATGTATAATGTTTAAGTTTGGATAGAATTCCACAAAATCTTGATAGCTGAGTTTTTCTTTTTGTACATGAGGTTTCCAGCTTAACTTATTGTCAAGAAGGACACCTAGGTATTTTAGGTTGTCTTCAGAGGAAATGGTGTGGCTATTTATGGTAATTTTAAATGAGGCAGAATTGTGTTTTCGAGGAGTTAATAGCATAAAATTAGTCTTATTGTAGTTAAGAGAAAGCTTGTTGGCTCTTAGCCAGTGGTCAATTTTACATATTTCAAGGTTAACAGTTGTCTGAAGAACATTTAAACAGGAATTTGATATATGGAGATTAATATCATCAGCAAATAAAGTAGTATGAAAAGAGGAAGCTTTTGTGATATCGTTAATGTAAATAAGGAAAAGCAAAGGCGAAATAACACTACCCTAGGGGACCCCGCAAGATATCCTTTTGTATGAAGATTTAAATGCCCCTATCTTAGTGCACTGCATTCTATTGTGCAGAAAATTTCAGAATAGTTTATGAGAAACACCTCTGATACCATAGTGATAAAGTTTATCAAGTAAAATTTCATGGTCACAGCAGTCAAATGCTTTTGATAGGTCTAGAAATAAGGAACATGTTATTAATTTATTATCAAAGTTTCTGAGTAGTTCATCATAAATAGTTGTAATGGCTAGCTCTGTTGAGTGATTTTCTCTAAAACCATGTTGTCTTTTGTCAATTAGATTGTGTTCTGTCAAATATGAGTATACTCTGTGATAAATAACTTTTTCAAACAACTTTGATAATACTGGAAGAACAGAGATTGGTCTATATTCAGATGAGGAACTTGGGCTATGAACTTTAGGAATTGGAGTGATGTGGGCAATTTTCCAGGAGTCCGGAAATTCACCAGTAGTCATGCATCTGTTGAAGAATTTGGAAAACCATTCTGACACAATGCAACTAGCTATTTTCAAAAATTTGGATGGAATGTCATTGGGAGAACTATTCGATTTTATTTTAAGGTTTTTGATGATAAATTGGATTTCATATGCATCAATAGGAGTTAAGAATAGTGAATTTTTTAAATTTATATGTTTAATAAAATGTCTGCAAGTGGTAGGGGATGGTTTTATTTTTGTAGAAAGGGATTTTCCAACTTCTGAGAAAAAATTGTTTAAAACTTCACATTGTTTTGGCATTCTGAGTCATCAAAAAGCTTATTACTTTGTTGAGATTTGTTTTTTATTGCAATTATTTCATTGACAAGCTTCCCTGTTTTTTATATCATGATGGCAAATTTGGAAAGCTTGTTTATAATAATTTTGTTTGGAGATTTCTTTTAAGTGGGTAAGCTTATTTCTGTAAGTTTTGTATTGTCTAATAACATTTGGGTTGTTTGTAGCCAACTGTTTTCTGTAGAGGGTATTCTTTTTAGCAATGGAAGTTAAAATGTCTTTGGTGAGCCATGGTTTGTTAAAGGAGCGACGTTCTTTTCTGGATGCGTAACGATATGGTGCATGCTTATCAAGAGTGTCATTAAAGACCTTAACGAATTTATCCCTGAGTGTGTTAACTTCACCAACTTGGACACCAAGAGGTTTTTCGGACATAAACCGGATTGGATCAAATATCGAAACAGGTCTACCGGATTAAGATCGGATCGGATTACTCAATGAAAATTTTGGTCTGGATTAGGATTGCAAAAATCTCCGATTTGTTCAACACTAATGTATACAGTACTGAAAGAGCCCTATCTTCCTCCACCAGCAACACACCAGTGCTGACAAACGTGGCATTTTAAAATCGGTAGGATATGGGACTGCACTACGGTACTGAGATTACACCATAGACAGACCTGGAGTCATGGCGTTTTTGCTTTGAGTGCAGAATTATTATATCCAAGTTTCTGCAATCAAGGGCGTACGGAAGGGGTTGGGGTTAACCCCCCCATGTGCTTGATATTTTATGAAAACTTTATTACCTGCGCAAAGGAGATTAATTATTTTCGCATATTTTTTGCTTGTTAATTTGTCAGCTTAATGCAAATACCACGGAATGAATTTGTATGCAAATTTGAAGGAACATTGTAAATGGGCCAAAAAGTAATAATTATGTCTTGGTGGGAATCTGAGTTATCGTCTGCATCCAGAAAGCATCTCACCACTTTTTGCAGACATTTCGTCAACTATGCATGTTTAAGATTGTGTTCCACCATAGTTCACTTTATCCAAAACAATTGTGTTTGTTTTGTCTGCTATCGGCGAGCAGCACAAGTGCTGACCGCATTGGCTACATTACCAATTTCTGTAGCATGATAAAACTGTTGCACAAGCTCAAAAACAGCAGTTGCTAAAACAGAAGCATTAAGGCATTGATAAATGTCTCAGCAGGGTAAAAGGAAAACTAAACATTTGCTGGACTTCACTACACAACAAAAAATCGACGGTTTTCTCGTGTATACTTTATGCGCATTCTCAATTATTGTGTAGTTTAGCAAGATTCGATCTTGTAAACCAGGGTGGGTCAGGCAGTCCAGCCACACACTTTCTATGCTCCACTGCTCGTATTCACCAAGACATTAGCGGAGCCTCATTTTGCAGCTGTAAATTGCTCGGAGGCAGTGATGAGTATGTTTTACTCCATTGTTTTAACACGCAGCCTGATATTTTTGCAGTTATGAACTGCTGTGTCGTAGCTTTGAGTGTATTTTCCTCCGATATCCTAACCTGGAGAGCTGATAGTTTATATTCAGTTCAATGATGCATAAATTTAGGCGAGTGCGTGTAGAATAATGTGCATATTATGTCAAGAAACTTCGCCAAAACGTTGGTTTGGAAACAGGAATATGACGTCAAATTGTGACGTCACAAACAGCGCACACTAAATACAAATAACCACCATGTGCCACTGAATGAAACCCCCCATGAAAACTTTCTGCGTGCGCCACTGTCTGCAATATCATAACCAGTAGTTAAACACTTCGAGCCAAATTTTCTTCTCACCTGGCTTCTTTGACCGACAGTTTTGGTGCCCTTAATCACATGAAAGCTTTTAAAGGATTTGGAAATATGTTTTGAGTACTGCTGCCCTGACCGACAGCAGTATCCAAAATGGATATTGAAGCCATCCACTTTGACACTACAAGTGTGATAGTAACAATCAACACACAGATTTCATTGAACTTCAGGAAAGCGAAATCCGAGGCACGTTCGATCAGTGCTTTCCTGCAGTAAAAACAGTCTATTTCATGCCTATTGCATGCCAATGTATGCTTGCCAATTGTGGAGCAAATATACACAGGCTAACATGAAGCCCTTACGCGCTGCATACAATAATGCCTACGGAATTATGCATCAATACCTAGAAATGTAAGTGCTCGCTCACATCAAGTTAGCCATCACGTCAGGACTTTTGATGCCTTCTTGAGAAATAATCTGTATCGCTTCTTGCAACGTTGTGCATCTTCATCTAACTTTTTTATCCAATCTCTTCAAATGTCTGATGCTTTTTACATAATGCTGCTGCATGACGGTGACCAACTGGTAGAGTTGTTGATGCGCTGCTGTACTACTGTAGCCTACGCGTTTCATCAGTATTGTTTTTGTATAACAACGAAAATCCGTCAATGCGCTGTTTTAAAATTCATGAAAATCATTTGGCTGGCAATCTCATGATATAGTATGCGTTGCAAAGCATTTGAAAGCTTGATCGGAACAGTTTGCATGCCAATGTGCACCCTCATCTGAATTATCTTTCACTTTTTTCTTTTTATCGCTTAGCTGTTTACCTCAAAGTTTTGATGTTAGAATGCCTTCATTTCTCTCACACTACTGGATCCCTTGTATTATGATGGGTGTATGACGCTACAGTTGGTGTGCTGTTAAAATGTTTTGCGCCTGCCAGTGTGGTCGCGTGCAAACACCTATTCTGTAATGTGTTATGGCTGAGCAATTTGTGTGCTCCTGCGTTGTTTGATTATGTCTATGATATGGACCATGTGTTTGAAATAAAATGCTAGTATTATGCGAGCATACGTTTTCAAAGCGGGTGACTGTTAAAACATAAAACGGAAGAGACTTACTTGTAAAACGGACATGGGGATTGGTCTTTCGGAAACAACGCCACGAATCTTCCAGATTGTCGCCAGAAAATGAAACAGAAAAAACATTGACAAAACAAAGTATTGTTAAGTTTGACCTCTTGGTTGATTTTGTTTCAGTAACCTACCTAATCAGTAACCTTTTCTTATTGCTATTGTTGTTTCCTGTTATCACTGCACAACAAATCGGGGTTCGGAACAAACTGAGAATAGTATAGGTGTTCGGCGGGTTTGTAAAGGATAAGATTAAGAACCACTGCTCTAAGCGTACCCCAAACGTTTCTCGTGAGGGGGGAAGTAGAGAGGTTTTATTCATTGAGCCCCAGTTTTCCCCTGTCCCCCTCATGTCCCCCTGCCCCTCATGTCCCCTGCCCCCTTGTCCCTTGCCAGGCCTCCCCTGTCGTCTTGTCGGTTCCCTTGTCATCTTGTCGAAGCCCTTTGCCGCCTTGTCGGTTCTCTTGTCAGCCCATCCTGTGCCTCTGTTCGAAAGTGCCCATGAGCAAGAGTTTGTATTTTGTCGGGTTGAATTATTCTGTTGTCATCATTGGCAGAGAGAGCTTTCTCATAACACCCAATCGCGTGAGAAGCGTCTGCCGCGAGTGTTTTTCATTGTCAAAAGCGTGACGTTCAACCCAACGTCTTTGCACATATAATTGCAGTCAGGTGAAACATCGCACCACCTCACGAAGATGATGATTTGCTTTTCATCATCTGTCAAAAATGCAATATTCATCACTTGGCTCTCGTCAAAAACTCTTTCAAATTTCAAATGGCAAACATTTGCCCAAACACTAAAAGCATTTTCAACTTGTTCAATGTTTTTTCTTTTCCAAGCGAAGAGTAATTTTGGAAGTCATAAGTCAAAACTTTTTGCCCCCAAGGGATGCAATACTTCTTATTCCCCATGTTATCAGGCATACCACAATACACGTTTATTTAAACATTGAATTAATTTCCTCATTCAGCCGGTTCCGTTGATTCCCTGAGCGACAATCATTCAAGTCGGACGACACGGGTTTGCAGAGCGTCAACCTGGCTTGTGAGGTTGGTTATCAGACCCTGAAGATATTCATCGTGAGAATCAGTATAGTGCTTATGAACAGCGTCGTTGTTCTGAGTTGGATTCGCAAGTCCAGATATTTTGTGGTTATTCATTTTAAGATGTCCCTGAGCACCTTCTGGAGTTACGTGAAAGGTTCTCTTCCTTAGTTGATTATCTATGAAACCTTTTTTTCGCTGCGTCGGTGTCTTCAACTGGCTCTCCAAGGTTTGTTATCCTTTTGTCATTGTAATTTTGATTATTTTCTGGCAGAGAAGTTCCATCAAGAAACATTACTCTCTGAGAAATATTCTCGTTAGTTGCAAGTATCAGGTGTTCGTTTTCAGATCTCAGTGTATTTGCTGCAGCATCCAGTGTTCTTTTTTCACACCGTCAGCAGGCGCTGTCGCATCGGTCAATCTGACAATTTTATGATCATTCATTTGAAGATCAGAAACCATTTGGTTTTGACCGTCAAGTCCTAGATATTTATGCGCTTCCAAGAGGTTATTAGCCCTAATTTCTTTCAAATCTTTATGGTTCAACGTCCTGAGATTGACAGCCTCCTGTTCAAGTGTTGGATCTGGAAGCCCAACAATATGATATTGTCCACCCATGTTAAATTTTTCGTTGCTGTTCCTTGTGGGTTGCTGTTTCAAGTTCAAACTTTTCCTTCTCATGTCTCGATTCAAAATGTTTGCATGGTTTGTTATGGCGCCGCCGACTGCCGTGTCGGCTGCCGTGGTTGCTTGTTCTAAAACACTTGCTGCAGAAGCTTGAAGTGTTCGTAAATTTACCGCGTCTTGTTCTTCGCAGGGGTCCCAGACTCGAATCACTTGAAAACCATCAGCATGAAGAGGCCCTCTCATCCAATTTGTTCCACCACGTCTCAGGAAACATTCGTTTGCAGAACTCAATCTGACTGCGTCATTGTTCTGCACAGCTCGCCCAAGTGTGAAATCTTGTTTCCAGCCATCCCAATTCCACCTCGGATACTTCCACCCAAAAGCGACAATTTCGTATCAGCATATCCTTCTGTCACTGCATGGTGATTTTGTTCTGGCGCTTTCAAGTATGAGACATGGTTACCATCCATGTTAAATCTATTGCCATAGTCGACGCAGTGCTATAACGATTCAAAAAATTGGTTTCAATCCACTGTTTTGGAACACCTTTTGAATCAACGTAAGACTTATTCGCTGCGTCGCCTTGTCGGTTGGAGGCAACATGCTTTTAATCAGATTATTCTGCATATCAACTGGATCACCTCTTTTCAAAAATCTTTCATTGACATATTTCTTCCTCACTGCGTCCATTGGACCCTGCGGTGAGCCAAGATTCACAATGTTTGGACCAGACATGTCAATGGCTTGACCTTTTCGCAAAAAGTTGCTGTTCACATATTCATGTCAAACTCCGCTCACATTTGTTTGTCTTGTCTTTGGACTTCGTCCGAATTTATCTACAGGCATTTATTATATCACCAAAATTTGTTTATTATTTCCTACAGTCCTTTTCCTTTTTGCATCTCTTTCAAAACAAAAAGACAAAGGTGGCCGCAAAAAACTTCTTGCCTCGGTTGAATTTGCTCAGTTGGATAGAACACATCACCGTTGAGAAAGTTGTTTAATTCAGTTGGCGGGGGCAATCCGAACGAGTCAAAATAAAATTTATCATTTCCACGCTTGAACCACACGACCCAGTGCGTTCCATTTCCAGAAGTGTCGTCCAGGTTTATAATTGCGCATTCATTTCGTTTTGGTTTCTCTGGCAAAGTGTCTCTCAAGAAAAGACCACGAAAGTTTTTCAAACCAATCTTTTTTGTCGCATCTTCAATTTCAAAGTTGCTCAGAGGTTTATTTGGTGAAACATTAATTTCAACTTGAATATCCATTTATTCTAAACGATGGTTTCCGGTTTCAGGAATTCCAAATTCATCTCATCAAAGCTTCTGTATGTTTCATTCCATTTTGATATCTGAGAAAGAATCTTCTCAAACTCACCTTCAGAAATTTCATTGTTTGACAACACTTTCGAAACCATGTTTCGAATCGAGTTCATTTGGTTCTCAATCAAAGTTTTTTGCTTCTCATGTTTCTGAATTTTCTTGAAAAGGTGTTTTTCAATTACTTTCAGAAAAATTGAGACACTTCCGAAAAGCAAGTTTAATCCCTGCAAAATCTTTCCTGAAATGTTGCTTATGATTTCTTGAAAATTGGATAAAAAGCCGATATTCAATAAAAACATACAAAACTGAACAAGTATGAAACAAACATGACAAAAATTGATCACACGATGATACTTTTTAATGACTGACTTTTGTTTAATTTTCTCAAAATGGATTTCTTTTTCAATTTCATGTATTTGTTGACGTCTGTATAAATAACCCTTATTCATTATTATTAAATGAATCAAAATCACTTTACTTTACATTTTGGTTGATGCGTTGATTCAAGTGTTGATCTATTTGCTGGTAAATTTTCTGGTCAATTATTACTATTTTGCTCCTATTTTGCTCACCAACGGCTTGGTTGATGTGTTGATTTTTGTGCTGGTTGATGTCTTGCATGACTTTTTGCTCAATTCGTTTTTCCTTTGATTTACACATTTATTTAATGTCTAAAAATTCGCAACACTTTCACAGCAGCCAGCCAAGAATGGGGATATGTTTCAAAGGAGAATCTGGACCAAGAAGCAAACCCTCACCACTGATAATTTGACCCCCTGCTTCAAATACAAACCATTTCCAACTCTGCCAAACCCTGAGCCTTTGAAAGGTTTCAAATGCAAGCCCTGACCGTCCGTCTCAACCCTTGCGATGTTTCAACCTTTTTTCAAATACAGCCTGTTTCCCATCGCCTTGTTTGTTGCTTTTTGTGCCAAAGCCAACCCAACACCTGAAAGTGCCCCAGTCGCCATTGTTGGCAAGACAGTCTTTGCCAAAAATGGCAAAGCTTTTGCAGCCAGACCGGCTAACATCGAAAGGAACACGCCCTTTGTTTTTATGTTGTGAACAACCTGGCATTTTTACTCATTTTTATTGTGATGCCTTTTCCATTCTGAAAGGCTTTTGTTATTGTGTTCACTTGAGAATTGGTCAAAGCAAGAACATCATCTTCACCACACAAGTCTGCATGTCCAAGACGAATGCTCACGGGACTCTTTGTATCAACAGCCTGCTTTAATTTTGCAATTAATTTTCAGAAATGTTTACATGCATATTAGTATAACTCATTTATATTATGCAATTAAATTTCTCTCAAGCAATATCTGATAGTCAGATCTTCTCCACGAAGGTTCAGCTACTTTCCGTTTTGGTCTGTGACAACCGTTTCCACCTTGTTGATTTTATCTAAAATCACTGGAAGATACACAAGGTTTCTCGCTTTTTCAACTATTTTATACCCCAGCGAAATGTCTGGAAAGAAACTGTAAATTGTATTTTGAGTCTTTCCATTCACATAAGAACCCCCAATCACATCTACATTAACGAGAATTGAATTGATGCTCAAAATATTGACAACACTCTCCGACTCGTGAATGCCCTCTTCGTAAACCTGATTTCGCAATCCAAGAATGCTTGAAATTGAATTTCACACTCTGAAATCAACCTGAAAGTCTTTTGAAATTTCCAAAGCGCTTTTCAATGTGCTCATGTTTGCTGTTATTTGAATATTTTCACCGTCATGTCCATTTCTTTTCATAGCAATTTTGATTGTTGCCGCAATGTCATCAGTTTCGTAACTGCCTTCAGGAATTTGAACTTCAACCCATTGTCTTTGTCGTTTTGAGTCGTCTTCGTCACCTCTCCCAAAGTCAATGAATCCAGGAGAATATCGAAAAACGTTGTTTTCATCAGACAAATTCGAAAATAGGTGTTGTTTCCAAAATCATCGTGACAAAAAAGCGTTTCGGATGGGGGCTAAAAAACGACTTGATTTCAGGAATAACATGGATAGACCAACTAGCTGACGAGATTCATAAACCAGTTGTGAAGAAGTTCCGGAAACGAAAAGTGTATGTGAGCGGAATTGATAAAATCTGGGCTGCCGACCTTGTGGACATGCAATCATTTTCAAAATTCAACTGTGGCGTCAAGTATCTTCTGACAGTGATTGACGTATTTTCAAAATTCGGCTGGATGCTTTCGTTGAAAGACAAAACTGGAGGTTCTGTCGCGAACGCACTGAAAGAGATTTTCAAACAGAGAAAACCAGAAAAGATTTGGACAGATAAAGGGAAAGAATTTTACAACAAACACATCAACACTCTTGTTCAAGAGCTGGGCGTTGAACTTTACTCAACTGAAAATGCAGAGAAATCATCGGTCGTTGAACGTTGGAATCGCACAATGAAAGAAAAAATGTTCAAGTATTTCACGGCAAACAACACCAACAAATATATTGACGTTCTTGACGACTTTGTTGACAAATGCAATAACACGAGGCATTCATCAATCAAAATGACGCCTGTCGAAGCGAGCAAAAAGAAGAATGAAGTGGCTGTTTACAGAAACCTCTATCCAGACTTAACAAGACGGCTCATGAGAGCAAAATACAAGATTGGAGATAAAGTTCGAATTCATAAGAAAAAGAAGCTTTTTGAAAAGGGCTTCACCCCAACTGGACAGAAGAAGCCTTCACCGTTTCAAAAGTTCAAAGAACCGATCCGATTACTTATAAAATAACAGACCTCAACGTTGAAGAGATACAGGGCACATTCTATGATCAAGAGCTTCAAAAGACATCACAAGAAGTTTTCAGAATTGAGCAGGTTGTGAAGAAAGGCAAAACAAAGTCGTTGGTTAAATGGAAGGGTTATCCAGAAAGTTTCAACAGTTGGGTTGACAACTAACAACTAATTAAACTTTGATATAAATATAAATTATTATAAATAATTAAACTTTGATATAAATGGAAAGTCTTGGAATAAAAAATTCACAGCCGCTGTCACTGCGTTTCTGAACGACAAACGCATCCCAGCGCAATGCAAAGAATTGCAAAAAATCATGAACCTTGATCCAAAGCTGAAAAGAAAAGTTTTCATCTATCGAGGTTAATTTGGACCTAGTCCAAATGCAATTTGGACCTTATCCAAAATTTAAACATATAACAAATGTCATTTCTAAAAATAAAAGACCCATCGAAACGTGACAGACTTGTTGCTGAATATATCAAAACCAAGAATAAAATTAAAGAAGATTTTCGCTCATAACGATTGGGTGAACAATCACTTTACGAAGATTTTGGAAAAATCTTCAAACCAATAACTGAACGACAACAAAAATCACCTGAAGAAATTGTTTCAAAGTTTGCTCCACTTCAAGAAGCGATTGAAAATATGCCTCCAGCATTGCCTTGGGGTACGCCTCAACCAAAACTGGAAGAGCAACCTGAAGCATTGGCAGAACTTGACACACCACAAATAGAACTCGATGAAACTTCATTAGCTGGGCAATATCTTGAAAAGTATTCACAAAAAAGGGAGATGCTGATACGACGTTTGGATTAAGAAGAGAAGAAAGGAAAATATTTCATGGGTGGGAAAAGGGTCATGATTGATAACGATAGCAATTTGTTTGTTGATGGAAAAATCTACGAGGGAACCCCAGGTCTTTGGGAGCTCATTGTTATGAAAAAGCCAAGAACGGGCGTTTATGATGGTGACGATGTGAAACATTATAGAGAAATTATGAAAAGGACATATGCTATGAGACATCCAGAAAATCCACAAAGATCGGCAGCAAATAGATGGCGTAAGTGGGAAAATTTCATGAGACCAATTTGGGATAAACATGTGCAAAAACCAAAGCAAAAAGCGAAACGTCAACAGAAAAAAACACAAGGTCAAGGCTTTCTCCCAAGCGATCCAAACGCTTTGTGTGAACGGTTGGAATTGTTGATGGCTTCGAAACAAGCAGGAAGCACAGGTGTTCGAAACGAAATTGTGAGCATTTGTGATGAACTTTTAAGACAAAAAATTTTGTCTTGTGATGCTTATAAAAACTTAATGCTGACATTAAATAAATGATAGTTATTAGAAGAGGATATAAAAGAAAATACCAAGTCGGCGGCTCTGGAATTTTTTCAAAGCTCAAAGACTTTCTGATTCATCAGTAAAAAGCAAGTGGTCAACACTGCTTTGAACATTGCTCGAGGTGCCAGGCAAAAGGCAGGACAAAAAGCTGTTGATTTTGCGAGTTCAAAGTTGACCCCAAAATCACAACAAATTTTATCAAAACTTGTTTCTTCAGCGCCCCCTCTTGCGTCTCAAGCGGCAACCCCTCAAGGGTCTCAACAAGTGACAACAAATTTAAATAACTTGATAGCAGGTTCGGGTCAGCGCGCGATCAAGATACAAGACCTTGTCAAACGATTGAACAAACAATAAAAAATTGCATATAACAATGGACATTCTTAACATTACTGAAAAAACTGAGATTGATGAATCGATTGAAAAATACGAATATCACAGTTACGAACCAATCACTGGCACTGACCTTAACCGACTTGGGGAAATAAGGATCAATATTGAAACACAAGACATGTTCACGCATGCATGTGAAAGTTATCTGGTTTTCAACAGCAAGTTGGTGAAAAACGCTGACGATGTTGCTTACGTTAATGCTGACGTCATCACGCTAACAAACAATGCCATGATGCATCTTTTCAGCAACATAAAATACCAGCTTTCAGGGCAAGAAATTGAAAGCCTGTTTCACCCTGGACAAGCAGCAACGGTGCTTGGACTGTTGAAATTTCCAGGTGATTTTCAAAAAAGCATAGGCCTGAACTAATTGCGGTTCAAAGATTCAGGCACAGCCGCTTCGATTGCTGGAGATAATCTGAATAATGGTTTTCTAGTCCGGCATGGTTATATCATTCAAAAGCCAGACCCGAAAGGCACATTTTCATTCAGAGTTCCTCTGAAACACATCTTTGGTTCAGTGACGACTATGACAAAGTTGTTTATGGTTTTAAACATCAATTCTCTCTTGTGAGAAAGGGTGATGACGCAATTTTCAGAGCCGCTGCAGCTGATGCTGGAAAGACTGTTTTGACAAAGCTTTTCTTGGTATATGCCTCATGTGCTTCCAAATTTTCAAGAAAAACTTGCACTCTACAAAGCAATTGAATCAAAATCAAGTCTCCCAGTTGGCTATCGAATGATTCAATGTGAAATGATCTCAGTCCCCGCAAACAAGAAATTTCACCTGGCGATTGTCGGTGAGATCAGCCCCGGAGAAACCTTGTTGGATAATTGTGGCTTTTCAGACAGACAAATCTAGAAACCAGCAACACAAACCATCAATTTTCGACCACTGTAATCTCACTAACGTGTTTGTTATGTTGAACTCTCGTCGATACCTGCAGATTGATTATATCGACACCAACTTTACTGAACAAAAATTTTCGAGGGTTTTTGGTGATGCAAAGGTGTTTCGAACAAAATTTTGCAATGTCGACGGGCTGTTTATTTCTCCAAATATAACCCCGGTAGATTACAAGGAATTGTTCCCAATGTTTGTCTTTGACCTCTCAAAACAAAGCGAGAAACTGAAAAACTCAGTGACTAACATTCAGATAAAGGCTCAGTTCTCAGAAAACGTAGCAGCAAACACAGAAGCATTCGCCGTTGTCATCAGTGATAAAAGTATCATTTTCCAGAGCGATGGAAATAAAATGCGTGTTGAATATTAGACAGTTACTTCATCTTTTTTCTCACCCTCGAGAAAAAACATTGATAAATTTATTAAGTTAAAGAAAAATTTTACTCTATAAAATGGCTACAAATGATTCTAATAGAAACAGTGATAAAACGTTTCTGATCAACAAACTCAAGAAGAAAAAAGTGAATGAACTAAGAGAGTTGTGTGAAATTTTTGAAGAGGGAAACGGAAGAATGAGAAAAAAGAATGTGTTGAAAAATTAACATCAATTTTGTTGAATAGGATATATAAGGAAAGACATGAGGTGATTGTAAACTGTTTTTCAACAACTCGAAGAAATATTTCCATACTCAGAAGAATGATTCCTCATGTATATAATGAAAAAACTATAATTCCAGAAGAAGACTTAACAGAACTTCTCAAACCCTTTTACATTTCGGAAACCCTTATTCCCAATAAAAGATTTCCAGATAAAATTGTTAAAAAATTATACAAGTTTCTTTTTCAAAAGATAACTGTTATTATAATAGAAAGATCTTAACCCAATAGGTGGAACAATGATTGTTGGTAATGAGTTTTTCATTAAGCGATTGGGTGGAGAGAGGTTTTTAAAAGAGTTGAAGGAAGATTCATCGGAAAAATTCCGCGAATTTCCTATGTAAGAATACATGGATTTGAGGAGGATAAGGTGACTTCATTTGGCTTAAATATAGGTTTCAAGAATATATAAACCAAGTAAACCTTGAAGTGGTTTTAATAGAAGATCTGGAAAGGCTTATGAATGAAGAGGATGAAGAAACCTCTGAAGAAACAAACGTTATTACATGCAAAGTCTGTTTAGTGAACATCTCGAAAGTGGTATTTTCAAATTGTTGACATGGTGCATGTTTTATTTGTGCTCATAAATTGAATAAATGTCATATTTGTAGAAAAACAATTTCGAAAAAGATCAGATTATTTTTATAAGTTAAAGAAAATTTTACCATGATATAAATGGCAACTGTTCAAAATATAACAAGGCCAGCAATGATTGAAATGTTTAAAGACAGCACAAGAGGTCTGACACACATGACTGAAAAACAAATGCTTTAAAAAACCAAACAAAAAGGTTTGTTGGAACAAGCAAGAAATTTGAGCAAGAAACGAAAGCAAAGGAAAGGAAATGAAGTCAAACTTGTTGACATTTCCACAGGCGAAGAAACAATTTTCCATTCTCTCAGCAAAGCTTTGAGAAAAACTGGAAAAGGAAGTTTGTTTCTAAGATATAACAATGGAAGAACTTGGGATAATAAAAAAATAAATTTATTAAGTTAGAGAAAAATTTTACCCTGTAATAAATGAACGAAAAAACAATTAAAAAGCTGATAAGACTTCTCAATGAAGGATTTTTGAGAGAACTTCTCGGGAAAGAGAAAACAAAAGCCGAGGCACGACTTCGGGGCTTTAATGAAATGTCAAAACTCAGGAAAACACAATTGAAAAATTTGCTTTCAAAACCACAAGACTTGGATCAACTGAGAAAGCGAAACCTCATGGTGAAAGCAAAGAAACTTGGAATAAAAAATGCCGCAAAGCTAAAAAAATCACAACTGATTGACACAATTGATGACAAGACGACGAAATTAACGGAGGAAAAACAGTCTTCCTTCAAAGATTTCAAGAATGAAAAGGTTTTGCTCAATAAGGGCTAGTTTTGTAGAAGTACCAAGCTCACAATCCAGCTGTGTTTTTCAGATACAATACTACTTTATTCTTAGCTAGAATATGTCATCGAAAAGAAAATATCGTCTGTCACCAGATTCATTTTGCTATAGATGTGGATACTACATACGCACCAAGCAACAAAAGCACAAGATTTCTCCCGGAACGAAACTTGTCTCTGCATATAGTTCTTACTTTGACATGCCTGTCGGAGACCAAGACAAAACGTGGGCTCCTCATGTTTGCTGTAGAAGTTGTCGGTCAACCTTGGAAGGATGGTTACGAGGAAAAATAAAGTGTATGCCATTTGCAATTCTTAGAATTTGGCGGGAGCCTACTAACCATTTAACTGACTGCTATTTTTGCATGGTAGATGTGTCCCACTACAGAAAAAGCAAAGACAAAAAAAGTATTGTTTATCCCAGCATACCATCCTCAATTGC
>Ga0210059_1009447_pt1 | contig 15239 bp, 10 predicted proteins | sample Ectturendosymbi2_FD_188042 | JGI IMG/M metagenome (GOLD analysis project Ga0210059, IMG submission 188042) | Ecteinascidia turbinata endosymbiont from Florida, USA - Sample 2 (SPAdes) (version 2) | ecosystem: Host-associated > Tunicates > Ascidians > Unclassified | place: Key West, Florida...
GGTACCGCCATTGTTGCGTCAGCGTCATAATACCAACCTACTAGAAATTCTAACCGGAACGCCGTACCGGCAATAATTCTTTTACCGGAACGGCGTTCCGGGCCGTTCCGGCTTACTTTCACCTCTGGTTATCGGTGAGCCTACAAGTTGCTTTATGAACTTGTTTTTGAAGTCTTTCTTTGTTTATATTTCAGAGTCACAAGACGTTTCATGTTGAGGAGCCAAGACGAACTCAACACACTGTTGACAAATCAAAATGGCCGGTATTTTTTACAAAACGCATCTGGCAACCCTACCAGGTCAGTTTAAAAATCGCTAGATCCATTGAAAAATCACTAGGCGTGGTACCAGCGCCTTAGCTAGGTGCATATCAAACACGAACAACCACAAATTCCTTCGCATCATTCACACGTAAAAACCGGTACGATACAGTAAAGGCAGCCAATGAAGCTGCTGCTGTATGACGACAGCATAGCCTATATGCCGCTGAACCAACGGATCATGCTGACATTCATGAAAGTCCCTTAGAAGACCCTGGCGTTACCAACACAAAATGTGATTGGTGATTAGGTGAATAAAACTAAATTTTGCATAGTTAAGACACAAGTTGGCAAGCATTTTTTGTAGGTTACTTCGCTTTCACACAGATCATCGTCCAAGGGTGTACTTTTATTAATCATCATCACTCGAGGGTCAGGCCAGTAAATTGCCACACAGTCCACTAAAACAAATTTATTAAAAAACATTTGTTGACCCGCGGCAAACTGGTTAACGAAATGTTTCTTAAAGTACTAACGGAAACGCTGAAGCATAAGCGGAATGCAAAGACTTTCTATATTTCAAACTTCAACCAAGGAAATCAGGACAAAAAGTTGAATTCCGCATGATATTTTAGATCACTACTCACTTCAACGACTCATAGTTCCAATGGCAGGTCATTCCTGTCCCCGGCAATACTATGCCAATTACCTTATAGCGCCTGTTTTACTGCTTAGACAACTCCTACAAACAAAAACAAATTTCATGTAGCACAGCAATAGCCGTTTCACCGTTAGGATGCTTAGTCTCTCTGCAAGAAGTGGAAAACAACCGCAAAAAGCTAGTGATTTGGGGAATCACCGTGGTTGCCACCGTTTGTTTTCCCCGACGGTAGCAGCAGCAACAAGATGTCAGCACCACGTGCCGGAAGCACGATTGAGCCCATCTGGCAGTCTCGCAGCATGACTATGTGTCTGCATCGAAAACCCAACAAGCCACTCCGGTAATAAATCACGCTTTGTCTGGGTTAACAGACCACGGTGCAGTACTGCTTTTACGTAGTCGAAGAATGGAACTGTTATGGGTGTTACTTTGTCCTTTCAAATTGTCAACTTGTAAGTTTCGATTTTCATGGGTAGCAATTTGCAAAATTCCTTTTAACAGCAAGAACTATGCAAAATAAGCCGAGTTAAGTTGTTCGTTTCATCAACGTTTTGCTTGTTTAGCACTGAAAAACTGCAGCTGTTTTGACAGCAATAGCATATTTTTACTTCGACGTGGTCAGAAGGCAGGAATATTTTTGTGAGCCCTCAAATGCCGAATATCACTAATTGAACCATTTGTTTCAATCAGAAGAGAAATGAAGTAGTACCACATCGCGTCTGACACAACGAAACGAAGTTCTGTGAATGTTAGGTTTTTAGTATGGCTGAAAACAGTCTGTGACCAAGCAGCAAAATACAGTGTGACAGTAGATGTTTTTGTCCACGTGGTACCGAAAATTGAAAATGTCCCGTTGGTGACATCTATAAGCTTTAGGGTTCTATCAGAAATACTTCACCAGTGCCAGTGTATTGTTAGTTTCGTTGTCTTGTTGCCAGATGATAGCGCAAGGCAGTTACTGCTTGGTCGACTTATGCTCATCATGCCGACTGTTACGCGTTTTGCAAGTATTCAAACTGATGGACATCTCTTTCACGTAATGACGCCCGGGTCGCACGTTTTTATCTTTTACAGCTTTTCAAATGACTAGTAGGTTTTCTACAGGCTTTCGAGGAATCAGCGGACTGGGCTCTGCTTTCATCTTTTTGCGATGATTCAAACTTGCGCATATCTGTGTTAAGTAACTTCATTCCACAGGTGAAAGAAGCAAGGAATCAATCACAAACATTTTAATAGGAAATCGATTTCACGTAACACTACGCATCGCCAGTCCTATCATCTGCAAGCAATGCTAGCAGGTGTGAAACGTTGAAAGGCCAAAACAAGGTCAGACAAAGTAAACAACCTCAAGACTGCAATGAAAAAGCCGCACAGATCCAACCGCGACAAGTAAAACAATACGTCTTGCTCAACTACATGCATACGCTGAAGCCTCAAAACGTACTGCACAAACAACGAGAACTTGCTAAATCCCAACGCCAGCTAACGATGATTAACACCAAAGAAAAAGTCGCTTTCAGATAAATGTAACTTCTCCCAGGGCGAGGCTTCCAAAATAGCTTGAAACAACATGCGTTATGATTCAGTCTACGTGCATTTTGGTCGCTGTGGCAACCAAGTCTCTGCGGTCACGATGGAAATACTTTGACTGGCACGAGCGAAAACGCCTGCACGCTGGCCGCGATAAATGAAACAAAACAATGGTCTGCAGAACTGAAATACATCAACGCTCAGCAGCAGGGAAAAAAAATTATCTTACGCGTGGGAGGATCATGTTTTGAATAATAATTTGTGTGTTAAGTTTGTGATATCCTTTTTCTTCACAGAAATCCAAAGAAAAGGAATTACGTTGTTCAACAAAAATAACGGTGTAGGCCTCATGGATCGGCGGTTTATTTACGTTTCCATGGAACTCTGAAAAGTGCCGCGAGAAGGCCACTTTATTTTTGTTATTTTCATCAATTTCACAATCGGGTCTGTTCCAATGACTGCGGTGCGATAACCATCTCGTGCAAAATTTGTTCTTGGTTGGACCGACATATTGATCATGGTAAATAACACAAGTCGCTACATAAATACCATGGTTGGCGCATGTCAATTTTTGGTTGAGTGGGAAGGTTTTACAGTGTGACACAACAAAAACACGGTCATCACCTAAACTTGAATAACTCTTGAAATAGTTCATCAATTGTTTTTATTATTCAGATTTACCAAGTAGAATTAATGTTCTAAAAGTCTACCAAATTTGACCTTCGAGACGCCATGGACTACTGAGCAAAAGATATTTATAGTTGAGGCATATTTTCGGCAATTCTAAATAGAGAAATTTTGCTGAATCTCATACGCAAAATGAAATATTTGACAGATCGATTTCAATTGTGTTTTTGTTTTTGCATTGGCAGCTCTAAATAGCTATATTTTATTTCTGCATTGGCAACACGATTGGCATCCTTACAGACTACTTGTTAGTTGCTACATATGCTTAGTCTTGTCTTTGCATTCCGGTATGTAATGCAGATGTAGAATGAGTATCCAGTCATGATACTTCTGGGTTCAAGATGTGGAAAAGTGGTGATTTTGAATGTGTTTAAGAAAGGTATCAACGCTGTGTCATTTGTTCCTGTTTTTTAAGCCAGTGTTTCCCAAACTGTGTGCCCCGGCACACTGGTGTGCCGCTGAAGAGGCTGAAATGTGCTTCGAAAGTTTTATGTTTTGACAAAACCTTATACTTTTCATCTTAACTTAGGCTATTTATTTCATAAAGTATGTGTGCCGCAGCCAAATTCAGAATGTATTAGTGTGCAGCAACATAAAAAAGTTTGAAAAGCGCTGTTCTAAGCTATATTCTTGGTGTTTTTAACAACCCAGTGGCGACTCCAACACACGGGCTCCTCGGGCTTTGCCCGAGACGTCGATTACGATTGATATCGGAGAAGGCGAGCTTGTTTGCTTTGTATGTTTGTGCCACCACCCGCGGTCCCACTTGACTACTTTGTTAACTAGAGCTCTTTTTTGGGCTGTTCATATATTTTCATTCCATATCTGGCCTTTCGCGTTCATATTACAGGTGACCTGAATAAAACAATATCGTTCGTAATAGGCGTTCTCTCGAATACGTTCTCTCGCGCTTTACTCGGGCTCATCCATTAGAGCCCGAGCTGCCCTTTAAGTATTTTTTAAAACATATAATTCGTATCGGATTGAATGTTTTTTGAAGCAATGGATTTGTATGGTACATTCGATTTGAACTCCAATCCAATTGACAGTTCACATTTCGAGAACAATTTCAAACGGATGATAAATTGTCGACTAACTCGGACTAATATGAATGAGCCTAGTAAGCAGAGGACTTACTGGCGCCATCAATTGCTCTGTGACGTACTTTACTCAACAGTAGAGAAGTTATCATGAGAACTTCTCATTTACTGTTACGTAACTTACGTCACAGAGTAACAATATTGCCATTCAGAATGGAAGCAAATAGAAATTTCAGTGACGCTAACGTTGAACGGTTTATTCAGTCAGAATAAATCGTATGAAGAGCCCGAGTAGCGCTGTTGACCTTGGTCGCCCCTATAACAGCCTATTTGAATTTCAGGTGGTTCACCGATACGTTTTCATAGTGGTGTCTAAAAAAGTGTTATTTAGACCAGTGTTTCTCAAACTTTTTTATTCTATCGTCCCCTTTTCAATCTCAAAACATCGTTGCCGCCCCCCAAGCATGATAAAGCAAACACAGGGTAGTATTTTTAAAGAATTTGTTTAGAAATCGATACATACCATGATCCCCAGTTCGGTGTGATAGAAGTGCTTGGCGACCTTCACAAAGCTTCGAAATATTGGGAGACATTTTAGTGAGGTACAGTCGTAGATCACCTCGCTTATGAATAAACAAGCGGTTTCTTTGCTTTGAGAGCATTGAGGTCACAGCCGAAAGTAACTCAACAATCAATTACTGTGAGTGGTTGAGCGTTTTTGCCCCCTTTGTGTTGTTTTGCCCCCCTATCGCGCCCTTGCCCCTCAAAATCGCCCCCAAGGGGGCGATTCCACCCACTTTGAGAGCCACTGGTTTAGACCTTCACATAGTGTATAGGTAGTGATGCCATATTTCAATGCTTGTGACGTCACATATGCCAGTCCAAACCTCAAAATTTTTCTATAGTTTTTGAAGTCCACTTGTGCCCCCCACTTTGAAAAAGGATTCCGCCACCCATGCGCCTAAAGACACATCCGTTTTTTCAAACTGTTGCAGTAATTTCGTCATAATAGCGTCGTAATCTCCGTAAGTAAGGATTACAATTTTGCCGTCCTTATCCACTCGGAAGATCATAATTTTCCTTTCTTCTCTTAGTTTAGCCATAAGTAGGCCGTGGTTGCATGACAACCAAAATGTGTAAGGAATTGAATTATGTGTGAAAAGTGCTGTTAAGGGAGGTGTGATTCAACTCGCAAACCTTTGTTAAAGTGAAAAAACATGTTTGTTTACTTCAGCGTCGGATGGGGGGCAGGGGCCTTTTCCGCTGGAGTTTGAAGTTTGGTTAATTGCTATTAACCTTTTAGTAAAAAATGTTTTTCTCTTAGTTTCGCAGTTGGGTAAATGAAATTTCACCTCTGTTGCCGCCCTGGAAAAATTCTTCCGAAGCTCATGCCATAAGATGTGGAGATTGTTCGTGATGATGTCATAAAAATTGTGAATTTCATCCGCTCACGTTCGAAGCAGCATCGAATGTTTTCAGAACTGTGACCTGTAAGCAGACGCAACTGGGTTGCTATATAATGCTGACGTACGCTGGTTATCCAGAGGAAGCTTTAAAGCGGGTATTGCATTTCAACTGCGGAAAGAGTCGCGGTTTTCCTTACTCAACAAAGACACCTAATCTCCACTAATTTCAAGACAACTTTTGGCTTGCAAAATTGCCTTTCTTGTTGAAACAAATCGTTTGAATTTGTTGTCGTAAGCAAAGGGACATGACGTTTTTGAAGTTACCAGTAAGTTTCAGGCGTTCAATTCAAACAAACGTTGAAAGTGTGACAAAGTAAAGTATCAGAAAGCGGTTTTTCAGAATGCTTATAACATTTTTTTCCAAACTACCTTTAGGGAGATTGATGACACGAACTTCCAATCAAAATAAAATCAATTGTGCACGAGCATCTCAATGTTATACTACAGTACAAAATTTCGAATTCTATTTTCCAAGAGACGTTTATTTCGAATCTAAATCCTCTGCTGTGGAACTTACCGCCCTTTACAGCTGAGGATTTCGACTTCGGTAACGTAACAAGCGAACTTATTCATCTGCGCTCAGATTTGGTCCAAAATACAGAATTTAGAATATTTATAACTACGCTGATTTTTTGGTATCACTTCCTACCATTTCTGGATATCGGCATCTCAGTCAAAAAGCTATTTGACTTTCTTGGTTGTATGCAATTAGGTTGAATTTCTAGCAAACTGCAATTGCACAAAATCAAAGTCTCAATTACAGTTGCAATTACACAAAATTGTGTAATTAATTACATTCAGCTCACTCAAAGAAAACACGAGAGAGCTTTGAAAAACCGCTAGAACACTAGATGAAATGCAAAAACATTAGATCTAGTGGAAGTCTCAATTACAGCTGCAATTACACAAAATTGTGTAATTAATTACATTCAGCTCATTAAAGAAAACACTAGAGAGCTTTGAAAAACCGCTAGAACACTAGATGAAATGCAAAAACATTAGATCTAGTGGAAAAACACTAGGAATGGCACCAGCTCACAAAATTAGGGCGGGGAAATCTTTTAACCTTAAGTCAGTAACAGTATTTTGTTTTCGACACCGCCTCTCAAACCGCAAGAGACAAGAAAACGCAAGGAACTTGGGGTAAGTGCCCCCCTTGCCTTCGTTTATGCGCGTACCCCAACCGGTTTTTCGGGTAGGGAGAGCTGTGCTTATTTTCGAAATAAGTACCTTTTTTTCGACCTTCAAGATATTTTCAATGGTCAAAAATGGCTTTGATATAATCAGTAGCACTTTATTTTAAATAGTTTGTGATTGATAGTTTGCCACTGATTGGAGAGTATTTTTGTAAACAAATTTTGCCATTTTGGTTGGACAATTGTGATCAGGCCCGTAACCAGGGAGAGCGAAATCCCCCTTAGAAATTTTGTTTGCCCACCCCTGGGCAAAATGTGTTGGACATAGTTTAAAACTACCGGACATAGTTTAAAAATTTGGGCCCCTCTAACAAAACTGTTCGCTACCCCTGGTGTCCCAAGCTGGTTAAGGGCCTGATTGTGATGTGTAATAAAAATCTGAAACTTCTTCGAAAATAAACAAATTTTCAAGTCCGAACGTTACAAACTTCTATTTCATGCACATCTGTAATTTTCGAACACAAAACGGCATGGGTCTTGTACAGACTGCCAACAACTGTTACTTGCAGCATTTTTTTTGTTTCGTGTATTTTTTGGGTCCTTTTTATGCCCGCCCCATGCGTTTTTGTGGCGTGGACCAGTGTTTGTTTTGCTAATAATTATTTTTTCGAAAATCAACAAGTTGTTTTTTCAAGGTCAGATAAATTTGAGAAAATTTTCTGAATTGTTGTGAACGTCACTTTGGTTCCGGAAACGTCCTAGTAAGCCCATGGTGAGAATGCGATTTGGCCAAAATATCTATGGTTAATGGTTATTAACAGTGTTGGTTAAAAAAAGTTACCTGAACAGTTGGGTTTTCATCGCTATGCAGTCAATACACATCCGGATGAATTTATCCCTGAGCCTCCCCCCTCGAAAAAAATCCTTGATCCGCCTGCGGGTCATCGTCATTCACTCCAATCCTCTCGCTCATTCGTCTCAGCATGCAGCCCATTTTATGTAAAATCTACATTCTTTATTGAACTGTATTTGACACTACAAACTAATTTTGCGGCTCGTTGGTGTTTTTCTTTTTCTGCCAATGACTCTTCTATTGAACAAGTTCGCCCACCCCTGCTGTAGAGATCTTTTATTAGCAACACAGTAAAAAATCGTGCGTTAAATCAACACAAAAATATAATTGCTTACAGAAAAGCTGGAAATTGTCCTTACTCCCAAAATTTTGGGGCCCCTCGAAATCGATTGACCTGGGCTTAAGCCTTTTCAGCCTAATGGTCAATCCGCGCCTGCTAATAGTGTGTTACGTAAAAGTTACGTATTTTAGGACATTTCCTCGAGAGCACTGGTTAATTTAACAGGAACGTGTCCTAGGCCGACAAATTTACAATTAAGAAACTTGGACCCGCCCTTTATCGTTCGACTTTGCGCTCAGTTTTAACAGAAGACAAAATTGTATTCACTCATGGTTTTATTAAGTCAACTTTAAGCACCGCGCCTTTATTCGCACATCTGTCAGAAATTATTTCGAAATAACAGGGGTTATAAATTAAAGCACGTAACAAACGTTACTGCTAACAACAGGGGTTTAACAAGAGTTCACTTCTTTCATATGAGAGAGAGTAACCCATAATGCCATAAATTTAATAGGTCTCAGTCTAACAGACTATCTGTAGACTATTCAGCAAGTCTCCAGTGGGAAACTTCTTCTTAGCCAGTGGGCTAAGGTCAGGGTTAGGCGGTGGCCTAAAGTGGGCTTGTTACTTGCTCAAGCGGTGGCTCAAGACTGACTGAACGTGGCGATCGCACGGGGTATTTATACCCAGAGCCGCACCGCGTTTCTCGTCTCTCATTGGCCAATTATTTTGCGTCATGAAACGTCATCACGTTTTCTTCGAATCCTGATTTTCCGGAGTCGCCAGTGATTCCGTTTGCGTTTTTTGTTGTAATCCGAAATGTTTTTCGTTGTTGTTCGTTTATATCCGTTTGGATCGGAAATGTTATCTATATTTTTAACTGCATTATCAAAGTAATTGATTTCTATAAGGTTTTGGGTTACTCTCTTCCTAGGTGTGACTTAGGATAAATGTGTGGGGTACAAATACACAATAATTCAAATATACGCACAACACAATATCTTTGTCGACTGAATGTTTTAGTCATCACTTTGTCCCAGTGTCTTTTCCTTGGAATTCAGGTCGTTTCCCGGAGTAGCTTTGGTGTTCCAATACTTCTTCTTTGTCCTTGTTATTCAATGAGACTATCGACAAGCTTCCAAGTCGCTTTTCTAAAGTGGTTGAAATCTTCAACGGGTCGTTTTTCCGAATCAAAAGACGTTTCATGTTGAGGATGCAACGCGAACTCAACACGTACATATCTTGAAGCCTTTGAAGTGTCCACTAATAGTGTTGTGAGCCAAAGACAGAGCATAAGTTAAATTGAGTTTGCTACCAAGGTATTTTTGGTAGTGTCTATTTCGGCTCATGAGGAAAATGCTGTGCTGGGACTATTTTGCCTTTAGCAGAGCACGAAATATAGAATTTAAACAGGGTTTGTCTGGGATTTGGATTGGATTTAGAAATGAATTTGTTGGATTGGACTTGGATTTGCAAACGTACGTCCATTCATCTTTACTCTGTGAGCGAACAACGCGTAATGCATGCTGTGTGTGTGTGTTGGTCGTTGTGTTGTGGACTGTCCGCTCTGTGGTGGCGCAGTATGGTAGTGTTCGTTTGTAGTGTGCGAAGAACAGGCCATATGTTTTTAGGAAGCTAGATTCTCTGAAACTAAATCATTGAAAGTACAATATAGACTAGTTCGCATTCACAGTCAGTGCCAGATGAGGCTTTTAGGGGCCCTGAGGCACAATTTTTCGAGGGCCCTCTTTTCACTAAAAACCAAAGTCGCACGGTGTCGCCATAATACTCGTGTTCATCACGCGAAATAACACACTCTGCAACATCAAATGCAGTGACGGATTTACGCATAGGCCAAATAGACCATGGCCTACGGCCCCGCGCTTTTGGGGGCCCCGCGCAACTCTTTCCTATGACGACTCAACACTAGAAAATTGAAAGTAGGCCTGCAGTGAATCTATTTCTACTGCATTCTTATTTTTAGGGGCAATATCGTACTTTATGCTGTCAGTTGTTTACTATGATGCCTGCTTGAGCAAATGTTAATAAAAACCAGGCACAACAAGCTATGCCTTGTTACACGATGATTGTTTTAACGTATTAACCGGTACTGACCTCATTGTATTCCTTCCGACACGAAGGCATGCTTCTGTTTAGACTCTAGGTCTACTCTAGGAGCTAGGCTAACTGCTTTGAGAGCACACGGAGTAGTTAAAAGCTTCATACATAGTTTCAGAAGCACTTTGGACTTTGATTCAGGAGAAGTTGGATCCACAAATCGTACACAATTGAAACTTTAGGAGGTCACACACCTGCCATGCCCAGGATGAGTTTGCGGTGTTATTAAACGACAAACGTTTGCAACTGGCATTTTCATAACAGAGTTTAGCCTATGTCACTTTTGGATAAGAACAAGAAATTAGTGCTCAGTCATTTCTGATCTGGCCATTCATAAACTCTTTGATTGTTGCACAAGATATTTGTGTGAAGCGCTATTCTCAAAATTGATAAAATCATCAAGTCCAAAAACAGATCCTTTTTGAAAAATGTTAAGAATTTCCTTCGTCCCGCATTGTCTTGTATCAATCTACGAATGACTGATCTGTGTAAAAATTATCAAATGCATCCATCCCATTAGTTGTGCTTAATAACTTCTAACAAACTGAATTGTTTTTTGCTAATTATTTTCGCCTTGCTGTTTCCATTACGTGGTAGTTTTATTTCTGTGTGGTTACTGTCTTGGATTGTGTGCATTTGTAGGACTTCGCCATTGGCAAAAGTGCCTCTTGAGATTTGTAATGAGACGTTTACACATATCATTAAGATCTAGGCCAGCTATGTCCAACCCAAATTGCTTACTGAGCCAAAAATTATGTCACTATCTTAACCAGGGCCGCAAACTGAATGACGTATTAATGAGGGCCGCACATTTAACTGCTTACTTTTATCTTAACAAACTAAATTTAGCTTCAGTTAATGCACTTAAAGCGTTCGAATCCTAACTGAAATGGTGACAGACTTGATAAAGTGGCACTGAGGACCACCTGTATCAAAAATGTCAAATTCAAGATTATCAAAATAAGGACTGGTTGTCAGTATGTAAGATACTTTTATTACAGCGAAAACCTAAACTGGGCCGCATGCGGCCCGCGGGTTGAACGTAGCTGATCAAGCCTACTCATCAAGGAGGCCGCATAGAAACGTCTTTTTTAAAAATGGGGTCACAGAACAAAAAAGTTTGAGAAGCCCTGGCACAGAGGATTAAAACATTATATTTTGTATTGCTTGGAAAATGACAACTTCAAAGCGGCATAAATAAACCCTGTGTCCACTGAATAGATTGTGCTTGTTTCTTTCATGAAATATGTGACTACTATTACAGTAGAATTTGCCTAATTCGTCACCTCAAGGGGATTAGAAAAAAGTGACGAATTAGGCGAAGTGACGAATTACGCAAACAGGTGAAAACTCTATCATAGAAGCTTGTATACTTTATCATAGTAGCTCGTATGCATACAGTGCTCTTATTTGCAGTGAAAAACAAGTTCATGACGTTATCGTTGAATACAACAATTAATTCCTCTGCTCTATCTGGACTCCTCACATCAATCAAGCACCTTTCAAATCTGTAACAAACTGCAAAGACTGCCCACGTTCTCCCAATGGGGAGTCGTGTCGAGCTTCGAACCTCGTGTATAAATTCGATAAACAAATTGCAAGGCGCAACAATTCTCAGATAAAGATCCTTAATTTGTTTGAACTCCAACACATACTAGCTGCTTAGACATCTAAAGCGAAACTGCAAATGACGAATTAGACGAACAAAACGCTTCTCAGGAATAGAAAGAGGTGACGAATTAAGCAAATTGACGAATTAGACGATGGCGAATTAGACGAACAGAAATGTACACAAAAGATAGCAATTCTGCCGGGACCGACGAAAAAGTGACGAATTAAGCGAATTGACGAAGTAAACGATGATGAATTAGACGAGTTCTGTGCTATAAAAAGGAGTTTACGTACAGGTAATCAGATCGACAGCTGGACGATATTTTCGAGGGCGGCAACACTGTCCCGCATGAACATGTATACATCCAAAAAACAAACCTACAAAAAACGCTAGAAATCACAGAAATTTAACGAAGAGAACTTCTGAACTACGCGAAAGAGCTACAAATTCCAAGAAAAGATCGCAATGCCATTTGTTCTTTAGAAAAATGTAGGAAAGGCTTTAACTTCTACTGAACATCTAATGTAGAACCAAAGTCGGCAGAACAAAAGATATATTTTTGAGGTGGGCACTACACATAGGAGGGGCATATTTTCACGCTTTTCAGACAAACGGCCAAATAGGTCACATATGCTTGGGGCCCCCAAAACTAAGATGGCCTAGGGCCCCGCGCTCCCTAAATCCGTCCCTGATCAAATGAAATGGGTAGATATGCAGGGTGAAAATGAAAACGTTTGTCCTATCATAAACTCAGGAATGCGAAAAAGTTCTCAGTTTTTCCTAGCATGTTAGACACTCAAACTATAATAGAACTCTTCGTGCTTTTTTGCAAGCAATTCATGTATCAGCTTGTCAAAAGTTTTGCTTCCGTAGTAGTTCACTCTCAATACTCATCAGTGACAAATGATTTGAACGTTGTTGGTGGTTGTGAAACGTTAATACTGGCATCGCTTTCAATTACAGCTACACTGACTTGACAACTAGACTTTGAGGTTACTTTGGCTTCGTCATACCGCACTCATTCTTATCCAGTGATGGCTTCTTAGATGTTACGTTTAATGTTAGAGATCAAGCTTGTCTCAAACCAATGTCAGCAGACATGGCACCTTTTTCTTAATTTGCTCATCTCGTTTTTCTTGCTCTACTTTGTGTTTTCTTTCAGCCGCTCCACTTTTGTATTTCCGCTGCGTTTGGCCTGAATTTACGATATCCGTAATCTCAGTTACGAGGCACACTGTTTTCTCACAACACTGAAGGACGACAACCTTCACTGTGAAGTTAGCCTTTCTAACTGATGTAGCTAAGCTAGACTACCATCCTAACATGCTTTATGCCCTGCTCTTTTTCTGTGTCGTGAATAACTTCCCATACCGTTCTTCTACGTCACAAGCGCCTGTAATTGTTTCTTTCCTGTTGCACACATAGTCTGTATATTGCAGGGACCCCCAAATACTTTTTGGAGCGTCCCTAAAAACTAGTTATAAATTCTCGCGATCCAAACGTTTCGTGAGCATATAATTTTGTAGAAAATACTCTATAATTAAATATAAGTTTTAGGACTGGGCATACTATTGGCAGTAGTAATGTTCGTGCACATAATGTGTGGAACAAAACGCCTGAATCAATTTTTCAAATTCCACGAGGCCAGAGAGGTACTCAATAAATATATAATGGGAGTGTGGTCAGATAACTTCACCGATGCCTTTTTCGTTGGTTTCATTGTGGCTGTTTTTGTTCCTGATATCGAGGAAATTCGGAATGAAGTAACATGTTTATGAATTAGAACAAATTGTTCAGTGTATCTAACGAGAACGTGTAATGCTAATTTGCATGAAATCAGTCGTCCCAAACCATCCAGAAGAGCCCCGAATTTAAAATAGCCTAGGGCCCCGAAAATGAAAATTCGCTTCTGACTACACCATGTCAAACCATCAAAGATCAAATAATTTCCTAAACATCAGTTCTGTTGTCGTAACAACATACTATTAAGGTTTATCGCTGCTCTGAAAGCATGCGCAGTTGCCTGCACTGTGAATGCTGGATTCCTGTCCATTGCGACGCAACTATAGAATGAGAATGAAGTGGGAAACTTCGCAACTCTGGCTATCTGAAAGCATTGTGACGCAAACGTGAGTCAAACCACATGCGGCGCTGTTTGCTGGAAACACAAGCGACGCTTTAAAACGTCACTAAGGTTCGTAATTGCTCTCATTGCGAACCGATCTTGATGACATTTTGCAACTGGGTATTAGCGACTGACATTCTACATTTTGTAAATCGAAATTACACAAGCATCCGCTGATATTAGACATTTCGTAATTGTTACGTGGCATTCCAACCTCAATTTACGCCCTCAAAATGCTGCGCCCGGGGACAGATGTCTCCCCTTCCCCCCTGGCTACGCCACTGTCTTCAAGACAGAATCACAAGTTTGCTTCAAGTTATGTACATAGACAAATATACTAAAGTCGAACCAAGCTACAAAAACTGTCATATTGACATATACTTCAAAACAAAACCGTAGTTGCACGCAGCGAAATGTTGAACCCAGTGACATATATTTACAAGCATTCAATTCAGTCATACGCAACTTTACCGATAGCTGTAGCCAATGCTTGAAAGCCCCAACTGCTTTACGTTTGTCGCTGATGCTGAGTTTTTACTGAACTAATATGAAACTTATCGATCAGGTCAAGAGCAACCTGGAGACAAATCTTTTCTAATGCTGCTACCTTACTGCAAACAAATCATCCAAAATCAGCGCAAAACAGTGAGAAGAACAGTTACTATCATCGTGTGTTGGTGGAAGAATTTTTGCGAACTTTTTCTTTTGGCCACAACTCATGCCAAAGTAGCAAATAGCGGTAAAATGGTGATAGCTCGCTACTGCATCCATTATTTTTTTCAGAAAAGCGGCGCTCCTGCTAACGCTGCTGGAAAATTAGCTCGCGATTTTAGTAGCTCGCTACTGCCCAGCTCTGTCCGTAAACCTAACCAGTGGTTCATGACCTGGGGTAAATTTCATCTTCCAAGGAGGTAAATTTATTGAACCATGACTTGCAGCCAATGTACATTTTTATAAATCATTCTAAGCTGCATAAGTTTGCTAATTTCGTATTACAACAAAGCAGCACCATTGAGTGTATTGGGGATAAATCTGGTAACTTTGTTAAGATATGTAACAAAAGATATGTAACAAAAGGGTAAGATATGTTAAAAAGGTTAAGAACCACTGACCTAAACCCTAAAGGTAAACCCTAAACGGAAACTTAAACATACACCTTAAACGTAAACCCGTTTTGAAAAAGTGCGTCAAAAACACTCCTATCAAAAGTGCAACCTCTACAAGCTGGTAGATGATGAAATGGATGCCGATTTTGCGCATTTGACCTAAGGTAACCTCGCGCGATGAAAACGCTGGAAACACTGCTCGTTTCTTCAACAAAGTAGTGGGCCAGAGGGAAGTTTGTGCTGTACTCGACTGATTCCGCTTTAAACCTAAAGTTTCAAACTTAACCCCTCAACCTAAACCCTAAACCTGAATCCTAAACCCTAAACCTAACCGCTAAACCCAAAGCCCAAACGCAAAGCAAAAC
>Ga0210059_1009448_pt1 | contig 15238 bp, 7 predicted proteins | sample Ectturendosymbi2_FD_188042 | JGI IMG/M metagenome (GOLD analysis project Ga0210059, IMG submission 188042) | Ecteinascidia turbinata endosymbiont from Florida, USA - Sample 2 (SPAdes) (version 2) | ecosystem: Host-associated > Tunicates > Ascidians > Unclassified | place: Key West, Florida...
TAAAATGGGGTTTTTGGGCCATAACTTTGGTTCCAGACATGCTAGAAGGTCAAGCAAGGGCTCTATCGACGCGGGAGATCATCTAGTTTCCAAAAAAAGTTTGAGCCAAAATTTTGGCCCATCGGATTGGCGTCCAGGGCCCGTCAAAGTTGGTTAAAAAACACAAAGCACCCCCACTTTGCGCGCCTCTCCCAGGTGAACCCCTCACCAAAATTAAAAAAATTTTTTTTTAATAGAACCAAGAAGACTTGCCGCATCCGTAGAGGGTTTGAACAACTCTCTAGCTATAGCGGCTGGTGAGTTATAACCAAAAAACCTTGCGCCAATTTATTGGCTCGCGCGGTCGTTAAAGGTGCGCTTGCGGTCATCGTCGTTCTTTTCGATTTTGCAAAGGGAGTGAGTTCGGGTCACGCAGACCCGACGTAATGGTTAGTGTGAGGTGGCTTACGCACGCTGACCCGACGTTATGGTTGGAGGGGGCTAAACTCCATGTGGCTGTAAAGAGCTGAAACTCACTCTGCGCATGCTTCTACGGTCATGTTAGCGGTATACAACATTAGAAGTTCTTCAAGCCCAAAATTTTTTTGTTATGAGTAATTCAGTTCAGACATATATGAAATCTACACTACCCCCCTTTTCATCAAAAATCGTATGATATTGGAGTACGAAGTACCTTTGTTAGGGCTCAAACTGCTTGATGAGAGTTATATTTTCAGTTTAGTTTTTGTGATAAAGTTTAGTTGAAGGAAAGTCTATATGTTTTTTATTTTTGAAAACCGGATTTAACAGTTGGCTTGCAGGTGTCTGCATACTGAAGAGCTTAGCGGGTTCAACAGAACCAGCACACCCGACATGTGGGTTAGTGTGACAAAAATTGAACGTAAGTATTCAAGGGCTAGACCAGGTTATTAAAACAAGTTGTGACACGGTTCAACAGAAGTGGAAGCGGACTGGGCTCCCCAAATTCACAATCAAAACCTCCAAAGCCAAGCTCTAATCTCCTCATGAAGTCATTTTTCAATTCACTGTATACTATGACGAAGGCCCCGAAGAAGCTCAAAGCCATCCGCAATGCTGTTGATCTGGCGATGGATCTGCTTCTATCCAGCCAGGCCAGAAAACATAGGAAAATCAGCCTATCACTAATTTAAAACCACGAACCTTCGCCAACACCACAGTCACCAGGAAGAAAAGTTAAAGTTTTCACCAGAAGATTGCTTTTCTGCTCAAATTTTTATGATGTAAGTGGAATAATCTAACAACCAATAAGCTAAGCATTTTTTCTGTCGGATGCAGATTTCGCTAACCATCTCAAATGTGTCTTTTCGTGGCCAGCGTGAGTTGTTTACGGATTTGCAATTGCAACAAAAGGATCAAAACTACACAGCCGTCAGTCACTGTTGCCTGACACGTAGCCAGGTGGGGTCAAAAGGAGCCGTCATTCTTACAATTTTGGACTGCAAATATTCAAAAGTTGAGCAAAAATTATTATGACCACGTAAAACCAATTACTCAATCTAGCAAGCTGCTGTAGGTCAGAGTTTCTCAACCTGTGGGCCGCGGAGGAATTTTTGACAGGCCACAGCCTGTTATTATTAAAATTTGAGTACATTTTCCAAGATGAACCTTTTAGTTGAAAACGAAGGTAGCTCTTGAGCGACACACGTCGTAATAAGCTTTTTCCGTCATGTGAAATTGTTGCAACCAGGGGTCTATAGCCACTGCCTTACGACTACATGGTTTAGTGTCCAAAGGCAATGAACTGAAAACTTATGTTTATTACTTTGCTTTTGAGGTGACGTTACATTACGGGGCACGGGCCGGACCAGAAAATAATTTGTGGTTTAGCATAAACAGGCCAGGCCGTTCGGTTTCTTGGCAGCTCTGGGCGGGCCGGGCTGCAAAAATGCTGGCCCGTGGCATCTGCTTCTACTTCGCACCTCTGTTTCGCGAGACGTATTCCACTATAAGCAACTTAATCCCGGTCTGATGTCAGCAACAAATGTTGAGATCACTGAAGAACACCAAGACAGCCCTGATATGCATGTCACCGCAATAAGACCAAAGGCGTTTGCCAAATGTGCGGCGCACCATTTTCTGTGCATCTGTACATTCCGCCTTTACTCCAATGACAACAAAGAGGCAATGTAGATTATGTTGTTTAGCACATTTGAACGTTGCTATTTATTCTTTTCAGCTGTTTCAAATCACTTTCTTTATGCAACGTGGTCCATGGTTTGCCGCCGATTGTTACGGGTTTTCGTAAACTTCGCGATTTTTGCTGGAGGATCCTTATGTAAAATAAAAACCGCGTACCAAAAGCATTTTCTCGGGGAGAGAGAGTTACACAAAAACCAGAAAATAAACATATTTTCAAGTCCGAATATGTACATCTATTCCATGCACATCTGCAATTTTCGAACAAAATAATGCATGGGTGTTGTACAGACTGCCAACAAAAGTTGCTGGCGGCATTTCAGTTTTTTTCGTGTAGTTTTTTCGTGATTTATATGCCTGCACCACGCTGTTTTTCGGCATGGACCTGTGGTTGTTTTGTTCATAAAAGTTTTTCGAAATTCAACAAGTTACTTTTCTAAGGTCAGATTAGTTGTAATGGCCGCTTCTGTTCCAGAAACGTCCAGTGACCCTGGGTAAGGTTGAGAATGCGATACAGGCAAATAAGGCTATAGGGTTACTAATCGTGGTTTTTAAAAAAGTTACCTGAGCAGGTTACAAGAGTCCGTTTTGATTTTGAGTAACCCTTCCAAAATTAGGTTTTGAATCTGTTAATAAACCACGGTTGATGGCTTCATACCAAGTATCATTTAAAGCAGCAAAGTTTAAGAAACGTTAAATATTGCAGAAAAGTTTATTAAACCATGTGTTGTATTAGAAATGGCTACAATTATTTTTTGAAAATGAAGCAAGAGAGAAGCTTGAATTAGTGCTGCTATCAAAGAATGTAATTCAGAGCCGAATCACTGACAAGAGTTTAGATATTTTGGAACAAATTTGTCACATCGCAAGGCTGGTCCCTAGAAAATATCCCTCTGGTAAAGACGAGATTGCTGATGCTTTGAATTACAGTCATGGTACCATACAGAACTTCCTTTTCTGTGAAGAACTGAAAACAACGACCAAATGCAAAAGATTTGTTTCAGTTCGTGAGAAACTTCTTTTGAGGTACTGGCTCTGTGTGCACTGATGGACTCTGCTGTACTGGGAAATAAATATGTGTTTCCGGCACTAATGAAACTGGAGGCTCCACACTTGCAAGGTACTCAGTGCTTCCTTCATCTTCATGCTTTGGCATCAAAAACCATGTCTCCGAAATTGAAGGAAGTCCTTGATATTTCTGTAAAGTCCCAAAACTGGATTAGGGGTCATGCTGTAAATCACCGCCTCTTGTCACTTTGTGAAGACCTTGGAAGTATACATACAGGTTATTTTTCCACAAAGAAGTCCCCTGGCTCTTACGTGAGAGAGTTTAAAGCCGCTTCGTCGAACTGTGCGAACGAATTGAAGTATTTCTGGAGGAACGTCACATTGATCCGCTTGAGGAGTTAGATTCGTAAGAGCAAATTGTAGAGTATTTAAGTGACACGTTCATTCTTATCACTTCAAGGCCAAAATATAAACATGTTGAATTGCTATGAAAAGCTAAATGCATTCAAATAAGTTCTCTGTGGTGTCAGCTAGCGAACGGAGGAAATTGTACAAATTTTCTGTCACTTAAGAAATAGTCGATGGCAATTAATCTTCGAGTTTGATTATTGTGTTTCAGACAAAATTATGGCTCATTTGGAAGCGCTGTTTGATAGATATTTTTACATGGAGTAGATGGAAACTGGATTACGAAACATACCATTTCAATTTGGATAAGATGTCAGGTGATGTAGTGTGAAAGAAGATCCCATAGAACTGCGTTCAAATCATGCTCTTGAAATAAAATTTGAGAATAAAGCTTTGGATGAGTATTGAGGCTCTGCTGTGGTTATGTTTCCAAGATTGTAAAACTGCACTAGCTGTACTCATTCCATTTGCGATAATATACCTATACAAGTCAGGATTTAGAAATATTTTGTCAATTAAGACAAAATCAAGAAATTGCTTGAATACACAGGCAGACATGTAGTTGACATGCGTGTTGCTGAGATGCGTGTGACATGCGTGTTGCTATGAGCAACATTGATTTTATCATTTTGTACATATTTCAAGCACATGACTATTTCTGTAGAGTAAATTCAAATGTTGCAATCTGTGTTATCCTTTCTTGTCCATGTGTTTGATTTTCTTTACATATTAAAACATTTTAATCCCTTTCTAAACGTTTGAAAGTTAGTTTTTCATTATAAATTGTAGGGATTGTGAGGTGAGAATAAATTTTTTAGGGGTGCAGGTGGTGAAAAGATTGTGAGCTCCTATCTAATGGATGAAAAGTGAAGATCCCTCTTCCTGCTTTGCATTATGCTATTACAAAACACTTGTGTTAATCTCACTGAACTTGCAGACAAAGGAACTCGGGAGAAATGTAATCAAACAACTCGCTGAACTTAAAAGCAAATCACTAAGCCAATGCATATACAGATGGTGCAAATTACATAATTATGCAGAACTCATGTTTCAAAATCTCACATCAGATTCCTTTAACGTTGCTACCAATGAAAGCATGTCTTCACAATATCTTTACATGATTTGACTTCAATCTGACATTTTTGAAATGTTTTTACTCACTGAACTCTAACACAATTTCCGATTTTACTCCGCTTCAAAATTTGGTAAAACTCAAAAAACTGTTTCTGAGCTTGATTTTGCAGAAACAGAACCTACAAAGCAGCATATGAATTTTTTGAAAAGCAATTAGTATATAGTATTGTAAACTCTACTAATCAGCACACATTTTAATACCACATGGTGCAGAAAACTTACATATCATGCACACAAATGGAAAGTTTAAAGAGCAATCTCCTTCATACCAACGACTACTGTCACCTAGGTCAAGATACACACAGTCAGAGGAAGCAACAGTTGAGCTAGCAGAAAAACTTCCGTGCCAGTTGGTGTATGCAGTAGAGGCAAGATTTTGTCCGTCTGCCCAAATGAATGTACCTGAACACATAAAATGACTTTAGAATCCTGCATAATCACTGGACACTACCCAGCAAATTAACACAAAATCTGCTTTTCCCGCTTAACAGTCTCTGAACAAAAAAAGGACAAGCAATATTACCGAACTATGGCACAATTCAGTCGCATTAAATGATTTGCAATTTTTTGTCGTTCTGCATGTCTAAGCAGAGTCACTAACACTGATCAACATATGCTTTCATCTTTTTTTGTTTCTTGAAGCAAGTGCGACCACCACACCATAGCTGAAAAGCAGATGACTGTAACCAAATAATGGAAAAATGGTGTACCAGTTTGGGAGTGTTGCATGACTAAATGAAAATTATACAGTGGACTGTGTTCAACTTCATGAAACCATCCTTGTAAATCGCCTCCTTTAATGTGTCGTGTGTACATTGCAGGGCTTTCATATATGGATGGGTGGTGGATGAGGCTTTTCAAACAAACAGCCCTCTGAAATATAATTCCATTCCTTGGTAATGTGCACAACAACCTAAGAATGGCTTTGTTCATTTCGTCAGTCACACGAAGATAACTCCCGTTTAATTGTTTCTGAACAAAACTTATTAGCAATTGCAAATTGCGGCGAAGCAACTTTAAATTGCCAAAAACAATTCATAGCAAAACATTCAAAGTCGACGATCTGCATAAGCACATCTACAAGTTGTTACAAATTTGAGTGCAAAAATACAGCATATGAAATAAACCTTAAGCAACACAAACAAACATAAGTGGTAACATACTTGCACTCACAAAAACGTGCTTTCGAGAATGAATGTCACCAGTAAGATCTAAAGCAGGGGTCATATGATTTTCCACAACAAATTTCAAAAATTAGAAAAAAACACGAGTAAATCTTTTGGTTTAGCCGTGTCAGCCAGTAGCGTGTTTATCATACTTTTAAATTCTATTTTCACTGACAATTGGTAACTTTTTTGTATGGTGGTTTTTGCAATGATTCTATTTGTTACTTTGTATGAAACAGTAAATCAAATAAAAACCAAATCAAATACCTTCAGTGGTTCTATCTGTCAAACCAATCCACCAATTTCGCAGACCAGTGATGTGAGATGTTCCATCTAGCTTCGTGGCTAATGCAGCATTTACTTGAGAAGATATCTGGATTTAAAAAATGCTAAACGAGATTTTGGGAACTTGTTCTTCAACACATGACAGTACAGTTGCTAGAAAGCTGAAAACAAACTAATCTAAAACTACCTTCGTCATTGTTTAGGGTGGGATTATCAAATTGCTGTTGGGAATGCAATGCATCCTATGGATAAACAATGTAGACAGTGGAGGCATCTAACTGAAATACCAGTCTTTGCCAACTATTCGAATTACAGTGCCTGCATTAGGTTATAGGATACCAATAAATACCAATTTTCAATACCTTGAAACTTTCAAAAACTATGAGCATACACCTTACCAAAATGACAAAACAGCATTGTGCTTTTTCAAATATCGAATAGAATAACGGCATGGTTATTAATGATGGTAGGCTGGAGTTAAGCACTGCAAGAAAAAGAAGTTCATTTTCAAAATCCAACTTACCACAACAAGCGTGGAATCTCTTGCCTGACAAAAGCTTTCTGCATCCACGTACGACTTCCCTTCAATCACAAACAAGAATAATCTTCCAGGTTGAAGAGAAAGAAACTCTGAACAGAACAAATGCATTGCTTGTCAAACCAAATGTCCGTAGTATATGGAAATGGAATGCACCAAACAATAAAAAAAACTAGGTGCGAGAATAACAGCATTGTTGCAAGTTTAATTTAAGAGTCAAAATCATACCAGAGAAAGACAGACATTTCCGGATAAAAGACAAATGTTGATGATTTTGAGAGCTTCATCTTTGAAGTTCCCACAAATTACCGATGACTTAATGATCAGATTTCGTTGCTGGGTGGATATTTTATCAACAAACAGATGGTTGTGTTTTCACAAGGCACTTCGACCAGATGGTAAATCAGCATTATTGATTTAATAGTATGCAGTTCCTAACACAACGTAATCATTTCATTTGGCAAGCTTTTGCAAGACATTCAGGAAATAAACTCAGTTACAAATAACATTTTTATACCTGGAAGATTACAAAGCTCAGCAAAGAGGCCAACTAGTTGATTTTGACGTGCATGAGCTTCACGAAATAAGCTCCATGTTGATCCCAGATCTCTACTTATTAATACAGAAAGAGTTGCTGGAGGCAAAACTGATTCATTGCAAGAAGCCTGAAACAAGAACGTTACTTGGTTCATGAGAATTTATTCTTCATAACAAGTTAAACCAGGGTGAAAAACATTATGTAAAAGCAACTAAAAATGACATTTTTAGCAGCAGAAATGAATAATACAATGGTAACGAAATTAAAGAAAACATTGCTATATAAAAAAATGTCTGACCAGCAATATACGTTCCTGATTAAATCTGTAAAAAGTATCCATGGCCGACATATACAAAGATACTGTAAACAGACGTGCAACACTAACCATTGATGAGACTTGCTTCACACAATCCGTATGTAGTGGTGGCATGTAAGCTGAACATGTGGAAGGTAAATCTATGTGTACAATAACCAGACATTACACTTTTTCAACATTTTTTTGCAGAAAAAGTTGTTATAAACTAAAATACCACACCAAAATTATGAGAACCATCCCAAATCTTTTGCGCTTGCATTGACATATGCAATATATTTTATCAGAAGTTCGTTGCCATTGAACACAAGTTAATTTTAACATATATGATCTATTTGTACAATCCGGCAGATCAATCAAAATTGCCCACAAATGCCTGAAAAATTGTCATAAATCACGAAATGAAATGCAGCAGGCATAACTTCATGGCAAAACATGACTCATGAAAAAGTTTTTTAAATATTCTTACTGCAACTTTTGTTGCAACATGAACCCCTCTTCTGTAAGAAAACGAACCAATTTACTCCTACTGATGATACTGGCACTGGTTACCAAACATCTACAGTATGATAAATCTGTTGACTTAATTTGCTCTGGCCACAATTTTTCTCAATAAGCAAATCAATGTTTTGTAAGCAAGCACAAACTTTTCATTGCAAAACCACACATTTCATTCAACTCACATGAACCTCCCACCGCTCCCAGCAATATTAGAAACCATGGAATATCTAAACTATGCTTGCATGCTGCATCACCCTAAAAGTGGTCTAAAGTTTAGTTTCAGTATGGATCGTAAACACGATGGTTGCTGCATGGATCAGTCTTCAAATTTCAATTTTCTATGGCGAAATTGCTCAGAAGCAGATGTTTTCCCAATAAATACCAAACCAGGGGCCAACATTTTCACATGTTCACAAACCAAAAGCTGGGAAACATCTGCACTTGCTCTTTTGACATCAAATTTCAAAATGGCATTATCGAATCAACAATGTTTAGAGTTTACATGAAGGGGATACAGTTGAACCTTTCAAACACGACTCCAGAAAATTGTATGTTGCCATATTTGCTGAATGTTCCTATTGTTCAAGCCAGGGGTGATCAAACGTTTTGACCTGAGTGCCGAATTCGCGAGACTACCTGGCCATTGAAGGGTCAGATACAGTGCGATTTACATAATCTATGCAAAATTAGGTTGTTAAAATGTATTGTAGTACAATAACACTAAAATCACACCGTGTTGTTTACACTTTTGTAGCACTGCCTGCAGCTAAGTGCTGCTGCGGCAGACAAGTCAACAAGAGACAGACAGCACCTAATGCTGCTGCACTGCTGTCCATAGTTGGAAACGTGGTGCTTCAAAAAACGTGCAAGGTATTTGGCAGCCCAGACCAAACTGGTCAGCGAGCAAAAGGCAGCAGGCAGTAGTTTGGCCACCCTTGGTTTAAGCACTTGTTTGCAACAGAAATGGAAATGACCAACAAACTTGTTTCAACTGCAGAATAGAAATTCATAATCAACATTTTTTCTTGTACACTTTCAGGAAAGATAACAGAAAAGTGTACGGTTTGTACACTAATGATATGATTTTGACAATGGCGAATGTCTCCTTACAAGTAAATTTTTAAGAACTGCCTTCAGACAAATTTCATCAAATACAGCTACTTAAATTTCACCTAATTTCATGAGAAACTTCAACAAAATATGAATGCACAACACACTGCTTGCTGCATCAGAATAAAATAATGCAATTATTGCACTTAGATTAAATTGAAACATTTCAATTTCCGGATGAACACTGCCACCTCTAAAAAGAAAGATGTACATTAGATAAAACCAGAAAATAGACCACTTTCTACCTTTAAACCTAAAAATACAACTAAATTATTGTAAAATTACACCAACATCAACTAACAAACCAGGATAATCTGAAATTTTTGCCTAGTATCATGATTTTACCATTGTCTGCAAAATGTGATACATTTGAAAAGCGAACGGTGTACTTATTTCGCATGAAAACGGAAGTTTCTTTTTGCAATTGAAATCGTTCCAGAATCTGCTGTTGTTTGTCAGGAAATCTGAAGTATCAGTTATGTTTATCATCATGGCACCACAGTCTTCCATGCACCATGCATTATTAGGTTCAGACACATCTGTTCCACCAGACAACCATTGCTCAAATCCATACGGGCCTACACAACAATTCAATAAGGGATTGCAAATAGATGAGATGAATTAAACATCAAGTGAGTTAATGTGGTAACACAAGTAAGTTGTCCAATGAAATGCTGCCAACTTAGAAGTTTTATGCCCTGAGTAATTTTAGCCTCTGCAAGTCCACTTATCAGAGACAAACTCACTAAATTATCATTTGAACAATTCTGTGAAACACTTACTCTTGCAGTCATGGGCAACGTTACTCCCCTGGCTCAAGTTCATTTACATAAATCTCTTTCGTCACTTGATTCACTACATATGTAAATAACTGAAAAAAATATACTGAAATCGTATTTAAAACTAGCCAAGAGATCCCACGAGAAAATTATTTATTCCTGTGCTAACACTACCTCTCAGTTTTGACCCAGTGGAAAGTTACCAAGGGTTATAATTGCTTGCTAATGATATGTGCAAGTTTTTCAAAGGTTTGACTTTGCCAACCGCAAAGACATTCTGAGAAACTGCAAATAGTTTATCTGAATTCCAAGATGCTCAATCAGCAAGGTATTGCTGTATTTTGGTGGTGGCAGTGAAGCGAGTTTACACTGTATTTTGAAAGACTATTTCAGTCTCTCTAAACATTAAAAAGAACACTGATTACGTGTGTTTGGCCCAAGCATTAGTGGTCTTTTGTACCTGAATATTTGTAGTGATATGCTGCTGAATTCAATAATTTTTTAATTGCAAGAAAACAGCCAAGCCACTTTTTTGCATACACTTTTCCAAGGAGGCTAAGGAGACAGGTGCTCTGGTAGTTAGGGCATTGGCTCCTGCCTCCCTTCTTGTGTATGGGATGATCACCACAGTTTACCAACCTGTCGCTACCCTTCAAGAACATCAAGCCATTTGGCACACACAAGTCACAGAAAGAACTGCTTCTCGGTTTAAGGCTTTGAGCATTTCAATTTGGATTTCGTCGCAGTCAGCAGCCTTCCCATCTTTCAATTTTTTTACAGCTAGGACTTCACCTACAGTGATGGCATTATTATCTTCCAAATGTACCCCCTGTGTCAGTGATGTAGTTGTTGCAGAGCAACAATGCTTTGCCATGATGTTATACAAATTCAAAGTTCGCCCGAATAAGCAATGATTAGTGTGTAAATAAATCCTGTTAACAAACATGTTTTTTTTTCAGCCTCAACAAAAGAATTGCACACACCTCTGTTTGGTTTGGGCAATTTACAGTTAATACATTTGAACATAAAATCGCTTTGTGAAGAAGTTATTTTAATGGGAAATACTGTAAACATTTTTGTGTAGTTTTTGCATTGTTTATTTTGTTTCGTAGTGTTTAAATCGCATTTTGCAACGTTTCTGTAATGTTTTAGCGTTTCTGTAAACTCTCAGGTTTAAATCGGTAAAAATCGTTTGCAACTAGCAAGGCAGTACAAATTCCTTGTACGGCATTCAGCACCATGCATTCCTCAGGAAACACATGCATTTCCTGTACACATGCGATAGCGTGTGGAAATTTCCAACCAGCCGCGGATAATGCAATGCTCCTTGGCCGTAGGGTCAATTGCGAACGGGGAGGCTTGCAAAATGTTTTTAGCCAAAATGAGTAATGATCTGAAGCTAGTTTGCGCGCAGGGGGCGAACTCCAAACGTTTGCAGTCAAAATCGAACTTGAGAGAACTCAGTCTTTCAAACCAACATACGTGGCTTTACCCATCATGGTAAACACCTGTGCAATTTAAATTCCTTAGAGCTGTCACAAGTAAATACGCTCAGGCGAAGGTCAATTCTAGTCAAGTGACGTGACGTCACGTCACATACAAACCTTGCGCCTGAAGCACGAGAAAAAGGCTATTGCAAGCTCTGCATGAGGTCAGACAGCCTTGTGGCAGGGGGTGACGTTGCCAAGAACGTAAGCTTGTAAAATGGCAGCTCAGGGCGAGAAAAAAAGAAACATTTTACTTGAACTACAGTAATATGCCAAAACGGCATTCTGACACGTAAACGGTATCTGAAATCAAATTGGCATCTAAAAGCTTTACTCAACTTTGGCGAATGTGGAAAAGTTGATCGATTGTTTCTGGGAAAGTTTGGGAGACGATATTGGTGGGGAGTTGTGAAACAAGCCTGTACGACATCAAAATTTTCGGTGAGTTCTTCCCCAAACAGGGCTACGTAATCAAATTCAGCTAAATTCTAACTTGGAGTAACGCACCTGCGTCTGCCTGAGTGTGATTCAGTTTCGTGATAAAAAAGTGTAGCTGTTTGATTGTTTCATTTGCGTTCGCTTGTGTTGCTTTGGTCTTTGTTGAGTTAAATTTAAAGTGTGCAATTGTGAAATCTCGTGTCTTGTGTGTCAGCATTAAATAATGTCAGAATCTATTGTGCTTTTAATCGCAGTTATTTTGGGAATCGCGTTAATTCGGGAAAGTTAACTTTCGTGTTTCACAGTAATCGTTTTCTCATGTGCTTTATCAAAGTAATTGTATAAAAGTCCTGCTGATCTCTCATTGAACAGAAGTTATTAATCAGAATAGAAGTTGATAAAAACAATTTTTTACTGATTCGTAAAGCTATTTCAGTCTCGTCGCCAACTTATGAACGTCGAGGAGGTCAAACTAAGGGACCGAGTTTATCCCTGGACATCCACTGGGGCCGTTTTGCTTATTCTAGATTTTTGGAAAGACACCCCAATTATAGTGTGACCAAGGGGGACGTTTTAATTTTTCTAATCAGTCATTTTCCTCGAGAACTAACAGCTATACCATTGTGTGTTTTTAGTCCAAAGCCAGAGTCGCAGTTGCTACGAATAGGGGTTTTTAATCAGGAAATGAAACGGAGTCAGCCGACGAATTGAACGACTCTACCACATGTTACCCTGTTTCGGTGCTTTTAAGTTGGCCTAAGGCCTCCCACGTCCGTTCATAACAAAAAAGCGACAAAATAGTCAAGACTGTAACCTTCAAGACCAAGATCTGGTTAAAATTGAGAAGAGACTGAGAACAAGACTTCGCCAAAAACTCTCAGACCGAGACTCAAGACTTAAAGTTTGAGACCGAGACTCGAGACTTGAAAATTTGCGTATTCATCACTTCTGACTTGAATTTTTTCAAATTTCTGGAATTTTTACAATGTGTTTTGGTTGTTTCTTATTACCTGCAAATGCAACAAACAATTGTTGAATTATAGAAATTTTAATAAACCATTTCTTTACAATATTAAAAGACTCGAGACCTGAAACCTTTGAGACCAAGACTGAGACCGAGACTCACATAAATGGGTCCCGAGACCAAGACCCAGTCTTAAGACTCTATCACTGCCCTGTGTGCCCGGTGGTGTGGCAGTGACTGGGTTTAAAAGGTCTTTGAATCCTCTCTCCATCATGCAAGGATGTTCTTCTCATGGCTGAGTAAGACACCATTTAGGTCTTTGATGGATTTAGCAGTACAAATCTTCTGCAACAAAGACACTGGATGGTTTGCCAGAACACTTTGTTGTTTTGCCAGTAATTGGAATCCGGTTTATATCTGAAATTCCCCAAGATTTCATTTTGGACTTTTTCATCATGGGGGTTGCCGACTTGCACACCCAGCATGCAAAGAAAATCCAGCTTTCTTCGGACGTCATGCCATGTAGGCTACTTTCTTTGCTTCAACAGCATCTTTCACCTCTTGGTTTCACCACTTGAGGTTGCTTTTTTGCCATTATTCACCACACCTAATTCTTTCTTTCTGCATACCCAAGGAGCAGATGACGCCTCAGCTACTTCGAACATTTGCCACTCTACCTCCGTGTTGGCTGTTCATTCCGGGAGTTCTCAGAACAAGCATAATACTCTGTCTGCAAAGGTATTTCTCACTCTTTGCCTATCGGGGCCTCCCACTCTATTTGGTAGGTGGATATAAGCCAGTTATTATTGTTAGCTACTATAATGGATTCACTTTGTCTCAGCAAATAGTAATCTGTTCTTGAAAATAAAAAAATTACATTGGTAATGCTGGTGTACAGTCAGAAAAAAACTGATAGCATGAGAATATTATGAGGTGAGTCACAATTTCATTAATATGTAGATTAACTAACAAACAAAAAACATCAACAACATCTGTTTAACAAAGGAAAGCACAAAAACCCAAACCTTTTTCACACACCACATGCAGCTTCAAGGCACTGCTTCCATCAAACCACAACGATGTAATATTCAGTATGCCAACAAATCCTTTAGGTGCTGTTGGTATGCTAGGAGCATGAGGGAAATTCCAATTTTGATACTCTGAAAACAATACTTGCAAAAAAGAAACCTTGTATTATATTGTGAAAAGCAATAGTGATGAGAAAATGCTTCACAATTCATTAATTTTTTGAAAAGGAAATTTACTTTCCCCGTTGTTAAATCCTTCCATTATTGTTCGAAAACATGATCACAAAAATAAGATTTTCACAAAACACATCACATAACCTAAAACACCTACCCAATAACATAAAAGTTTCATATTTTGAAATTGGATTGGTTGATTTGAATTTTAACATATAACTTTAAATTTTACATTAAAAACTTGAGGCTGAAACACAACAAAACTCTGTGCAATTCTAGAATCCATATGCGTATTGTAATTCATAATGAAGAAGCTTAGCACAACCAGAAATAGGTTTGGATTGCCCAAACTTGACATGCACCACAAGTCAGCTAAAAACAGGAAAGTGATAGATTCACATTATTGATGCACAAACACGACACATACACGACATCATTTTGTAAATTGACCTCCAATCTTAACAGATCTTAACAGCATCAACTCAAGTGTAAATTACTTACCAAGTTTTACTTACCAAGTTTTAACAACTGATAGATCTTTTCTCACAAGTAAAAAAGAAATTAATATATCAATGAGACATTAATAAATTACATGTGACAATAAATAAATGAAACATAAATACAGAGAAATCATGTTTATTAACATCAGAGAGTAGAATCGAGTAGATTGGCTAAGTAAATTTCAAAGTCATGGCTCACTTCCCATGCTGAAGACTTTCTCATAAACCCATGACTATGATCTACACCTAATGCTTCTCATGACATCCTGAATAGAATTTACCAAAAGTGCATTTTTGAACATTCAACAACGCAAATAGTTTGAAAGCAACATCTCTGCTGCTTGTCTTACAGGAAGAGGCATGACTAATGTTTTAACTGTTGTGTAAACCGCTTCAAAAATCAAGCAAAATCATTCGAAAACTTGTGGCTGGCATATCAAGAAGTTTTCATGGAATACATAGCACATAGCAACACATGACATGTCCAAAGGACTGGATCAAAATTGCATCCTAGTTCCTCTGGTTCTAACATACTGTAGCTTTGGTGTAAACAAATTAAAAGTTGCAAGGACAACATCAAACAGCATTATCAATCTATAGGAGGGTCAAATCATTATAATCCAACAAGGGGTGTAACCCAATGTCACAAAAATGCCTCATTTTTTTATATAAGGTGCACCCACATGTAAAATGGCCTGAAAAAAAAACAT
>Ga0210059_1009449_pt1 | contig 15238 bp, 10 predicted proteins | sample Ectturendosymbi2_FD_188042 | JGI IMG/M metagenome (GOLD analysis project Ga0210059, IMG submission 188042) | Ecteinascidia turbinata endosymbiont from Florida, USA - Sample 2 (SPAdes) (version 2) | ecosystem: Host-associated > Tunicates > Ascidians > Unclassified | place: Key West, Florida...
GCTACGCACCAAAGTTAACTCTTGCCATTAAGTCAATAACCTGGTTCTAATAATTTTGCGTAAAATGTTCTGCTAGCGAACACATAACGCTCTAAGGCTCCGTAGGTAGCCTATATATACAACAATCGATAATGTACTGAGATGTCGGCATTTCAGTGATTAGCGTGCTATATGATCCAAACTATTGAACTAATTTTTAGTCCTTATGAAGAATGATTTTATAACTTGGTTGACGTGTAGATAACATTTTTACATTTTCATTAGCCCAAGAAAAGTTTGTAAACATGGTCTTATTATTTTTCTTTGAAAACAACTATTAGAAGCAAGGGTGTTTTTGCCGAAACAAAGGATTTTCGAGGTGAGTTTTATATTTTTCTTTCTGCAACCTGTCGGTGAATATATCTAAATTAATTGCCTTATCGCTGCGTCAAGCATCTTGGGTCGGGGAAATTGGTTTCATGGGACTGTTGGTGCGAAAACACGACTTTGTGTCAAACGTGGTATGCGATCCAAACGACTTCTTCCTGGAGACTAGAACTTGAGCCCGAATTCTGTCATAACGTTCATCACGTGGTGGCGAAAGATAATGCAGGAAAGCTCAGATCTACAACGCTTCGTAGAAAAACCCCAAGGTGTACTGCGGGGAATCCGTTAAATACCTATCAACATTCCAAAGATGCAAAATCGAAGACATAAACAACAGCTGCCGAAATATTCAAGCGTTGCAAAGATTCAACGTTCGAGGTAATTGCATTGCTAATTGTGGAGCGATGTCGTGAAAAGTATTGAGAATTATTTGCTTAAGGCACTTTGATTGCTGTTTTTGTCTATTCTTAGGGTTCGCACCTCTTACTTAGCCGCGGTTGCTTTCGTGAACGCCGTTCAACTACAGTTAACACCACATAACGAATGTATGGAACAAGCGGTTGTAGACCTATACCTACCATACCACAGCAACACCGATACTGGCAAATACATTTGCATTATTGATTTGAAACCGGACGTCTCGAAGCATTCATTCATTTTTGTGCCCGCTTCTCTTCTGGGGAGGGTCGCGGGGGCCAGCAGCCCTAGAAGGACTCGAAATACCCCACGGTCAACAGCAGTCTCAGAAAGTTCCCCTCGGTACACACCAAGACGGGACCAAGCAAGGTCGCAGATGTAGTCACTCTACCTGGTCCTTGGGCAACCTCTGGGCGACTTTTTCGTGGGTTTAGCCAGCACGACGTGCCTCGCCAATCTCTTCTGGGATGTGTCGAAGCACGTTTAGTGGAAATAGGGAAAATTTTTATAGAATGTCATCCGCTCCAAGCAGCGCTACGAAGATGGACAAAGTTTAATCGACGCGGCGACACAAACTGCTGCTGAGCACCTGCAGTTGCTCGGATGCAAAACGGGTGAAGCAGCCTCGGAAGAGATTCATTTCAGCTGTGTTCATTTTGCCGATCTGAGCACACTAGGATAGAAAACGGTCGTGATATAGCAATCTTTTGAAAACTTTGTGTATTATTCAGCAGACGCAATAGGTGTGTCAATCTTATATCAAATGTGCAACACACAGACCGATCCGAATCAAAATGAGAGAGGAGATCAATCAACTGTCGAGCTACACTCGACTGGGCAATCCATGTGCTGTTGGTTGACTCGGCATCTTGAATTTATCGACTGCAACAATACTGAGGGAAATACGCCAACCAATTTAAACTTAAACGCTTAGGAATGATCAGCGCTCCACCGGTTTTGCAGGTGTTCGCCATGTACATGATTTCTTGTAACTTAACTAAACGAATGCAGGCCTTCTAAAGCTAAACTGCAAAGATTTTCACAGTTTCCGGAAAACGTTTGCAGTTTTCAGCATCTCTCCATTGTGAATCACTTATTTGCACAAGACTCCTGAATATTATTTGTTTGCTCCCTCTGCGGTTTCCCCCAGCTCTGCGGGTTCCCGCACCCGCCCGGCAAATGTGGGTTTACCCTTCCTGTTTGCAGAATAGGCCAAGTGTGCCATTGAATGTGGCTGTGGAAAAACACCTCAACTTTTCCAACTGTTAGCTGAAGTGAAGCTTGACTTGCTCACTTACATTATTGCACTAGTTTTTTATAGAAACGCTTGTGTGTATCTCAAAAGAAAACACAGAAAATACCAAATTTGTTTGGACCCTAAGAAGTTAGCAGCACCAGATGCAAACATGACGAAACTTTGGTGGGTGTCGCAATGTGCCGAGTGTAACAACCAACGAACACAAGGAAAGGAGCTACAGTTGATCGTGAACTCGAACATGTTGAGCTGTAGTGAACTGGAAACTAGCCAAAGCGGGTAGAACTTCACTACAGAAAGCCTGCATAAAAACAAGTTTGTTGCTGTGGATGGAAACAAGATTTGATTATATATGCAGCACTGCGCCTATGTACTTCCAGTAACTTCGGAGGCGCCAAAAATGTTTGTGGTGCTGTCTTTCGGACAAGACCTTCTTGACCCCTCTCGTAGTGAAACCACCCATCAGCGATTCTGGAATGAAAAAACTGGAGGGGCCACTGCGGGGCCAAGGAAAAATGTAGGGGGACCAACATAAATGTTTCTTCTGCATGGTGATTTTCCGTTGTAATGAAGATTGATTTGCTATGATCAAACCTATCAAACCCAACATAGGCTTGTGAATATAGTCAGAACCGTCACCAGAAAGTCTTCAAATCGTTTAAAATTTTCTGTCTGAAACTTATCTGCTGTAGATGCCAATCAAATGAACTGGAACGTGAAATTAAGCAAAAAACGGGGGAGGCGAGGAGGGGAACCAGCCAGAAATCTGGGGGGCATGATACGTGTCCCCCTCGGCCTTCCTTCATGGCGCCAGTAAGCACAAAGTCAGGTCTAAATAAGTTTTCGATGTTCACACAAAACTTTTTGTATGAAACTGAGTAGCAGACAATGAGCAAAAAGCTCTGCTGATAATTCAGGGGCACTCTGCCACAACAGATATTTTCGAGCCAGCCAAGTATGCTTATCGCTTGCTTCGAGAAGAATTATGGACATCTTAAACCGGCTGACGCAGACCATAAGCATATACTGTTTAGCATTTAACGATTGTTTTAATTAGCGATTTCATGCGACGTTTTCAATAGATTCCATTGTAAAAAACTTAAAAACAAGGATTGCAGGATAGGAAATTACGCTTGAAACCGAGTTCAGACATTTTTCTTTGTAAACAGAACTATCTTGATTTTACTTGACTGTTTATATTAATTGCAGAGAAAGAAGCTGGTTTTGCGTAAGAAATTCTGGAGTGACTTAATAGAGCGTGAGAGATGGCAAAAACTTTTGAATTAGAAGCAGTTAATTGCAGCAGTTAATACACGAAGCGCAAACCACTCAGCCTTGAAGGACAGTTCACAAACAGTGCGGTTGAAAGCTGCTCGGCAGGTGGGAGTTTCGGAGTCTGCGCTGCGCGCCCATGCGGATGCGGATCGATTTCCACTGCCTTAAAATGACTTTCAAGCACTGTCCAGGTTGTGGAAAAAAATTTATAATTAGGCGATGTGACGTGAATGACTGTTGTTTACGACCTCGGCAAATCTCATGGTTGGATAGTAGGCGGCCTAGCATTCGAAAAGCAGACAACTAGCCGATTTTTGGCGTGGCCTTCCAGGTACTCAAAATCATTCTTCAACGAAGACGTCAAGTGCTGTTAGAAACACAACATTTTTGTTATGATTTGAATTCATAACTTAGTAGCTGATGTTGGGGCGTATGTCTGCAAACACAAAACCACGGAGAACGCTTTTGAATGAAGTGTCGGGTCTTCTAAATCTTTCGTCATGTTCGGAGCATTTTCGTATGTTGTCTTCTTTGCTTGATCCTAATTACTTTGCTCAAGTTAAGCAGGCTGACCAATGACGCTTTAGCATACCTTGTCACCACAAACTCTTCAAAGCACCAAAAGTTATTGTTGCCGAACTTGCGAAGCTATCGGTACAATATGGCAAGAGCGAACCATTCCGTAAAAAACTTCATGTTGATTGCTGAAGAGATTAACCAGTCAAATCGCAAAGTTTTTGGTAAGTTTTATAATGTATTAGGTCTATGTTTGAACGACGTACTACGCTTTGGAAATAAAATGAATTCGATTTGCATCCATTCCAAACTTATAATTAAGACGTCTTTCAAATTTTAAAGAAAGCCGAAAAAATTATGGGTTTCCAACACATCGGTGTTACTATCTACATGAAAGTTGCTTTTGTCCATCGAGACAGACGAGACTTTTGTCCACCGAGACAGATTCTTTTTGAATAAGAGCTGATGATGTCTATACTTCGTAGGCGAAATATATACTCTGTAAGATCTTTAGTGTCTGATTCTTTTCTGGGAAAGGATTTGTTTCGATAGACAGACAGACGAGACTACACAGGCGACTTTTAAAATTGCCAACAGCAGATGTGCGTTAAAATTGGGTCACCACGATTATTACAAAGCTGTGTTTTTGCCAAAAAAAGAATTGATTAAGACTCGTGTTTCTTTTCTCCTGACCCTAGTAGTCAAGCAATAGGGGGAGTTCTTTATCATGACTTCGACATTGTTCTGCTAGATACACGTCATCTGGCGAACCCATTATTGTTGCTTGGCAGCAAAAACGCATTTGAAGGTGGGAGAAAACATCTCTTCGTCGATTTCTTTACTGGTTTAGCAGTTCAAATACAACGAAAAAATAAAATGCATTTGTCTTCTGTGGAAATCATTCAGACTAAGCTGGAAAGACTATCAAAATTTTGTAGTATTGGTTTGGATAATTTCAGTGATGGACGATGTCAGAAAATAGCTTTGCATACAGCAAAATAAGCGCCAGACATTTTAATCTTATTAAAGACTTTTATCGATGTCCGTGCTCTGTTAGTTACCATAAATAGAGAATTTAATCAGTATTTTACATTTAACACCTTGATAAGCAGTCTTTCAACGCCATTTTCAAAATTGCAAACCTTAATTTCAACGATTTCGCAATTAATCTACAAGACGGCTTGCATTGTGATGATGTATGTTAAATGCCGCCGTACATCAAGCTCAATTTGGCACGTTTTTTCTTTATGAATTGGCACCTGCAGCAAATTTCTTCTAAAGAAGATGAAATTATATCTAATTTTGGTTTAAATCCCTAAATGTTAGAAGCTTCTTGGGAAATAATGGGTTTCCATCGAAATTGATACATGGTTCATGGTAATTGGGCGATAAAAAAATCAAATATTCTCAGTCACGGCAAAACCTATGTATGAACAAGTTTATTTTTAAAACCAACCCAAAACGATTGCGTATAGCGTGTAATATACAAGACGACATAAACCTTGCGTGCCGAAAGACGTGCGTTTTGGTCAGCCATGCAATGCGCTCCATTTTTCTGCAAACGACGGCGAGTCTTAAGATGCTTTTTTGGACATCCAGACACTTTTTGCTCACAACATCTTCCAAGAAATGTTTTCTGGATTCTTCGAGGTCGCATGACATCGATCAGCGGGACAGGAACTCTTTGCGGATTAAGTACAAATAAGCTGCCTTTGTAAATTTATCGCCACGCGCTTTCCTTCTGTCGGAGGCCTCCGCTCCACAGCACAAGCTGAAAAGGTGGTGTAATACTTGATGTCAACACCTTGCTTCAAAAAATGCAGTCTCTCTTTTTAAAACTTAAACCGCTTTTCGCAAAAAGTCCCAACAGTCGCCACGACAGGTCACAGCGCAAAGCAAATGGGACGGCTTTGTGAAACCGCCGACGTCTCTCAGCATTTCACTGCGACTTTCAACGAGAAGATCAAAAGCATAATTTTTCGTCGTAAGGTTTTCGAAAACGCTCACTACTACACGCGCCATGGATTAACAGCATCTGGCAAAAACAAACTGCCCAGAATTAAATCATTTTTTCGACACAGATGTGCAATCCTGTCACTGGAGAGAGACGAGATTTAAGCTGGCTTTCACATATGCAACTCGAAGAAGGCGAGGGTAGACTATAAAATGTTCTTCGATACTTTCTATGTACGTGCAATTATGAGTTTTCCTTTACATAAAAACTAACATAAACTTGGGCTAAAAGCCAACTAACAGAACCCATTCAAATAATCCCACGATCTTGTTTTGGAATGGAGATCGATATCTCTAATCTTTTCCCGTTGTGACCGACGATCAGAACGACGACATTCGCAGTAAACAATGTACTTCTGAGTGTAGTCGGCTTGTTTCGTAGGAAAATCTGTATATGCAGACGGAAACGTGCAAAAATATTTCTTGTTCCATCCTCCCCAAAGCAGTTACAGTCTAAATTTTCTTATGCAGATTTTGATTTGATGCACCTTGTGCTGCAAAAAATTATAACAATGCAGCTTGTTTCCTTCATCTTTTTCTAGGATTAGAGGGAAAAACGATGAATCAGCGGGTGTGGCATTAGCAAAATCACACACCAAAACAAGCAAAAACTCTGTTTCACAGTCAAAAGATTTTGCTTCGGGCTTGTAAGTGGAAAGTTTTGCACTGATTAGCTCGGATTTTTCGCACTGCGACATATGGGCTGCATATTAAAGCACCGCCTATGGAATATTCACTCGTCAGTCTATTTGAAGAAAACAGTGATAATCACCTGGGATCATTGTACGCCGCGCTTTTCAAGTCGTACGCTGCACTTATTTCGGTCAACAAGGACCGATTCCCAGTAACAAGAATATATGAAGACTGTTTTTTTCTCGACCGTCACACTGCGTGCAGTGAAAAAGAGCCTTTGCATAACACTCTTGCAGAACATGTTTTTAGCTAATTCTGAATGCTGCTTTTGTTCAATAAAGCAGAGAAGCAAGTACAGCAACACTGACTAACATAAAATGAATCCCAAATTTTTACAGAGTGATGTGTGGTTGATGTGTAAGTGTGCAACAACTGGATAATACACTAGCTTTCCATAGGTTTTTATCGGGCGACTTGCGTTCAGCCTTACTGATTGGCTGAACATATAATGAACCAAAATTGCACGCAAGCGTTTTTGCGGTGAAAGCTTTTGAGCTGTTGCCATGCTGACAACACTACTCTCTGTCACTGCACAATACTTATTTCCAAGTGAGTTTGGCGGTTTGGTCCAATTTGTGAGTGTGATTTTCAGCGGCTCTCCGAGAAGCCTAGTGGTGATTTTACGCAGTGGACCGTTTCTTAAACTTTTGTATATAAGTTACCCATACAACCGGTTTTTAAATAAGCGGCGTAAGTTCACACAAAAATAAATCTTGGACATCAACGGTCCCTGAAAATATTCAGACCTTACAAACACGTATTTGGACAATTTGAGGGCTGATGCCGACTTAACTCAGTCAACTGCTTATCTGAAAGCTCCATTTCTTTGTTATGCAACTAGTTTTTACTTTACACCAAAGGCGGCAGTGATTCAAACACTGCTCATCGAAATTTAACCCAACGCAAAGTAAAGTGATAAAGGCATTGAACTGGATTTTTGGAAAGACATGTTCTTCAGCCAGCCACAGCAGACGACTGGCAACATGTGCTCGTTTCGTCAGATCTGTCATGTTCAGAGAAAGATTCAAATTTCATGCTTATGAATGGACGTATAATGACCCAAATTTGCATTAACGTATCATTATTCACCGCTCTCAGCAAAACAGACTCCCAGATCAGGGAATAAAAAGCAGACATTACCCGACAGAAATCTTATGGGAACTTGTATCTCCTCCGTCTAGTGTAAGAAGCCTGGAAAGCAGGTTGTTTTATGATAGAAAGAGCTTGCCTGAGAATGAAGGTTTCACTGAAATGACATCACCTATTGTAATTAGCAGAGATTAGAATGACAGTTGAAACGTCAAGCCGACGACCCGAAAACGTTGCCATAGGATTGAGTCAGCCTGTCACTTGGGATGTGCTGCTAAAACTGCTTGCAAGCACATTCTCAAAAAAATATTTCATGGGGACACCCCAGGATATACCAAAGTGATCAGAGCAAAGTGAAAACAATCAGTAAATGGAGGTGGTGAGCATTCGGACATGTAATAAGTACACCTGGCTGTTTTCGAAAAAATTATATTATCAAAACAATTTGTCAAGTTGTGATCAATTGATTGGGAGTTTTCTTTTAGTAATTACTGGTTGCTCTGAACGCCATCACCACAAACGGTGACAATGAACGTTGTGACAAAATCCAATTCTGCAAACAGTAGTCAGCATGCACAAACAGAACGAACATGAATACCGGTCGTCCAAAGTTGGAGGTGTTGCGGCGACATTCGCGTATTTTAATTATGGTAAAAAATACATAGCTACTTGGCTAATTTTCTCTCGACAAAGCAAAAACATGACGTAACAGGATGGATCTGACCAGCAGGTAGGAAATCAAGCTACTCCTGGTGTAATCCTCAAGTTTATTGTTAACCGTCTTAAATCCAGGATGAACTACCGGATCCAATCTGCTGACAAAAATGAGGAGCATCTTTGACGCACGCTAACATGATGACAGCACTAATTTCGAGTTCTTTAGAAGCTAGCCCTTCCGAAAGTTGTTCGTCTGTTCATGTTCCCCTGACGCTGCGTTTCGTAGATGGTTGTGCTGTTTGTTTACGGATGACATCGATATACAGACAACTTATCGCAAGTCATGTTCAGTTGCTGTGAGGTTACCGTCAACCGCACCTTCATCACCTTTCGTGAAGGGCTATTGCTTTACCGAAATCAAAACGGTAGTTACGGGCGGTAGCGTAACTAGAGGTTTGAGCCAGGAGGGGCAAAGCTTAGCTGAAGGGTGCTCACTGGTCACCGCAGGGGACCCATTAGCCAAAACTCAGAAAAAAAGATGTATATGCAAGCCAAAAAACAAAAACATCCCGAAAAACGCAAAAAAAACAACAACCGAAAGAATACTAGATATGAAAATGCCAACTAAAGGGGGCCCAATTTTTACATTTCGCTTGACAGGGGGGGCGGCTCGACCCTTTACCCCCCTGTCAGTTACGCCACTGGTTACTGGTGCTTACGCGGGGAACCGCCCAAGTTAAGATACAGTTCATTAGAGCGAAGTTGCGTTACTAGCCGTGGGAAAAAACTTACCGCTGCAGGCGACTTACTTGCAACTTTCGTGGAAAAGGATATCTACGAACCAAATCGATGACCAGCAGTATGCACATAATCTAGGCGTGGTTAAACAAAAGCCTAGTTCATGACACAAGTTTACGGTTTTTTTCAGTGCATCAGAGTAGCTGAAGCCCTTGCTACTACCGGAGCCACAATTAAAATACATTCGCTGGTGATTTCTACTGAGGCTCGTCTCCTCTATCTTCGTCACAACAAAAAGACCTGCTTACGATACGCTTTGAGGGACCGCAATTTTCAGAAGACATTAACACGCTTGTTTGTATTGAAAACTTGTGATCAAATCCGGGTTCAGAAAACAAATTGCCCAAAACGTTTTCAAAGAATTTGAACAAAAGTTGACATTTCGCACTAAATTCCATTCAAAGGTGATCTTGTCACATTTCCGTACTTTGCTCAGGAATCAGAACTTATTAATTTCTAAAATAATAAAGGATATAACCAGCAGCACCGAACTGTTAAATTAAATAAGTTAAATCAAACAATGCTAAGGACTAAGCACTGACTATATTACCAATAGTAAATTTTTGGCTCGTGCTGTAAATTTTTCCACTATCACTTATGGTAGCACTCAGCGGTGGTATAGGCTAGGCCAGTACATACGTGATAAGAATACAACCCTGCCCAGAAACCGTACAGACGGCGTTAATTAAATATGTAACTGCGTGTTTTGTTGGCCATGCTTTGCTGCAAGATGATAAGGCTACGTCTTTAACAGTTATTTGATCCTCAAATTCTTGTAGTCCTGGTGTGATAACCGAAAATTCTCGGTCTGTGCCGCAGCTCTGGCGTGCATGCCAGTGGAAAGCCAGAATCGATGGGGAGGAGGTTCGATCATACCACCAGTGACAAGAAAGCCTAACGGCAACAGAATCTAAATAAGACATGAACGAAAAACTGTGAATCAGGAAACCTTGCTTGGTATGTAACATATTCGACTCACTAAGATGAATAGACGCCTGGTTGTATTTCAAATTTTGACGAAGAAGTTACAATGGAATCTCAAATCCTTGTTCAAACCGACAGGGTATCATCAACCAGACACGCGTGCTTTTATTAGCTATCAGTGATTGAGTAAACACAGTCAGACGCTGAGTTGTCCTTCCCACATTTTTTCATGAGAAAACATCGCTCTCTCAGTTTTGTGTGTGGCAGAAAATTATCTGCGCCTCGTCTGTAATTTTTTGTGAAACTTTTACCTCCAACAAACGGATTGAAATTGTTGAACAATTCCTACTGAAGGGCAAAAGCGTTTGTTCTTGCCAACGAGATATAACCCCTAGCACTCCGTCACAAACTCGCCTGAAACCCACATCCACTCGAACAAATTTGTTAATCTCCACAATTAAAAACTCTAGGTTTGCTGTGAGCTTTCGAGGAATCAGCCGAATGTGCTTCTCTTTCATAACTTTGCGATGATTCAGACTTGTGCATGTATGCATTCAAGTAATTAGTCTTCGCAAAGGTAACGCAGTCTAATCAATCAGCAAATTTTGAAAATAGGAAATCGACTTCACGTAAAAGTACGCACCTTCAGTCCTGAAGTCAATTCCCGATAACGGAGCTAGGATCCACTTCCTACCTACAATGTCACTTGTTCCGCGACTGGTGGCGAAGGAACCATGTGCGAAAAGGGAACTTCTTTGTCGGCAAGTGGAACACACGCAGACAAACTTGGCCTTGTACAATCGGGCTGACGCTTTTGTCTCGATTTTTCTTTCACTTTCGCTTCATCAAGTGAAGTATCCTGTACTTCTAGTTTCCAGTTTACAGATTCATTGATTCTCTGCCTTTATCTTCCTGAAAATCAGTTGACTAGTGCAAAGCACAACGGAAGTTGCCTTTCAACTCTGTAGGTCGGGATGCCGCTCACTCTTATTTTATCTGCCTTTGCCTTCCGCCCATTCCCCTTTAAAATAGTCAGTGAAATGCAGTAAGCCTTACTCTAAGCTGAATGCTCAAGCACTTTCAATGCAAAACATAGGTTACTGAGACTTATTCAAGCATAATGCAAAACATGGAGGCTACTGTGAGACTTATTCATATAGAATACGAACAACTCTCAGCAGCCTAAGTTTTGCATCGATTTGAATAAGTTTCAGTGGCTTGTTTTGAAAGTTGTTGGCATTCAGTGAAATCGATGATTTCCTAATACAAAATTTTGCTGATTGATTCGACTGCTTGACGAATTCGTTCTGTTTGTGGTGCCGATGTCTGCCTGGCATGCATGCAGCTGGCAGATTAACTGGGTGTATAGTGCAAAGCCAATGGGACTCATGCTGCGAAATAGTTTAAAGGTTGAAGAATATGATCTTTTTCCTACGAAAAAGATTCCTCCGTTTTTAATTGCTACAAAGCCAGGGGCGATCACTGTGAGACACGATCTAATGCTGAAAAATTATATCGCTTTTGTTCCTGGTTCTCTCTATTCTTGAAAACGTTAAAAGCGTTTGAGCAAAAAATTAATGCCTGGACTAGATTCTTGGAATCAGTGAAACAAATTTACATCAATTTTTTCCTAGTGCCACCAATCGCACATGCAAAGCAAATGAAATTGGATTGAGGAAGAACGTTTAAAAACTTGAAAGGCTAAGCAAATATGTTTCCCCAGGTAACTTTGAATCATCATATTTCTGTAAGAGACTAAACCATCGCTAGTTCCTGACTAATCACAAATTGTTAGGATGAAAAACCCGTGGAATAATATTGATGATAAACAACTCTGGATCTTCACGCGTTTTCGTTGTCAACAACGAGCATCACAAGGGAAATTGCCGAGTAGCACGTGCAGCGCATGCTGCGAGTAGAACGGCAGTAGCAATTTATGACCCTATTACAACTACATGTGCGTAAGATCAGCAACTCTTGTCTGGTCGCCATAGTAGACCTACTCCTGCGATTAAAAGAATGGCTCTTTGTGATGTCCACAGAGACATTCTTTGTTCGCCTTTGTGCTGCGCAAAGCTTTCGCCATTACGTAAGTTTATCATTGTGCACCTTTTACCGACACAATTGGCCGATACTATGGTTTATAACTTGGAAAACAGCACCGAAAACACGTATTATACACCTCCAGGATGTCGTAATTCGTTTTGTGATCGACCGCGATTTGCTGCACATCAGAGCGAACGTGTTTAGAAACAGTGAGTATGTCTTTTTGTCCTTCTTATCAGCTTTTTCATCAACCTCTCGAACATTTTCCAAGCGAAAAACTTATCAAAGATTACTTTGGTCGAAGAGAAAAGGTGAAGCATTTGAGAAAACTTCCCCTAACAACAAGCGTGACCGTTTGTGACATCCATGTAATTTTCTGGGTAAGAGCGACGAACTGTTGGAAAACGAAATAAGGCTTCGCCACGAAAGAGTTTACCTTTTACTTCGAAAGCCAAGCCTTGGCCTTGTATTGATTTGTGAGTGTCGCATTACTTCAAGCCTGCACTTTAGTTCTGACTGCCAGTCGGCACGCAACGCCTATCGGTTCTCGCTACTTCAGCAAGATTATTGATCAATTTGCCTGAACAGCTTTTCCATGGTTGTGCCATGAAGGACCTGTCAATATGTTATTGAGAACCAATCCGTTTCAATTCCCTTCACGAGACATGTTCGGTGTGCCGACAGAATACCCGATGGTGTCGATACTGCGAGCGCGTGAACAAATCGTACCTAAAAATACCGGGCCAATTTCTAGTAAAAACCCAAATGTTCAGTGCGCTCATTTCTGTAGCCTTCTAGAACACGGGCGCTGCTTTACTTGGCCACCACCCCGAAGATAGTAAAACTAAAAAAGCTGCCGCGCTGTTTATTTAAAAATGGTGCGCTGAGGCATGGTGTAAGATTATGAAATGAGCAGTGTTTGCACGGACGTATTTTTCGTTGTAGTTTTTGCTTTCGCCATTTCCTGGTAAAGAGCAAGAGAGTAGGAGTTAATGGTGAGCGCCCTTCTAAAAATTCAAGTTTCAGCAAAAAGCGCGCGTGTCGATAAATAAATGCAAACCTGACATAATAGATGTGGATGATGTGTACGGAATGATGTTCATTTTTGTACCACACCAACCTTCCTTGTGAATGGTCGGGTAAATGAAACAGCTGATTTCCGTCCGGAAGTAAATTGTTTGTCACAAACGCACATATAAACTCCTGGCATTACAATATGACAGGTATGAAGTTAATTGAAAGCTATAGGTTTGCTGTAAGCTTTCCAGGAATCAGCCGGCTGGACTCTGCTTTCTTCTTTTTGAGATGATTCAAACTTGCACATATCTGTATTCGAATAACTAGTCTCCACATAGGCAGCGGGCTTGTTTGAATCCACCCGCTATTTTTAAAAAATAGGAAATCGATTTCACGTAACAATACATTGAATAAGATTTTAGGACTGACGATGCCTAGTGTTACGTGGAATACGCCTTCTATTAAAAAATTTGCTGATGGATTCAAGCCTGTCGCCTTTGTGCAGACTAGTTACTTGAGTAGAGGTATAAAGTTAAGCTGAAGCTTGATGGATCGTTTCAAAAAGAAATGCTGACTATCTTCTGAAAAAGTATTTGCTGTATTTTATTTTAGTAAGTTTCCAGCAACGTAATCCTTCAGTTTCACGCATTAGCATCATTCGATTTGCAGTTATTCTTCATGACCAATTCATTGCGATGTCTAGTCCAGCAGTTGAGATCGTCGTCATAAGCCCGTTGCCATTCGATACTTATTAATTAAACAACATTTCTCAGACACGTTCGTGTTCACTGAACGCATTTTTCATTTCGCGGTAAATTTACAGCGCCAGAAATTGTTTCAAGTGGCTTTGATTGTTGTATAATGTTCTCAGGCATAGTTCACTTGACATGTGGAGCTTGAGAAGCGTGTCTTTTCGTTCCCAATAGTAAAACAAAACAGTTTGAAGTTTCGTTCGCCAACCTTGATCATGTAACAAACAGAACGGCAAAATTCCGTAAGAGAAACTGATATTTTCTTGGTGGGCAACCCTACACGAAGAGTTATAGTGTAATAAATTCTATGAGGTAAACAAGTCTCTTTGTAGCAGTGTTAAAGTGGATAGAATGATCAACCAGCGATAAGTTTTGAATTAAATAATGAACACTTACGACACAAGCCACGGATGAAATACGTCTTGTTTGTTTATGCAGAGTTGGAACTGATACTCGGACATAAACATTACATGTGCCAAATATCTGTTGATGTTAACTACTATGTAAATGGAGATTATGGTTTCGTGGGGTCATCCATGCCGCATGCAGTTTGTGGCGATAACGCTAAACATACTTAGAACATAAGTGTGTTGCAAACAAAAACATCAAACTAAACAAAACAGATGTGGTAGAAGGTGGGGTTAATTGTTTACTTTAACCTGTTTAGAGCACGTTTGTCTCAGTAAATTTGCATTTATGTGCTAGACATCGTTATAGTGTGCCTTGAGCAAATTTCACAAGTTTCTGTTTATTTGTACTTTTCATTCTTACAAAACTTGTAAAAACCCTATGATATATTTTACGCATGACGAAAAAATAAAATTTCTATTGCGTTTTTAATAAAATACCAATATTGTAACAAACCGCGCAGTTTTGTCAGTTCGTTCTACAAAAAACACTGATTGATAGAATCTTGCACTTCTAGCAAGAAAAGAGAGAACAACTCATATAAGCATAATAGAACTGCAAGGAAGTTATTGGACGAGTTATTCTTCGCGTTATTTCGTTATAACAACAGAAGTTGACAAACTATACCGAAAACTCTTTCGCGCACAACTTGTTGCATAAGCTCTTCCAGAAAGTTTGGATAAAATCTTTGTCAGCTTCCACCGTGAAAGCAGGACCGGATTAAGGGGGGGGGCAACGGGGGCAATTGCCCCGGGCCCCCAGCTCCGAGGAGGCCTCCGTGATGAAAATTTTTGTTTTAAATAAATTACTCCTTTGAGAAATTGTCGCTATTCAGAAGCGATGCAGGAATGCAACTCTATCTTCCGATGTTGCGTTAAGTATCACTGTCAGATCACTGACGTGAAGAAGGATCGAGCGTGTTAACGGGTTCGCAGATCGTGGCCCTGCGCGAGACTACAGTATACTGGACTGGTGCCTGGTTACGCTAGGAAAAACCCAGCTAGAGACGTAG
>Ga0210059_1009450_pt1 | contig 15236 bp, 9 predicted proteins | sample Ectturendosymbi2_FD_188042 | JGI IMG/M metagenome (GOLD analysis project Ga0210059, IMG submission 188042) | Ecteinascidia turbinata endosymbiont from Florida, USA - Sample 2 (SPAdes) (version 2) | ecosystem: Host-associated > Tunicates > Ascidians > Unclassified | place: Key West, Florida...
TTTCACATGCATTGAGTCAACATTCAGTTACCCGCACAAAATTTTTCTTAACCTGCTCCCGACCCACCCCGCACCAAGTTCAACCCGCACGCATAGCTCTACGGTTTCGCCCACCCGCCACGCAAACGCGGGTTCCCGTAAACCTCCCCGCGCAGGACTCTTATAACCATCCCCAAATGAGGAGATGCCATCCACTTTGGGAAAGAACGTTCTGAAACACGCTTCATTTGCATTGTAGAAAGTGGAGGGAACCAGAAAACACCAAGTAGCACTAATATCATACACCATTATACCGCACGGGCTTAAAATCAGGTGTTTAACTGAATACAAGGATCCAACTCAGGTGTAATAGATAACGCGGTGGTGTGCAAGCCCGTAACTAGGGGGGGCGAGCCCCCCATGGAAAAACATGTCGGACATGGTTTAAAAAATTTTGGGCCCCTCATAAAACTCTTCGCATCCCTTCTGTCCCAAGCTGGTTATGGGCCTGGTGTCCGAGGTACTCTACATAGTGAAATTTTGTCTAATTTTTCGAAAGATAGAATACTGCCTTCTTAGTGCAAACATAAATTTCCTTCTGCAAAAATACGCTTCATACCGGATGCAGTTTATTTGTTTAGTGCAGTAGTTCTGACGCCGAGACACGTGAAGCACATTTTCAGAGGCAAGTTAGTAGTGGTTGCAATGAATCACGTTAACGAACTCCGTAACTATTCTCCTCATTCTGTCGCTTATCTTTCCAGTATGGCAAATTAGGATAACAATCCTGGCTTGGTCATAGCGACAAGATGCTTGAAACCAAATCAGAAAGTCATTTGTTACTTTTATAGTTTGATCTAAAAAATGAAACTTGTGTGTAAATCCGCACAAAGCGTTTAATCTGAGTTTTCACTCCGTTCAACACTTTGATTGATGCAGGGATATCCGGACACCGGGATCAGGACCTCGCCAAACGGCCAGAACCAGAACGGTGTCTAGATAGCGTGCTTCCGTATCAGTGATCACCCGTTGAAGTAATGCCTTGGAATTCAGCGTGGCAGTATTGAGTGATTTCCTCACATATATTGTTCCAGCAATGTAATCGAAATCTACTGTCCAATCACCAAAACCATAACTTGCTGCCTGCCGTTTCGAGCAACAACCCTTAATGGCCAGGGGTCTTAGTGATTTGAGAATTACTGATCCAATGCTAGCTAGCTTTGAAGTCATATAACTTTTTTGCAGGTTGATTGAAACCATGCATGGCGTCCGTACCGTTATTCTTCAGGAAGACTTTTCCACCGGATGTTTGCCGGCGCGAAGTCGATTGCGCAAAATCGCCCAAAACCTGGATGTCGGAATTTTGATAAACAATGTTGGTGTTCACTACGATTACCCGCAGGCGTTTCACGAGGTACATCACCCATGTCACGTGTAGACGTCGTTTTGGTGCTATGGAAGAAGATTGATGAATAATTGTTTTTCTTTAAGATAAGAGATGGAAGCTTTACGCACAATCAAAGCTTTTTCTAAGATGTTTGTTTCATATGCAACATAACTAACACATACGTCTGCGGAACATGATTGTTTACTCGGGACCACTCACCTAGAGCTCCCCACAACGAAAGCGGTGTCAACGTATTTTTGCAAGGTTTGGCAACTTGAAACTAGCGGGTCCTATCCCAAGCCTGTAAATGCATCATCGTGATGAAATCCGCATAGCTTCCGAAAATAGTGGAAATACTGCATAAATTCTTTCGGTATGCGATTCGCAGCAAATTGGTATTAGTGTGCAACGCTGAAACTCGCTGGTATGCGATCGCAGCGAAATATCAGCACTGCACTTCTCAAAATCTAGAGCACACACTCCGTCCGTTTAATCTGCCATCAAGCAAAGCTTCATGCAGTAAAGGCAAACAGCATGTCTCGTTTTCAATAAACGTCGTTCAAGTTCTACGCTACCTTATCAAATTACTCGCTTTCGTCTCATAATGAATTGATTTCGGTTAAAACACGTCAGACTTCCACATTTTGTTGAAAGCCTGCTTGAAAATGATATAATGCCGATTGATTCAAACAAAAATCACATAGGTGTCTGACAGCAGGCAGTGATGGACTAATACATCAGACACCAAGCAGCGGCAGACGCACGATACTCAAAAAAACAAGAACCACGCAATAGTTCAGCTTTTCCTCGGCTTGTCGAGTAACGAAAGACCGTTTTAAAAATGCATGAAGTTACCATTACAGCGAAGGCTCAAATGTTGTGCGTTTTTTTTCAGATAACCGAGGATAAACTGCAGTCCTTGGTTCAAGTCAACATAGCTTCTACCGTCGCAATGACCCACGCAGTGCTTCCGGGCATGGTGGCAAGGCGTAGAGGCCTGATTGTCAACATGTCGTCAAGTGCCGGCCTGCTGCCTTTTCCTTTAATTTCGTTGTACTCGGCAACCAAGGTAAGAAAGTCCGCCATTGTACGCTGAAAGCGAAATCAGCATGACATGTTAACACGCTGCCTTGTCGCAGGCGTTCATGGACCATTTCTCACAAGCAATGCACCTGGAGTACGCCAAGGATAACATACACTTTCAATCGCTGGTACCAATGTACGTTGCAACCCGCATGACCGAATACTCTGTAACTGTGAGAAGCGTTCGTCTTTTCACGCCGTCACCTGATACGTACGCCCGGCACGCCATTGTCACTTTTGGCCACTACCGACGCAACACCGGATACGCTCCTCACTCGCTGCAGGCAAGTATTTACTTGATTGCAGTGAAAGAAATAAATAAACGTGATCGACGTGCATTCACGATCTCTAATGACGTTACGCAACAAGCGATAAGACCATCGCCGTCATATTTGTATTTCTTTCATTCGGGCAGACTTGGGTGATGATGTCCACTCCCCGCTTCATCAGCATCGCGTTCGCCCATTGGCTGCAGAGGCATTTGCGTTGGGAAGGCGCACGAAACTTCAAAAAGACGGACTGATCTCTGGCGTCGTTGTTGACTTTCGTTCTGTTTGAAGCGTGTGCAATATACAATTTAATCATGTCATTAGAGGTGATGCTGGAGGAAGAGGCTCGCCGTTCTTGTCAAAATACTTCAACCATTTCTTCTTGTCGTACGTGTCAACTAACTTAAGCTGTGGGATTTTTTTCGCTATTTCTTCAAAAGCGTACGCAAGGTCGCGGTAATGCAGGTTGTCCAACTGAATTGATGTTGCTTTCGAGTCCACTCCCGATTTGACAACCATCTCTTGGACAAGGTCGTCCCGTTTGGGTGGAAAAAGGGTCCTGTAGAGCAGATAAAAAACAGATTCTGCCACGACTTGTTCCTTCAGCCGCAAGCTTAATTCGCAAAACGAATTAGCCAGTTTTGGGTAAATTGCTACCCGCAAAATTTGCTTATCTCAAAAGGTACATTTATTGTACAGCCGCAACAAGCTAAATTCTACCTTTGTAGTTAGAAATTTCCTAGGTAAACCCCTGTTGTAATTTTTTCAATGCGGCGACATTCGCATGTATCACATTAAGGATTTGGAACAGCATTTGCGCTTAGTTCGCGTTCGAAACTTCGATTATATCGCAACTTCGATTATATCGCAATACGTGACTAACGCTCATTTATTACCAAGACTTCAGGGCAGGGTTTCTCAATGTGGGCGACGGGATAATCATTGATCCTTGAGAAATACGTTCTGCAAGTTGAACCTCGAAAACGTAGGCTTTGATCGCAACGGGTGGTGACGTACAGGGCCGCAACCAGAGGGGGGGCAATCGGGCAATTGCCCCCGCCGAAATTTTCACAAACGTATGTATTTGTTAGCTACAGCAACAAGTTACATCATTTTGCCCCCCCCCCGAAAATATCAGTTGGTTGCGACCCTGGTGACGAACAAGCTCATGAGCTACAAACGTCATACGCTCTCTTTCGTCATTGCGTGTTAGCAATAATTGCGACAGGGACTTCTTCACGTTGTGCACAATATGCAAGTTAAGGAATTTTGAGGCAGCCATGTTATCATGTAATGAGCCTTGAATGTCTATGCTTTCTGACAAAAAGGCTCGGCGTTCGCATTGACTGTAGCGCACGTTGTGCTATTAAATATTTTTAGTTTTTTTTCTACGCTGTGCATGTGGGACAATTGCCGCATTGGAGAAACTGTACAGTCGGTGGGACACGGATCCTCTTGGGCCACATTCTTCAAAAGGTTGAGAAACCCTGCTTTCAGGGTCTCAAGAATACGTCGCGTGGTAAGGTTGTCATGGCATGGTCACTGTTTAGAGATTCGACCCAAGCTACATTTTGACGCAGTGATCCTGTAGTAGACAAAAATTTTTCGGTAAGCTGAAGTTTTGAAAATAAATAGGGGGTATTAAATCCATGAAATTTACCTAAAAACAATTTGAGTTCTTCAAACTCCCGACATCTATAACATTCGGTGAGGAAAAGAGAAAAGACTTACGCCACTCCCAACTCGCAAGGCTTCCGTCTGAAGTGCATGACGTGCTTGACCACGTGATCAACGTCTTTGAAAGGAAGGTCAATGAGGAACTCACGCTTTGGCACCAATTTCATGACCGCAACGTCAACCTGGCTAAAATTAATAACACAATCGACGCCTGCTGCATGAAAACTGCAACACCGAAAGTCAGGAATCGCACTACCTTTGGAGGTGGTATGAATGATTGGCCAGAGATGAGAAACCGCGGTTCAACATCACACAGGTACTGAGTTGTCACCGAAATCCTGCATCGTTGTTTATCCATTGGCGATGCGCAAAGTCTCTGTAAGATAAGCAACCGACCAATGAAGCAACTTGCAAGACAGTTTACGTGCAACAAGCAATATCACCTGAAAGCATAAAAATTACGTATGTTGCAAAAGTAACATGCAGGGTTGTGGAGTCGGAGGTAAAATATCCGACCTTTGCAAAAATTCCGACTCCCTAACATAAAGGGAATGAAATTTGGTTGCTAAAATCAATGGAAATCGTGGTGCACAGCAAGAAATATCTGTTTCAACAAAAGTTTCAAAAGAAATTGTACCATTTCAACAGGAATTCCCAGTTTTAAGAGTGTGACTTAAAAAATGATCCAATGGGACATCCGGAGTCGGACAAAAAATCTGACTCCCAGTGTTGTTAGGAATCCGACTCCGCCATCCTACTGACATGTTTGTTTGATATGGGTCAACTACTCAGCCAGAACAAAATTTTCCATACACCGTTCAGGTTCACGCAGCAGCGTTGTTCACGACCTTTGCATCCGTGAAAAGCCATGCGCGGGCATTAACACTCAGTTTTGTGTAAAGGTTTGATTCACGATCGAACCAATCTGCAGTACCTGCTTTTTTGTCCTGTAGTAAGCATTTAATGCTTCGGCAATTTCGTTTAGGTTGGACAAAGCAAGTCGCCTGCAGGCCCATCGCCAGGATTTCGCAGCAGGGGGCCAAAAATCACAAGGTGGGGCCACATTTTTTAAATACAACAATGGATGTATAGACTACAGTGGGTCCCAAACCTGTTCCAGCCGTTACCCAAATCAAGGTAGCGATAATGTCTTAATTACCCTCAATATTTCGCAGTGATCGCTCATAATGTAGAACAACATTGTGGCTTTGGTTCTGCATTACCCTCCAAAGAATCGCATATTACCCCTGGGGGGTAATTTACCCCCAGTTTGGGAACCACTGGTATAGAGCAACCGGGGGTCAAATATGTAATTGGGGACACAGATTTTAAATGAGGGGGTCGGGCACTGGCCCTTTGGCTGGAGACGGCCTTGGACGCCGGTCGTTTCACCCTAAGCCAAATGCTTCGCAACCTTGGAGGTGCAACGAGGGGGGCACAAAGTCCCAACAATGCCGTAAGTACTTTCTTCAATACATCACATTTACTCCCAAAAGACCTCAGTTTCGAACATGGGGGCGCCAAACTTGTTTTTGCCTCGGGCGTCATCTTACGTCGGTACGCCCCTGGGTGTGACTTAACATTGGGCCGCACGTCAATTTCTGCGCGGTGCCGAAAAATTATTACAGACTTCCCAAAGAACGACGCAGCCAAACACATCGATTCTTCCCATATACTGACTTTCTCATCACAAAACAGCACCATTCCCACATTATGGATAAATCTACGTGACTTGCTCAGGACGGGTGTGAAAACAACAGTTTACGTATTTAGGTTCGAACTATCAGATGCCCAATCTACTCCAGGTCTCGCCGTCATTTGAGGGGAATGAAAGCGCAAACAGTAGTTGTTCGAAGTTGCAGTAAACACCAAGTCCTCATGTGGCTAAAACCCTACTGACATGGACGCTGGAAGGATGTTTTCCAGGGGACCCCGACAGTGGGTAAATGTCACTTTACCAAGTAGGAACTGAGATAAAAATATTTCTCAGCTAAACAGTTAATAAGAAAATATCAAATTTCAAAATCCAGTTGGGCTAGGCTCTCCCTTCCGACGCCCATGCCTGATAAGCCCTCTTTCCACTTGATACTTACTTCACCGACTTCTTTTTGAAAAGTTAAAACGAGCGGTATGCGACCAAGTTCGAACGGACCATCTTTTCGAGAGATTTGACCCAACCATTGAAACAGCAAAGGCAAAGAAACATTAAAAGGAAGGTTTCCCACGATGAAAAACGGTGGTGATTCTACATATAAAACACAACATACACTTGTCAATCGAAAAATTTGGTTCAGTATCAACAGGGAAGTTCTAACTATAGTATTTTTATGGATAAGTTGACAATTCTTTAGAGCGCAAAACGATCCGTTTTTTGAAATGTAACGCGGAAACCAATTGTCGTTCATGTTCTCGCTCATGCTGGTCCAAATGCGGGCAGCATGCGGCCTCCAGAGCAGTTTTAGTTTACATGAAGAAATTTTCTGAAATTGGTGTTTGAGGGATGAACATTAAATGTTTTTGTAGCTAACACGTAAGCACTGTTTGAAGAACTTTGTCAAAACGTTTGATCACGTAACAGTAGGCTCATGAAAGGCTTTAGACTTTTTTCACTATCATTTATAAATTGGTGGGGTTGGGGATTATTTGACGATAGCAATGGTTTTGCTGCACGTCATTATTAGTCGAGTGTAGTAATTCAACAAAAATGAATGTGAAAAGATGGCAGACGAAAACAGAGTATTACTCCAACTGCTAGGAACAACTGAAAGAGGTTGTTCAGTACAAGTACTTCTCTTCAGGCTCGCTTCCAAGTACCGATATCAGCGACAATAGCCAGCCTTTTCATTCGCACTATTGAAAACTTTTCTGTTCGTAAACACTGCTTAATAAAAACTCCACTAATTGGAACCACAAAGCGTTCGGATCAGTGTTCCTTCTAATAAAATTTAAACTGAGCAAATATTTGTTTTAGTGCGCACGCAATTGCGCAATCATGTAGACACATAACTAGTGAATCGTTTCACGCGGTATAAAGGCTATAGAGGGAACATTGATTGCGCACCTTAGAGGGAACATTGGTTCGGACATTTATAACAGCCTCGTGTCGGTCACTGATGCCTCGGAGGTTTGAGAAGTGTGTACACGTTGTAACAGATGGCATCAGGGCGAAGAAATGGGCTGGTTGGCATTCTAAAAGAACATGGCGTGTTAACTGCCCAAGATTTCATTCCATCATTCACAAACAACCACTATGCGCTAAACTTTTACAGGCGTATAAATTTACCATTAGTGCTTCTACTAACTTAACATCATCAAAAGGGGAATAAGGGTCCAGAGACAGAAAATTTATCCAGTTCTTTAAAGCTGTGGATGCAGAATATGCAGATGTGCCGCTACTCCCCGAAATTCGATGGTTAAGTGCAGGCAAAGCTTGGAAACATTTTGCTTTGCGAAAAGAAATTGTGAATTTTATACAGAATGAACTGTACAACTCCTGATGATGGTAAGTTTATTGGTTTATTAACATTTTTGATAGATACAGTAGAGCTAGTTTAATTTGTCAATTCGCTTGATTCGTCACTTTTTCGTCGGTCCCGGCAGAATTCCTATCTTTTGTGTACATTTCTGTTCGTCTAATTCGCCATCGTGTAATTCGTCAAGTTGCTCAATTCGTCACCTCTTTCTATCCCTTAGAACAGGGGTGGGCAATTGATTTCACTAGGAGGTCACTTTGAGAAGGCCACGTTTAGCGGTGGGCCATGCCTTCTAATCATTAGAAGAATCTAATGGAAGTAGAAGCAAGTCTAGGTTCAAGTTTTAGGCTAATTTGGGAAGAAATTTCAGATTTGATTAATTTTCCTGAATGCTTCCGCGGGCCACTGAAAACGCTGTGGTAGGCCACATGTGGCCCGCGGGCCGCTAATTGCCCACCCCTGCCTTAGAAGCGTTTTGTTCGGTTAATACGTCATTTGCAGTTTCGCTTTTGATGTCTAAGCAGCTAGTACGTGTGGGAATTGAAACAAATTAAGGATCTTTATCTGAGAATTGTTGCACCTCGCAATTTGTTTATCGAATTTATACACGAGGTGCGAACCGCGACCCGACCCCTCATTGAGACAACGTAGGAGGTCTTTGCAGTTTGTTAAAGATTTAAAAGGTGCTAGATTAAATGGAGGAGTCCAAATAGAGTATAGGAATTGATTGTTGTATGCAACGATAACGTCATAAACTTGTATTTTACTGCAAATAAGAGCACTATGTATACGAGTTACTATGATAGACTATACCAGCTTCTATGATAGAGTTTTCACCAGTTTGCCCAATTCGTCACTTCGCCTAATTCGTCACTTTTTTCTAATCCCTTTCAGGTGACGTATTAAGCAAATTCTACTGTATTACTTATCACTTTAACAAGTTAAACATGAAAGTTCAAGGTAGGACACAAAAGCGTCTTGACAATATAAGCACGTTGAAGGTTTCGCAAGAAGCTTGTGCCATTCAAGGATTCTGTACACGGGAATAATTCTACCCATTCTCTTTCATGCTGTGATTACTTGGAGTGAAAACCATTGATTTTGTCGCATTTTCCAAGAAAAAACAGGTGACATCAGTCATGGGTTTAAAGAGAGATTCGCTGAAAGCAAAATTGGGGCTTTTCACCAATCCACTGGAAGCAGACAGAGTCTCAACCATCCTAAGGGTATATTTGGCAAGATTTATGCGAATTGCAGTCAGATCCTTTTCTCATGTCAAGAAGGAACGAGCGTTACGATAACTTTTGAAGCTTGCAAGCAACGAGCAGTTCCACGCTAACGAAACTTTGCATTGAGGATGTGTCCTATGTCTGGCAGCGCGTACATTTGCGAAGTCACTTTCTCAATTATTAAGCAAATGAAAAGAAACACAGGGAACAGACTACTTGATGCAACGGCTGGACGTCCGCTTACGATGGATGACTACCGAAATTAAAGAAGACATTGAAACAATTAGCAAAAGCAAGAAACATTGTTCTAATGTTTAATGGCTTCACACCCACAAGCAACGAAGAACGGCTATAAACAGTTGCAGCGGCTACAAAGGTAGTTTTTATCCTGAAGACCAACACTGCTGCTAAGGTCAATCGCATTTTGTCCTCTTTTAGTGCTTTACATCAATGTGGTCCAACTACTTCTGACCTACGGGCCATTTTACAAAAACGTGACAGCTCGCGGGCTACTTCCAATAAAATGATGTAGCCTATGAAACAGATTCAGAACTGTTAAAACTAAAAACAGGGAAGACAGGTGAATGAGTCACTGAAATAGTAATTTATTACAAATCTCTATCAGTGGGATGCCTGTGGCCAAGGCTTCTCTGACACTATCGTACAGTGTTTCGCTTCCCATTCGATTTCTGATTTTAGATTTGATTGCTTCAACACAGAAAATGCACTCTCACACATTTTGCTGACTAACTTCCAGAAGCTCTCTGCAGTCTCTAACACCGTCATTATTATTAAAAGATGTTATGCTTGTCCTAACTACAATTACCCATTGTAGAGATGAGCAATTAATTTGGCTCACGGACCACTTTGAGATGGCCGCGTTCAGCAGATAGGCAAACAGATTTATTTGTTGGTACTGAATTCATTGCGGCCAGATGCACTCTTCAAGACAAGGAACGCCGACGCACCGAGAAAACAATCTAGTCAGGTGCCCCAGCGGAGGGCCGTACCTTCTAAGTTGATCGTGAAATAAATAAATAAAACAAAATCGTACACAGAAAAGGTAGTATTCATTGTTCTTGTGCCAATGCACTTTATCCTGCGTTAGCAATTCAGTGAGACAAATGTAACCTTACACGCTTTTCAACAAATTTCAGATTTGAAGATTTTTCCTGAATGCGTTGCGGGCCACTGAAACGCTGTGGCGGGCCACGTGCGACCCGCGGGCGTGTAGTTGGACCACACTGCTTTACATCAACAGCCAGCATTCAACAAAAATTGACAACATTTTGGCAACTGGCAATCGTTTTATGTCTGCACGTGCCAATCTTGCTTTCTTTTAGGAATCGCATATGTTGCTCACAACTGTACACCAACTGTTGTTGAGCAGAAATACACAATCTAGTTTGCGACTCCATCGGGACCAGTTGCCTCCAGTTGAAGAACTTATGATCGGACAATAGACACGCTTTAGTTCATTATTATACACTGCAAAAATGGTCAGAAGCACAATATGAAAAAAGATTACAAGAACACCGTCCAGGGGTCGGCGACCTTTTAGAACTTCCAGACCAATCAACGGTCAAGAAGGCCACTAGGCCAGATGAAGCAAGGTTTCCAAAGAGGGATTGTTTCAGTTTTTGTATGAATCTGACACGAAGCTTGTTGAACGCACGCACGGTAGGCACACTAGATGCGTAACGCCGAAGAAACATATACACAACATTGTTTTGGGAACCGATCGAGGTAAACGCATGAGATAAAGTTATTCTTAACGTCTGGCTGAATACTTGTGCATCGATTACAGTAGTTCACTTCATTTGCAATTCACATATAAGCCAGACCCATCCCAAAGGCTGGTTGGGATACAAATGCACTGTAACATATTCAGAACTGAACACTGCGAAACGCATATTCAGTCGCAAAGTGAAACGCCCTAGTGTTGGGCAAAAAAAAGAAGTGAATATAACAATAAGACAGCATCAAAGCTCTCATCTATAGATTATTTGACTTTACTAAAAAATGAAAAGTTCACTGACAAATCTGCTGCATCTTCTCACAGATAGATGCAATATCAGGTTCCAATGATGAGTTCAGCAACATAATGTCATTAAGGTGATCTTCCGTGAGCTCAGAGCACAGTTTGCTCTTACAAAAGTTCTTCTTGGACATCGTTCAGGTGTCAAAGTGTTTTGAATTCAAGCACCCTACAGCGGAAAGCGGCAGAACACCAGCACTGCTAATGACTATGCAACACAGACTTTCCTGCGACCGCCCATGCACAAAATCCGCAGACCTTTCTGAGTGGTAATATGCACAAACGGAGGCATTGTGACGTAAATTACCATTCTAAGGTGGGAAAAAACAATCTCGGTATTGTATAAAGACCGAATTCTACTGCCATACGTCCGGAATTTTGACAGTTAACAAATTACGTTCAACTTGAAACAATGTCCAATTGTGCATGTCCTGTGAAGGTGAGAACTTTAACTTTTGCTTCTTTCAGCGTCTACAATCATTTTGCTTGAATCAGACCTAGCCCTTGCAGTGAAGCGTTTGTTTGTTGTCATGTAAAGCAGCCATTGAAATTGCCAGTAATTCTGCCTTTTCAGATGTGGTAACCCTACTCTACGTGCAAAAGAACAAACGCAAAAAGAAAAACAGAACACCTAAGGAAGGCTTGGTCTTGTTCTGATGGAGTAGCAAGTACAATTACGCCGGATGCAACAAGACCGTACAACCGTACTGCAACACCAGCTCGGCCGGAGTGCTCCGGCCACTGCTTCAATCACCGGCATTTTGTAGAAAACAATATGACTTGCAATCGCAAGAGTAATTTACATTTCAACTCTAGTAGCTTTAACTGATGCGTGGCTACTTCGTGGATGCTGAAAACACCACATTTTGCTGCTGATTAGCACTTTCAGAAGTCGTTAAAAGTTACACTTGCGATCGCCAAATGTCGGCAGGCCCGTAGCCAGGGGGGCTTCGCCTCCTCTGCAAACTTTTTCGCCCCAACTGGAAAAATGTGTTGGACATAGTTTAAAACTATGGACATTGCTCAGAAAATTCGGGCCACACTCAGAACTTTTTGCCCACTTGGTGTCCTAAGCTGGTTACGGGCCTGAATGTCGGTACGTAAATTGCAAACCTGTATGTGTGGTACATCAGCCACAGTAAAGAAACCATTGCTGTAACAGTCAAATTAAACATAATATAAGATGTGTGTACCTTCATCCCAAGACTGCGCTAATTTTCTGGGGAAAAAAGAAGAGCAATCTACGTTCAAGACGTCACCGTGAACGACTTCTAGTTTGCCTTCCACTAAATCTGAAACATACTGCAAACAACTTTAAAATTATAATCTCACAAAAGCATTCACCAGACTTAAATCATCGCAGACTTGTACCTGCAAAATAGGCAAAAACCGCCTGTCTTTTTCTATGACCGTCAACTTTTCTGCCCCTTTCTGCAGTATGCGACGAGTGATCGAGCCTGGCCCTGGTCCAACCTCGCATACATGACATCCATCTAGCTTCGGTCTGGCGCAGGATACAAAACGGTCTGAGAGACAGAACATGGCAGTCAGTTGGACACCGGTGTCCGCAGCAACTCACCTATTAGACAATAAAGCCGAGAGTAACACGTGTCTTGAAACATTTATGCTTGGTTACTTCAGCTGTTGAGTTCCACGGCAACATGTAACTGGTACATCAGTTCTTATGCTGCGTTACGTCGTTGGCAGGAAAAAAACGTCGGTGTTTGCAACATTTACTTCGGGCGACGCTCATTCAACGTAATGCGGTATCTCTAGTCACAAAATCCAGAGGAACAATAGGAAATTGCACGCGATTTAAAAATGAGGTTTCAATAGTTGGTAAGATTTAAAAAGGTTATTTTTTGTCCTGCCCAAGTGTAGACGTTTTCATAGCCGCCAAAACATTGCCCTATTTTCCACTTCTTACACCAAGACCTGGTCGCCAAAAAGAATATAAGCTCAAATACGAATGATCATCAAAAGCAAACAGCAAAAACATGCAAAGTTAAAAAAACTCGATTGTAGCTGCTACTGGTATTTTGCGTTGAATGATATCATGCAACTTGCTTTGTTGAGGGCGGCTGCAAAATTATTCGTCTAAAGCTGAGTTTCTTAAGCTGCGGGTAAATTTACTGATTCATAAACTGTAGCAAACGCAAATTTTAAAAAATTTTTGCAAAATGTAATACACTGGAGTATTAGGATGTAGTTAGTCACAAGACAAAACACAAGTACATCCGACAATGTCTGTTCGTAGACTGGTGAGAAGATCTAAGTTACGCGTCACAGAGCATCGTTACCAAATAGGTTTAGAGATACACCACACAAACTGGAGATGTTGCACCTTACATTATGATTCAGAGTTATGCTTACTGATATGTTTTGTCCTATTAGTTCACACAGGTAGGCTACCAGATTCATTTGGGCAGTTCATACGCGCTACATTATTCCTGTTCACGACGTAATTCAGACTTTGTATGCAAAATTTTTCCAGCATGCTGGACTGGACAGCGGTGGTGTTTTAAGTTAACAAGTGTCGCAGAAGAAAACTTTCCTAGAACCATGCGTGGACTTCAGATTCGATTTCACCAAAACAGATGATGTTCAAAAACCTCAGTGTATCTTTTGCTGCAAAGTGTTTGGCAATGGTTCTATGAAGTCGTCAATTTGAAAGCTCAATTTGCTTCACGCCATCCCACACATGTATATAACAACCTTATGTCTTTGCAGAGCAAACGTGCTTGATTCCTTGCTGTAGGAACTCGGCCTATATAGGGTTCGTTCTTGAAAGACATCATGATTGGAAGCATCTTATCGCGTTGCTTTTATACCGGTGCAGTGGAAACCGATTAATAGAGCACCCTCGGGAATACCAAAACCTGCTCTAATCAACGGTTGTTCTTTTATCCGATGAGAACTTTTTGCAATAAAAATAGGGTGTTATTCACACTAGGGCTTCACCAATACACATATCAATATCAGGGCACTATTTTTTTCACGTTGTGAGCACTGTGCACAGTATTGTAAAAATAAAAGTTACTGTATTTTTGCAATATTTTTGTCATGTGTTGCACAGTAGTTGTTGTGGTGGACACTGTTCACTCTTGCTCCTCTTCAGCACAAAAGAACTGGTCGATTTTTGATTGTTTTACTTCGTTTTTGCGCTAACTGCGTGCAAGCCATGGTGCTGCTACACGTCTAGCTGCTCTAATAAGTGGTGTGCCTGCTCTAATAAGCATATAATTTATAACAAGAAAAAGATAGGATCGCTTGTTTCAGCCGAAACTGCTCAAATAAGCGGTTTGCTCTACAAACCGATGCTCAATTAAGCGGTTTCCACTGTAATAGTAAAAGAAAAGAAGCCGTATATAATTGGGGAGTGACTTATCAAACCGTACGCTATGGATGTGGTGGAATTGGTTTGTGGAAGAGAACGAAAGAGGAAACTTGAGAAAATATCTTTATCAAACCATATAATACGTTGTCGTAAAGGTGATATGTCACGTGGTATTTTATTTATATCACGTAGCAGATGTAAGGCAAGTGTCAGCCTTCAGGTAGATGATTCAACTGAAGTATCGAACAGCACGTAATTGTTGGTCTACTGTCGATATGTCCATGCAAGTGAGTTGAGAAAAGAGTTCTTGACGTGCGAAAGTCTAGAGACGACTAGCAAAGTGATTGATACTCTGCAAAAATGTATCACGTGTCAGGGAATCACATTGGTTCGCTTTGCATAGACGATGCCCCTTGTTTGTTCGGTACTAAGTCAAGTTTTACAGCTCTGGTGAACAAACGGACATCGCACATCATTTCTACCCCTGTGTTTTTCATCGTCATGCACTGGCAAAACCCTTCCAGAATACCTGAAAACAGTTTTGAAGTACGTTAATGTGCGATTTTATCAGAACATGTGCTTTTAATCATCGTCTTTTCAAAGTGTTTGTGATCAGATGGGATCAGAATTCGCTGTTCTTCTTTATCACACCAAAGTTCGGTGGCTCGTTAGTAGGTCTCGTTTTGTCTCGAGTTTTCGAACTGCGGATTGAAATTGAGATTATTCTTCGATAACGTAAATCCCTGTTGAGTAAGCATTTCGGC
>Ga0210059_1009451_pt1 | contig 15232 bp, 4 predicted proteins | sample Ectturendosymbi2_FD_188042 | JGI IMG/M metagenome (GOLD analysis project Ga0210059, IMG submission 188042) | Ecteinascidia turbinata endosymbiont from Florida, USA - Sample 2 (SPAdes) (version 2) | ecosystem: Host-associated > Tunicates > Ascidians > Unclassified | place: Key West, Florida...
TGCATTTGGAATGGCTAGGAACTTTTAAGCTTGATACTGCAGTAGAGGTCGACATCTTCAGGCACTATATTCAAGTTCTCCACCAACTGTAAAAACAGGAACAGCTGGCGGTTTAGAATTTGCTTGCATAAAACTCGCGACGAAATGAGTTCAGCCAAACGATGCACAGAAATCGGTTTATTTACAGTTTCACTAATTGTTGTTGTAGTTTGCAGGAACCTGAAAAGAGCTGAGTGAGCAGGAATAGAACACACTAAGAATGTAACAATGTCCAATGTTGCTTTGCCCCATATCCGTATTCGAGGAGATACACTTGTGTTAACCGCTAAAATTGAAACATAGGCTACTTTGCAAGGTCTAAAACAGGGGTCTCAAATACGCGGCCACCGGCCGCATATGACCCGCGAGGGCGTTTTGTGCGCCCCGCAAAACGAATGCAGAGACGGTTAGAAATGATTTTCCTGTAACTCATGATACCTTTCGCAGGAAATAAGATGTAAAAGCTGTTTCTAGTAAGGTTCACGTACCACCATTGTTGCGTCAGCGACATAACGCGGCCCTGGGATAGTCACAATGCGGCCCGGGGGTTACTTTGTAAATCCTCGCTTGGCCCTCGGAGTAATTTGAGTTTGAGACCCCTGCTCTGAAGTATTTTATAAATATAGCCCAATTCCGGTTTGCTTCTTCAGCTTAAGAAACATGATGAATTTTAGGTATTCCTGAGTATGTGTTTGGTAGTGGGGTACGTTAGTGGGTTTTCTAAGGGAAATAAGTTTCGGTTACGAGCTGATTTATGTTTAAAAATTTGATCCAAATAAAGTTTCCATATGCGTCATGACCTACCAAGGGATGCGCAGTAATTTTCTGTGGCATATTGGTCAACAATGGCAAATGAGGAAAATCTTTTAAAAATCAAAATGAAATATACGGTTGAAGGTTTCCTGAACACAACGTAGCAAATTTGAACCGGTATATATATTCCAAAACATCAGTTGAGTTTAATCGAGCTTTTTTTCAAAAAGGGCAGACCTAAAACGTGCCAGAGATATCTACAGTAGATATCCCTGGGGCGCATGGCCGTCCGCAGAAATTTTTCCTGGACGGGAGGCAACGTCGAAATTTTGCGTATCCTTTTCAGTCTGCTATCGATGCAATGCACATGGATGTTCACAAAACGCTTTACCTTTTCTATATCACAATGAAAATGCCAACCAACCGCGTGTTATGACAACAGTCACAAAATGCGCTTCGTTGGCAGCCATAGCTAGGTACATTACGATAGTTTTCACAATAGCCTATCTGCACATTTTCAATACAGGGTGCTTCTTTTCACAGAAGTGTTGCTATGGTGTTTTAACGAAACAACAATTTATGACTTTATTTTGCCTAATAAGACTTATCAGCATAAACAAGAGCTGCAAACGTCTGGGATCTCGTCCTAAAGTGATCAATCATCGTTTGAAAAAGCTTTTGCTTGTCTGACTAAAAAAAAATTTTTTCGTGGGGAACGTTCATCACACATCAAGCTCATTATACATAGGCCTAAACCGGACAAGCAAATCGGCATGATGACACGACTATCGGACAACTTACCAAAGTTAGAATACCGTGCAGGCTAACTAAAATTGAGCAGGTGAATTATGAAAAGTTGCCACAGCAAATGTAGCTTTGCACTCTTAACCTTAACGATGAACATGCATTCCCGCAAGCCTGCATAGATGTATTATAACAAGCCACGTAGTTTTATACTGTGTGGAAAGAAGACTGCATGAGGGTCGTTTGATTAAGCTATTAGTTTGAGGACGTGTGCAGGCCACAATGCATTTGTACTTCACCTGGCCTTGGCCAGGGTTGGACTCTAATTTTTATCATTTGTTATTTTCGTGTCCTCAGGCTTGTCCATGGGAATGTCATTTCTATGGGAATCCCATGGGAAACGTCCCATGGGGTGGGATGGGACAGCACACATTTGTATTTCCCATGAGACTCAGAAATAGAATGAGAATATCAGAATGTTACTGAATTGTCATACTTTAGACTATACTTCTGAATTTTAAAGTCAATAAATTTTGTCGTTTTGCATGTCTCTTTGTACATGTAGTCCTATTTAGTGGATACTCAACCTAAACTTTCACAAATTTAATAATTTTAATTGAATTGTATTTCATATTAATATTTAATGTAATGGGAATCCCATGGGATGGGACAGGTATAAATTGCTATGGGATGGGACAGATAAATATGTCCCATGGACAACCCTGCGTGTCCTACTCTGGATGTAGTGTTGTAACAAGTGTTCCGAGTTAGCGAACAACTGTGTTAAGAAAGTGTCCGTAATGTAGTGTTGTACGATGTGTTCAGGGCCGGCCCTAGGAAATTCGGGGCCCAATGCAACACCTAGGCGCGGGGCCCCTGTGAGCAGTGGTGTTACGACGTCATCAGGCTCAGACAACCGTGCTATGATCTTTTTGATGAAATTGTTTAAAGTAAAATAAGTATAGGCTTACGAACATCGAAAAAGACGGCAAAATTATTGGAGTTTATCTGTGTGTACAATGTACATGATCAGGCCTGTAGCCACGTTTTTAGATTTGGGGCGCAAAATACATTTTCAGGGGTGGAAAATTTTTGTTTTTATAATGTATTTAAAACAAATTTATTTGGTCACAAGAAAACGTGGGGATCACTGCTCCCGAATGCCACCGTGACTACGGGCCTGTACATGACAACACAACAACATAACAGTTTCTCATGTTATTTGGAGGGGGGTGGGCAAAGCTCATGTGCCCCCTACCTACGTCCATGTTTATGGCCAATAGCATGCTGCTGTGGTGGACATCAAGCAGGGTACCGCTGCCGCTCGTAATAAAGCCGAAAGTTGTTAAAGAGGCTCCGCGATTGAGAAATGAGCGGCGGGCGCAAGTGGAAAGTTACGCCAATCAAACCGAACTGACAAGTTAATTGAACTTGCTATACAATTCACTCTTGTTGAAAGAAACTTTCGTTCGAAGAACGACTGGCTAGGAGAAGACTGCTAACATGAACTGATTGCTTTTACGGCTTTCGGTTTTCAGAAGTGCAGACGCGTATAAGTCAGGTCTCGGCGCACGATCAACTATTTGGTTTATGATGAATTAAACGAAAAAACAAACTCCACAAGAAAGGAGGCAAATTTAAATGCGAAAACTTCACAAACGTTTGCGCTGGTTTGCATGCAATTTTGTACTTCTATGGGTTTAAACTCTCACCTTTTGTCATTTGTTTCAGTGTTGGAAAAATAATTTTATTTTGGCAAAACATTAAGATACGTAATCTTTGTTAAAATTTGCCAAGAAGCAAAACTGCAAGCCTTTGTCAAAATGCAGATGTTCCGTAACCGTAACCAAGCAAAAGCTTTCCGAAACTTAAAGGATTTTCCGAGAACTAAAAACGTTACGTTAGCAGGACTGCCATCAAATTTAATACGACAGACACTCGTCTCAACCTGCTTATTGAGAGTTGAATCACTACACAACTTGCTTGCAATAGCTGTATAGGTTTAGTGCAGTCTTAATCCTACAACCAGTTTCCATCTACAAGGAGTGGGACATGGTAGAGCGCAGATATAAAGTTCAGCATGAGAAATGAGCACTTAGAGGAAATTCATCGTTCGTTTAAACGAGTCAGTGGTTTGCTGACAATGAGATTTTTAAGCTTTTTCTACAATTCTCGAACGCAAGGAGTATCTGGCCAAAATGAAGACCATAACCAAACACCATGGCGCGGGGCCACCAGAGGCGCGGGGCCCAATGCAGCTGCATCGGTTGCATCGCCTTAAGGCCGGCCCTGGATGTGTTACGAGTTAGCAAACAATTGTGTCTGTTATCCTGTAATCCTAACCCCAACGCTGTTACAAAACGTTCTGTGTCTGTCATTTCCAATTTGCGTTGTGCAGGCAGCGTGTGCTTGTGCTCTATGGACTTCGTGTCTGGTACAAAAGTTAAAATAAATATAATAAATATTTCAAGCAAAGCGGTGAGGACCGAAAAAAGAATATTGTTTTTCTGTGCCGAAGTCAAATATAATAACAAGGATTGGTCATCCTGTTTCACCAATACATCCTTTTGGATGTATTGCAATTCAACGTTGAAACAATTTCATTGACTATTTTTCAATAGTATTACTTTTCGTTTGAATAGGAAAACTTCACTCTGTTTGGAATGGTATTTTTTTGCGTTGGAATATTCACCTTGATCTATTTTCAATCGGCTAAACAGGAAAGGAGATTGTTTGCTTCACTGCCTCACTTCAAACTACAGCCGCTTGTCAAAAACCAGTCTTTGAGCTTGTCGGAAAGCAGATTTCTTCGGAAGGTGTGTATGAGAACGAGATGAGATTGCGTCGGTCTGAGACTAAGTAACAAAAGTCAATCGTTCAAACTGATCGTTAATACAGTAGTCATTCCGATTACACATTAGAGCAAGGACCAAGCTCGTGGTCAATATTTGTTTGAAAAGGTCTTTGACGGGCCGGCGAATTATGTTGGGCAAGCTAGAGTGGTTGTTCCGCATTTTTCTAGTTTGTCTATAACTGTGACAAGCACTGTTAGCCAGTTTATTATTTTACGCTCTCAGCAAAGAAATCGTGCCCTACACTACTATTTTCCTTACATTTAAGGCATGATTAAACAATTAGAATATAAGAACATGGCTGTGCAGGACATCCGACAGGCCAGGTATAACGGGGTTTGCATTTTCGTTGAAAAGTTTTTGCCTGCAAACTTAGAAACATCTGCGTGAAAACCAAAGGAATAAATATGTCATTTATCAAATAAAGTTAAAACAAAGATAATTTTGAAAGTCTTTTTCCCCGTTTGGACTTTGCCGCCGCACCCGTGGATATTTTTTTTCTGTAACTGTGTGGTAATGTTGTCATCATAGCTGAACTCCCGATGATTGAGAAAAAACTTTTCTCAATTGTTTGCGAAAGTGTAGGATTAATTTATGCGTTGTTTCGGCTGCAATGCTGGTACAGTCACATTGTTTCGACGAGTCATCTAATTGCATTGCCGCATTTCCTTGTATCAGTCCCACATTCCAGACGAAGGGCGAAGCAACAGCAAGTTCAACATTTGTTAAATCTTGGTTTCGCACAACCGAGTTTTAAACACACGGCATTTTCGTGAGCCACGCGATGAAGACACTGCTCACACACTACCCTTGAGAGCCCGCCAGCAGAAACCTGGATGGCTTGGATGCTGATCTTGGATTGAGCACTCTGAAATTGCCTGATTAACAAGAGTGACGCCTTCCAAAATACCCAAATGTCTTTAGCACGCACGGGATATTTTTCGGAGATTTTGCGTTTGTCACAATCAAAGTATTCAATTTTGAAGCAATCGCGCGTGTTCATTACAAAGGACAGACTAACACTTATACGAAACGTACCAGTTGCCTTACAGTTCATTACAGAGCCAAACCCTGCTCTGAAAACCGTGAAACGCTATACGAGTCGGGAAATTATGGGTGTAATGCAACCCTATATTTGAATACGTTTTCTTGGGACATGTGACATCCGTTATTTCAGGAACAAGCTGTGCTTAACTTGCCGTCGTCTATCGTTAACCACTTTCACAACAAAATCGTATCTGCGCAGCGAAACATACATAATATACAAATTTTATACACTTTACCCCAAAAAGGTTTTTTTCGAGGGGAATTTTTGTTTGTGCGTAGTAAACATCATGTACGTTTAAGATGCGTTTTTTCTTCATATCAAATCATGGTGTACAGACTTCACATATAAGGTTTCCGAGGTCATATCTGGCCAAACACGTTTTTCACCTTAAAATCACATTGAAATGCTAAGGTAGTAAGGTGCACAAAATTTGCTACACATCAGGTAGCCACGGGTGGTACAGTACCCCAATTTTCTAAATATAAACTTTCATGGACATCTTTGAAAAATAACTCTGGCACCATTCCACTTGTCTCTGAAAATCAGGAAAAGTTATGGAAACATAGGATTTGTTTTTGAAATCAACAAAACAAGAAGCCCCTGGGTGGTGGACCACCCAGGTTTCCTGAGCAGGGATTTGTTAAAGCGATCCATATCGCATATATTTTCTATTAGTAGTGACAAAAACCGTTGAGGATTACATGTGCATTGTGGATGTGACGTCATATGACGTGAACCGGTGTATACTTATATTGTCTATCTCGTCACTATACCGTTTCGCTGCTGCCTCTTACCTCGACGGGATCACGCTATAAACAAGGACTGTTGTGTGTCAGAGAACGTCTAGTCTCCCGGCCACAGGCGTAACGAGGGGGGCAAGGGTGGCGCCATTCCTGGGCGCCGAATCATTATGGAGGCGCCGAATCACTGTTGTGGGCGCCGAGTTACAGCGGGGACGCCGAAAAGTACCAACAATATCGCAAGTACTTTCTTCAATACAGTATATTTGCTTCCGAAAGATCTCAGGTTCGCACAAGGCGCCGCCAAACTTGCTTCTTGCCCCGGGCGCCATTTAACCTCGTTACGCCCCTGCTCGCGGCGCGTTTGGAAAAGCTTGAGAAACAAAGTGGAAAACAATCAAGCGATTAAATTGACGTAAACGTTTTCCCGGCAAATGTACCATGCTTAACATTCAACGTAAACTTGTGTTTTAGCAGACACAGGTAATACCAGAGTGGAGAAACACCAGTTTTTCAACCCTTAGGCCAGGTACGATATCGTTTGTTTCATCTATCGGCTTACCGCTAATTCATGGAAAAAGTGAATATCCCATTGGCGCATGGATGAAGGTTTGTATGCTTGCTGTGGTTATCGTGGATTAGCAACAATTTTTGAAAAAGGTTAGCGGCTGCTTGTGGCAGCTAAACATTTGGAGATACTTACGTGAAATCTGTGACGATGATTGCAAGAAACGAAAACAAACGATCAACATGCATGTCTTGCTTTCATTTTTGCTTATTTTGTAACTTTTTTTTGCGTGACATTTGATAGGGATGCGAGGATTTTTGTCAATAAGTCGAGTGGTGTATTCCAATGACCCGGGAATTTTGTCAACAATGAATGACACCACTCGAGAAAATAAATAACGAGGGACCCTTTTAAGAATCGTGCGAGGTTTCAGTCATAACTCGCCAGCCGATAGTGCTAGAGAGCTAATCGAAGCATCAACAGATGCAGCGACGTACGTGGCTCGCCTTGAAAGGGTTTCTACTTGAGTCTAGTCATTGTCGTTTTAAACTTCCCAGTGAGTGAATTCTAAATGGTCAACCAAACATCGTCATATAACCATTTTTGCGACAGACTTTACTTTTTGTTAAGGTGCTAAAGTAATCGTTGTGTGCGCCAGAACCGTCGCCAGAAAGTCGTCAATAGGCGGGCTTTACGTTTCTGCGGGGGGGGGGCTTGACAATCAAATTTGACAAAAATTCCACTAACTTACAGTGTTTCATATTTAAATTTGGGGGGCTTGAAGCTTTGTTTGGGGGGCTAAGCCCACCAAAGCCCCGCCGTAGCGACGGGACTGGTGTGCACACTGATCACTCATGACCCTATATAAATCAGCTGAAGCGTGCTGAGGTCAGCATCAAGACTGGGATGAATGAAAGCAAGTGCATTCACTTTTTCATGATGTGACCAGTGAAGTTACAGCATTCAACACAGTAGCATTGACCAAGTTGTGGTTTGTTGGGCTGAGTGGACAAACTGCAACATCAGACAATTTTTTATTCTGCGAAATACACGGCGTTTCATTTCTGTTATCGTGTGAAACCATTTTCGTATAGGATCCTGCCTCAGCAACTGATGACGTGTATATATTCGAAAAATATTTACGAAATAACAAAGTAAAAGTGTTTCGAAACTTTTCGGACGGCGTCGCATCGGAAGTTTACGAGCTTCCGCACTTTTGGGGAGGAACAGGTCACGTGATACTAAATGGAACTCTGTATTACAACAGGTATGAACTTGAAATGGCCGAACAATTATTTGTTCAAGTCAATTCGCGCAACACCAAATGGCTTCCAATTCATTTCTTATGACGTGTGTCGCAGTAAATAGCAAAATCGTATGTAGTAACTAAACTTTTATATTCATATGGGTCTACAGTTAGAGTATTTCTATAAAAATGGTAACATGAAACGCAGTTCTAGTTTATGCTACTCTTATTCCCCTTTTTTACTTTTTTTCTATTTCTTATATTCATTCAACTTCTATTTCTTCGTTTTAATTTCTTTCCATTCTTTTAACCAGGCCACCATTATAGGGAAGAAAACTTGATAAAAAGATTGTAGGTCAAGCGTCAGTTCCATATTCAGTTTTCTGGCCAGGTTTAAAGTTGTTAGGCGTAAGAAAGAAGCAAGCACTCAAAACAACAATGAACAGATTCATTATTCACTTACGTTGAAGGTACAACAGCAACACCATTGTGCAATATGATCTACGACAACGAATGATTGCCAACTCAAAGCAATTACTCAACGCTGGCTTTGCGAATTCTTGCCCATATCAATGGGCCGGGAGTACCGACATCGATTTTGCTGTCGATCGAAACGGCTTGTGGGTGATTTACGGAGACGAAACCAATCAGTGCAATATTGTTCTCAGCAAGCTTCACCCTGACACCCTGCAGGTGCGAGTAACATGGCTTTCAATGTTTGGTTTTAGTCCATGTACTAAATCTGAAATTAGTTCCCTTTGCGAGTTTCGAGGTGTTGCTGTTTAAACTACAGCTGATCACCACAAACATGCTTTGAAATAACAATTTGATATGATTAGAGATGTACCGATGCCACTCTTTTCGTCAATATTGATTTTTTTAACATTTGACCGATATTTTTGCAACGGTGTTACGATAAATACATGAAAATATGTCGTGTTAGCGCCATCAAGCGTATGTCTTTCTATTATCGCCACATATCTATGTTCGTATTCTTTCATGTGCATGACTATCTGTGTTTTCCATGCTACTAACATGTATGCTTAAGTCTACTGCGTTGCGTTTGGGAATGAAGACGCAAGACAATATATTACAAATTACAATATTCCAATAGTTGTTTGGGTTAGGTTTTTGAGACGAGGACCAAGGTTATAAATAGAATCGAAAGTGGTTGGCAAAAAGTTGCCTATATAAAATGTTGCAGTGCTTTAAAGAAATTTGCTATGCGATTCAGCGTGTTTTTTTTGTTGAAGCTTCTACTGTGAAAGAAATTGATATCAGTTTAATGAGATGAATGTGAATTACGTGGAACCCAGCAATGGGTTAGAATCTTGATCGTGAAAAATTAAGATTCACAAAATCATTCCAAAGCGAGACTTGAGTGGGAAAAACAACTCTTTGCATTGGACTGTTCGTTGTATCAGATAATACTTTCCAATGTTCTTTCACTAAAGATGGACTTTATAAGCTTAAATTTTCTTGAAACTTATGTTGCTGTTCGGCAGAGGAACACTTTCACTATGCCTTGATAATTTTAAGCAGCACACCCTCATCTGCTAAAGACAATCGCAGTCTTATCTCAAAAATGCAGAAACTGTACTGTAAAGAGCATTTCAGTATGTGTAAATTCGTATCAAACACGGAGTGCACGTGAAGCCTAACAAATGATTACATTCAAAGTTTTCCAAAGAACCACAGGGTGGAGGAAACTGAAATATTGCTGTTGTATCACAAAAAAAAACATTTTAAAGGATGGGAAACACAATTGACATGTCCGTTTTCTCGAATTTTAAACTAAATCCGCAAGAATCCAAGAAATGAAGATAAATAAAAAAAACATAAATGGCGTTCTTGGTCATCAAGTGCTGCTTGCCGAACTCTACTTTGTGTATTCAACTTTAATTCCACTTCAGTGGCTCAATAATTTTTCAGAGGAACCGTTCAAATTGTGCTTGCGTCCTATTTTTATAAGGAAATTTCGAGGTTATCGGAAAGCACAGACACAAAAGATGATCGACTGTTTTGATCGCTGGTGCACTCATATTTACGTAATCCGCTTTATATGTTCGACCTCTCTTTTATTGTTTAAAGAGCAAAAGATGCGCTGATCATACTTGGAATTCGAAAATAATTTCGTTGTCTTGAGTGAAAAATATAATATTTGAATATGACCTGTTAAATTACTTTTGGTGGTCTCAACTCTTGAAAAAACTCTGCAAATTTTTCATAGCACAAGCTAATTGTGAGAGAAATTCTGAAGAGAAGTTGATACATTGATTGGAAACAAGCGAAGACTTTTGCGTTCTTCCTAAAAATGCCTGTTTAAGAGACCTATTAAAAGTGGGTTTTGACTGGATCCCTACTTTAATTTGAGTTTGCATACGTTTTCAGGTAGTGCCAAGTTTTATAGAGATGTTTTCCACTGAAGAAAACCTACAAGATGCATGAATCTACTTCGTGATATTCAGAGTATAAGAAAATTTGTTTGCGAAAAAGGCATGTCACTTACAAGCTTGCATCGTTATGATCAAGTTCCACTGAAAAGGGTACTGCTAAGACATTTCTTACAACAACAGCAACCTGTTCCGTGGTTGCTCTTCAGTTGATTTTACATTGCATCACTTTGCGTTACGAGTAGCTTGTGTTTTCAAACAAACCTTTCTATTCCATTGGCCCAAACAGGGTGTTTCGTAGGTCGCAGATGTATGAGTCCATGTGACAATAAAAGGAAACTCAGCTGGCGTAAATCGTGTAAGTCTTTAAGACATGCCAGGCAGGTACAAAAAGAAAGAGAACAAAACTTGCGTCAGCAGCTCAACACCATGCAGCAGAGGACCTTGTTTGTTTGAAATTGGTGAAATACAACACATTTTTTAATGACGTGTTGGCAATCAAACGCACTTTTTGCTATGAGAAGAGTAATTGCGAAAATAGACCCATAACAACAGAAGTGATTGGCTAGTATAGTCCATTCTTTGAAGCCCCCAGGTAATTTCGTGAGAAATGTTTAGAATATTTGCAATACTGTAGAACAGTGGTTCTTAACAGGGGGCGGCAATAAACTTCCAGGGGGTCGTGAGCCCTTAAGCGCTGTACAACATTGAAAGTTTGATCAATAAATTAACCAAACAATACATTTGCGTTTAGACCTCATTTATAGCCAGGAGGGCTTGAAAAAAAGGACAAGCACTTAAGGGAGGCGTGGTAAAGAAAAGATTAAGAACCACTGCTGTAGAAGCTGCTTCGTAAAAAATTAAACGGATGGGTTTCATATTTTTTATTAAGCTCAAAGAAAAGATACTAAATCTATCCACGTATTAAATCCAATTTGACTTGCAAAAAATTTTTTAAATTTAAAATATATTATAAAATCCCCGGTTAATATCCGACCTCCGCTTTATTAAATTCATTTTCAAATGCTATGCTTGTAATAAAGCTAATTCTAACCTAACAGCCTGTTCTCAAAATATCACTATTATGCGCAGTTTTAACTGATTTGGCAAGTCATTTACTTTTAAATCTTCCTTATTGGTGGGCCAGATGTTCAGTCATTGCAGGCAAGTTTTACACACTGTGCGGTCCAAGTGATTTTCTAGTCGACACTATGTTGAGAGAGCAGCTAAAGATGCAATTATTGTTGGCAAAGATACAATTAATGTTGTTAAAACCGAAACGGATGATCATCTTAAAAAGACATTTCCACCCGAGAAAACCAAGTTGCCGCGTTTTGTCTGAGTTGAATAAATGATTGGGTAACAGTTTTGACAGTGATGTGGTGACATAACATCTGCTCAATACTATTAGGGATCGGGAACGCAGTGAAGACCCATTCATGATAATGCATCAAAAACATTAAAACTATCACCTCTTCAAGTGCATATGCGCTCTAGGATTACATCACAGTTTTATGTAAAAGAAGAAAGACAAGTGGAAGATTTTGAGCTAACTGCAAAATATTTGCTTTTCCAACAGGTTCTCGGTACATGGAGCACGAACTATAGCAAAAGATCAATAGGAAATGCGTTTGTTGTCAACGGAGCATTGTACGCCCTCCAGCGGTACGACGCCATCCGTTCGAAGTTGAATCTTGTGTACAACTCCAGATCTGGACAAGTTATTCGAACAAACATTCCTTTTACAATAAGGTAGTCAGCAATTGTTTTATCTGCATTCTTATTTTTTTTCATGTTTGCTTGTTAGTCGTATACTGTACTTAGTGGTACAAGACAATTAAACATGAGAACATCTATTCAAAGTCTTTATGAGTTGAGAAGATTTTAAAAATCTTTCCGAAACAACAATATTTGCAGTTTGTTTAAAACCAGTTTTAACTATCATTACATGACTAAGCTTTGCAGAGGAACCCGGTTTTGACTGCGCAAGTCTACGACTTCTGGTCTACCAGGTCACAACTGAGTATGCGTCATTAAGCAATATTTTTTTAAACTCGCATTTTTCAAGTTCACGAAATCCCACCAAAAATGAACTATGTTCGTACTGACAAAAAATCTGAAACCATTTTTTCTACAGTCACCGATTTTTATCAATGCTGGACTACAATCACAAGGAGAAACGTCTGTATGGTTGGGATAAGGGATATCTGGTGACATACGACGTGAAACTGTGATGACAAATTTTGAAATAATCTGCCATAACCATTGGTACATCCTTCAACGATTCGATGCAATGCAGCCTACGCTTGCCCAACATCGATCTTCGGATGAATGAGCGATACCCTATGGAAACATTCTTACACAATTCGACAAATATCAAAAATATCCGGCAAGAAGATCCCAACTTCCTTTCAGAGCTACAATTAGTGGCAACCTTCTGGCGTGATTGTGCAAATCGTAACTTTTTGTGAGTACCGTATATGTGCATAGCGTGCGTGCTTATCGTTGGTCGTAATGCTGTGCATTTCTCAGATGTTTACTGCTTATCCCTTCTCTATTTTATTGTTTCTTTACCTTTGTCTCTTCAGACCAGTAACAACTCTAAACGATACTCAATGTGTACTCAAGCTTGTCATAAAAAATCCATGCTTGAATGCATGCTGCACGCAGATAAAAAATAGCAACTCAGAAGCGCATTGTTTTCAGTCGATAAGGGTCAAGCGGAACAGGAGAATTTGCCGAAAAAGAGTCTTTTATTTTGAAATTTAAAGCTGCAATTAATTTGAGATACAAGACCTTATGGTCAGAAATTTTGAGGGGGTAACGCTTTGATGCTGACAAGATGCAAAATCGTGGGGAATACCTGCATATTTGCTGGTTCTTATTTCTTATTTTATGCTAAGATCAAAACAACCAAACAAACGACGGGGCGTGTATACTCCATTACCCTTCAGGACTGTTACAACCATTACGCTGGTGAAAACAGAAAAATTTTGAAATATTCAAGAATGTACACACATTAGAATTAAAAAATCTACCTAAACGCTTTAACCCATTGGTATAGAAGCTAGGAGTGGAGCACCCCCAAAAAGTTTTGATTTGTCAAAAATTGGGCAAAATCTCAAAACCTTTGGGCAAAAAAGGTTCGAAATTTTTAATAATATTAATGAAATTATGCTTCTTTGTTATTGACTGTATAAATGTTAATTTGTTATATCATACAAGTATATTAAATATATACAAAATCAACAAAATGTTTCTGATAACTTCGTGTTGCAGTTTGTGAGAGTTGATGAGAGCAACTGATTCACTTGAAAGTTTAGGCAAAAGAAGGCATTTATGTTATTTGTTCCTTGAGATATCTAGTATGCTGCAGAACGCTTACTTCATATGTGTAGAGTCCATGTCAGGCAAGTACAGAAAAGCTTTTGTTTTTAATTTTAACTACAGTGTTTGGATGAACACTGTTCGCCATACTGTTTGTCGCATATACAGTATGAGCAGTTGAAAAGACATGTTGTAAGACTCACGGCATAGTTATAATATAAGTAATATGATGCATGCCCAGTACCGGATTAAGGTAGCGCGGGGCATTAAGCATATTAACAGCGCGGGGCCCTAAGTCAAAAATAGACTTGAACAAGTTCTTCTTCTTTTGAGCCAGTTGTTCAAACCACTACTTGAAAAAGTGAACAACTGTTAAATCATGAATTTTGTGGGCATCCATGTAACTACCATTAGGCATACTGAATTCCATAAGTACGAAAACCCTGTTCCTAAAGAGCAACTGCTGGACATTTTGTGCTACATATTTTTTTACCAAAGACATATATTATTCTTATATAAACCAACTGATGGACTTATACAGTATATACGTATCTTTTTACGAAGAAGAAATACATTACTGTACAGCTCACAAGTACAATACAGAGGCAGTACTTGATGCTTCAAGAGTCCAGACTCATCAATTAATTTGATCACTGCTATATCTAAAGACAATTTAATCTCAGTATGTGTCGAAGTCGACTGTCAAAAGCAGTAAACCTACTGCATAAGATTGTATTTTCTAGATTTTGCCATAGCGCATTTGTTTATGATACTGTTAGTGTCTATTTCACATAGACTTTCATGCTATATACTCTTTAGAATCAGGCTGTTCAGCTTGTTTTGTCTGCAGCTGGTCTGCTGCTCATTCTATCATCTTAAGTTTAAAAAATGACCGTTCTCCACTGCAGTTGGTTACTATGAAAGATAGATATGTGCGCAAATCATTGTTCACATTTGTAAAAGATGTTTAATCAGGTGTGGATATTTGGGGAGGCGAACGAAGCGGTCGCTTCAGACCACCATCTTTCAGAGATGCCCTGAGTGCCCCCCTTTTGAGAGTTTCGCACTTAGATTTTACATTGTTTTGTTAAAAAGTTTCTTAATCACTCTAGTCTAGAGTAACAAATTTGTTAAATGCCAAGAACCAAATGCCAAGTACCAAACTTTATATTTTCAAATCTATGGCAACTTGGCAGAGGAAATTGTAATGTGCCAACAACTACAGAAAATTTGTAGGAAGAAAGTTTGTCACATAAACGGTTTTTGAGCAAATTTTGAGAAAATATCCTTTGCACCCTCCTAAAATTGCTTTCTACACCTGTGCTAACCCATCATGTTTGAGGACACGGCCATAAAAATAATAGAAAAGCACCGAAGCGCTAGACTTCGAAAAAAACTTTTATACCATGGATTATAACAGGGGTGGCCAAACCCCGGCTCCCACGCCGCATGCGGCTCATTGCCCGGTTTTATGCGGCTCTTATGTATTTACCAAAAGTCCCGCTAACTAACGTGCATAACAATAAATGCCTTGTGAAGTTCTGTCCTTGTCTTCTTGTTGTGTGACATTTACAATAAATCT
>Ga0210059_1009452_pt1 | contig 15228 bp, 9 predicted proteins | sample Ectturendosymbi2_FD_188042 | JGI IMG/M metagenome (GOLD analysis project Ga0210059, IMG submission 188042) | Ecteinascidia turbinata endosymbiont from Florida, USA - Sample 2 (SPAdes) (version 2) | ecosystem: Host-associated > Tunicates > Ascidians > Unclassified | place: Key West, Florida...
TTTTTGGACATGTAAATTACCCATTTCGGTTGAAATATTAATTATTTTTCCACGGTACTGATCGCTAATATTGGTTCAATCAGTTCAATGTGGCCACGCTCTCGTCACGCGTTTGCGTTTCGCCGACTTCCGTATTGGAGCCGACTGGCGGCTGGAGCAACTGGCGGCTGAGTTGACCTAGGTCTTAAAATATGTCATTTATATTCAAATTACTGACTAAAAATTCAGTCTAACAAGTCAGTGTCACAAAACAACAATTTTGCATATCATGTTTAAGAAAGAAAAAAGCTACAGTTATCTGGCTTTGTATCATCCAACAACCAGTCAATGCACTTGCAGGCTCACGTAGAATAATAGGCCTAAAGACTGCAAGGCCTGGTGTAGACTTACCACAGTTCTTTCACATTAAAAGAGCTAGAGTGCTCAAGCTAGTAGACTAGAGATCACAGCAGGCCTGCACTAGCTAGCGTTAGTCCAGGTACGCAGCAAACAACGTCTTTAATGTATACACTACAGTAGGCTACTGAAAGAGCCGCATCTTGCCACTTCAGGAACAGATTCATGCTGACAAACTTGGATTGCCTGTAAAAGGCAGAGCTCCGTAAATAGCGGAGCTTGGTTGCGGAGGTTTGATGACGTAACCTGAGTGGAAAAAAGTTGTGTTGCAAATAGAATAAACAGAAAAAAGCAAAGGAAAAATATTTTATTATTACAACTAAGTATGCGCTTCCCCCAAACATCTAATACATAGATGTTTGCGATGCTTAAAAGTTTTATAAATTCACAACAGTTGAAACCTTTTTTTTGTCCCCAAACCGCTGTGAAACTCAGCTGAGCAAAAATTTTCAAACTTCAGAATAGACTTCTTTTACCGTAGTGTAATATCACCTTTTGCAATAAAATTATTTTTACTACCGTTTAGTTCTCATTTCTCAACAAAAAATGTCAGTTTTAGCGACTCCGGCACGTCATCAAACCTCCGCAACCAAGCTCCGCACTTCACAGAGCTCCGCCTTTTACAAGGTACCCAAACTTGGCGTGTCCATTTAGCAGATTAAGAGGGGTTTGGGCACCCTGTAAAAGGCGGAGCTCCGTGAAGTGCGGAGCTTAGTTGCGGAGGTTTGATGTCGTGACCGGAGTCGCTAAAACTGATATTTTTGGCATTTTTAATTTAATTTATTTGTTTGTGAGCAGACACGAAGTCCATAGTATGAACACACACACTCTGCAGAACGCAGGTTGATAAGCATAGCTGGCACATGCTAGGCTGTGGTTCAGCTGGAAAGTTTTATTTTTTGTCATTACATGTGAATCATTTGGCGCCGTGGATTTGATGTGTTTTCCATGTTTGTTTGAGTTAGAGCTATCTCAACAACAAAGTGCACAGGGCAACAACAACAAAGTGCACAGGGCTAATGAAGCCCTGAAGCAACTTCGGTTTGCTTTTTTATCTTACTTAGAGCAAGGTGCTCATAGTTTGTCAGTTTTTTGCAACTATTATGGCAGATCTTTTGCAGGTAACCATTGTCTTCGTATTGAAGAGTTTTTCTTTCTCTGATGAAAAGAAAGAATTAGATGTTTTCGACTGGCATTGTTGGGATGCAGCATGTTGCAGCAGAATGAGCGAAGTTCGGGATTACCGGTGTAGTTGACTAGCAGTGAAATAGTGTAGCGCCTTCCCGCTGACTTTGCGGCTCTATGTATTATTCCAAGATTTGCTATTTTTTTGTCAAATTTTTATATTTTCAAGTTTTTTGTTTTCTATATAGTTTTACGTTAAACTGATATTCATAACTGTTCCATATTTTCGTTTTTGCTGACACACTTAGTTTTCACAACACCACATGTCGGTTAGAAAACGCGAAAAGCTGTAAAGCCTATAGCAGTACGTCAAGGTAACTGATCAGCCATGACACATTATTTGTTCTACGTATAAAACTCTTATGAGCAGAACTTTTCCTTAAGAGAGTTCCGAGGCATTTTTGAACTTAAAAAAGTCTGCATTACACACAACAAGAAAAACTTCACCAGCGTGTTTTAACAGAGTGCTTTGAAAAACACTTCGAAAAAAAGACATGGTTTTATTTGGCTTCTCAAAAAAGAAACTTTTTGGCACTCTCCCACCTCTTTTGAATAAACATATGGGTTTATTAACATAACTCTCGGACAAACAGTTCAAAGATAGTCTGTAGCAAAGTACTCCTAACCTCTCGTTGCAGAGATTACGCGCTGCGGGTTCATTGGCACATAACGCACTTTTTATTGAATTCAGCATAAATTTTAAACAAGGTAGAGTGCAAATTGTTTTCTCCAACTCGCAAATAATAGAACAACAAAGAAAGCTTAGCCACAGACCTCTTTGAACCTCTAAATTTTGAACAATCATTTTTTAACACTATTTTTCTGAGGAACTCTTTCTTGCAAAACTTCATAAAAAATAACTTATGCAAAGTCGTGAGACGAAGAGCTTTAGACCTTCATATGGTGTACAGGTAATGACGTAATATGTAGACCTTCACATGGCGTATAAGTAATGATGTAATATTTCAATGCTTGTGACGTCATAGTTGCCAATACAAACCACAAAAATTTTCCCATAGTTTTTCAACGAGCACTTATGCTCCTCCACTTTGAAAAAGGTTCCGTTACCCATGATCTTAATTATACGAATTTAAACATTGCCAGCAATAATTGGACAACATTGTGCTTTGGGCTGTGTTGCCATGTTTTTTTACAACCAATATACCAAATATTGTCTAAAAATGTACCAAATGCATACGAAAATTATAGATGCAACGAACAACTTCCAATCTAACGCTCTTGTTTCAATGCCTTTTTAATGTTACACTTGGATGATGAACAGTTGTTGTTGAGCAGTGCCACCAACACAGGCTGCAACCTTAATTTTTACTTCCCTTGCTGTAGGACTTCCGCAAAAGCATGACTTTGACGTAGTTCAAGTTATGACTTGTGCTGTTTTGAGGAACGATTGGATCACATTGCTTTATCAGGGATATTTCTCCCTAGCATTTTTACCCGCAGTTCAAAGAAAGTCGAAATTTATCGTTGTCATGGCGACAATTGTCAGAAGCAAAGAAGCAACTTCCATATGTCATGAGGAAAGCATTGTTGTTTCTGTTTTATTTGTTTTCCCACAGGTCATTGTACCTTGTAAAGGGTATTGCGTCTAATTGCTACCACGCACACGTCAAAGGGTTCATCATCACCAAACTTCCTCTTCCACATCCACACATCGAGGTAGGACGGTATGTTCGACCTCAATGAGCGGTGTTTCATCGCCTTGGAAATTTATTTTGGCGTCACACCCAAGGCCGGATTAAATGACCGCGAAGCCCCGGTCAAAGTCGTTACTGTGAGGCCCCCTGAACACTTAGCGTAGCTGCGTAGCATTTCATATGCCCTTATTTCAACTTCCAAAATGTGAAAACTGATACGATTTGGCAGCCTACACTTCAGAGACAACTAGGAGTGACCATGTACGGCAGTTCGTATGTGGTTAATTTGTTTAAACAGAAAGTTGTATAACAAAAAATACTACGCAACAATCTTTTTGTCATAGGCTCTCTAACCATCTTCACTGCAGAAATCATCCATCCAAAGCGACCATTAAAACCTTGCTTGTCTTTGCTAATTTTTTCACGGTGAACGCTCATACACAAACTGCACAAGTAGACATGTATGATGACAAGACTACGGACAACTTACTATAACCAAGACACCACGTAGACTTCGCAAAATTGAGCAGATGAATTACGAAAACTCGCTACAGCAGATGCAGATTTTGCACGCAGTATTCACTCAGAGGTCAGGTCTAAATCTTAACGATTAAGAGGTATTTCCACAAGCCTGCATAGACATATTCGAACAAGCCCAGTAGTTTTATACTGGGTGAAAAGGAGCCTGCCTAAGTACAGTTTGACACTCAGGCGCATTGGTCACACTCACACTAGCAATGGATGGTTTAAACTTGTGGAAGCATTGCTACAGGTTCACTGTGCGTCTTTTCACACGGTATAAAAAATACGTGGCTCACCGTAATCAGCAGTTACTTTCTCGCTACATTATTGTACTGTGTGCGTAATGTCTTCACTCCCACACACAAGGCGCTAGACTTTAAACATGCATCACAGTAAGAAGGAAAACACAAATACACAAAAGAAGACGAGGATATATACATGGCGGTAATAGAGAGTTTACGCTTGATGGCGCTAATACATTTGCTTTGATGAAACACGAGCTTTTCAGACACACACAACAATGACGTCATCATGATTGTTGTAATGTACGACTGCAATGACTTCCAAGTACATCGATTTATAAAATGCATGAGGGAGTGGGAGGCTGCGAAGGACCAAGGGTCATCTAGGCTGCAGACCTCCCAAGGGCAAATCTGCTTATAGTGTAAAGGGTACAGTGCATAATAACTAGTAAAAGTCTTTTGCTCTGGGTATAAAATATAATAGTCTGAGACTATTTTGCCATTCTTTTTTGCTCCTGATGGCAAAATAGACACTGCCCTTGAGTGAACTGGAATCATGTGGTAATTCCAACAGCCTTCATCAAATTTGGGCCAGCTAAAAAACTAAGGTTTTGGGTAAAATCAGAAACATTTGAGTAAAATAGGAGCATTTGGGTTAGGTACAACAGCTTCAATTAAATTTGGGCAAATGAGAAAAGCTTCAATCGAACTTGGGTAAAAACAAAAGCATTTAGATATACTGGAAACACTTGGGTGAAGTCCATCATTCAAATCAAATTTTGCCAATTTGCAACAGCTTCATTCAATTGTGGGCAACTTCAAACAGTTTTGTTCAAAGATGGGTTGTATAGAAAACTCCATTAAAATTTTAATACGTTTAGAAATGTCTGGGTGGATTATAAGAGTTGTATTCAAATTTGGAGAAAATCAAAATCATTTGGGTAAATTTTAACAGTCTTAATGAAATTTTAGCAAATTGTGACAACTTCATTCAAATTTGGTTGAAGTTAAAAACGTTTCCATAAATTAGAAAAATTTGGATAAATTCCAACAGACTAAATCAATTCTGGACAAACAACAATAGCTCCGTTCAACTTCGGGCCAAGTGGAATCGAATCTTTATTCAATTTTGGGTAACTTCAAACAGCTTCAATCCAATTTGAATAATAAACCACTTCATTTGAAATTGCATACATTTGGAAACATTTGGACAAATTCCAGCAGTCTTGATCATATTTGGGTAATTCAAAAAGCTTCATTCAAACCTGGGTACAATTAGAACCATCTGGTCAAATTGGAAGAGTGTCGTTCAGATTTGCATATATTATAAATATTTGAGCAAATTACAATAGGCCAAATCAAAATTGGACCAACTGAAAGAACTTCATTCAAATTTGGGTAGAATTAGAAACATTTTAAAATTAGGAACATGTAGTCGTAACTCACCGTTCCAACTAACCCTAATTTTTGTAAACCTCAAATTGTTGATGCTGTAAAGTGTACAGCTAAATGTTGCTGTAGCTGCAAAATGTTTTGCAGTTGTAATGTGGTGTAGCTGTGATATGAAAGGCCTACAGTTTTCATGTTTCAAGCGTACTTGATGTTGTGAGATTTGCAAGTGCAAATCTGTTTCCATGAAGTATTCATGAATATGAGTAACTACGTAACTGCAGCTGTAATATGTTACGTGGTGGTAATGTAACTGTGATTTTATACTGTTTAGGTTTTCATATTTTCTGTTTGTTTCATGCAATGAATTGCACATGTTGCATACTGCCAAATTTCATTGTTTCAATTTAATGCTATGAAGTGAAGTTTCACGAATAGCAGCAACTGTACTATTTATCGCACTGCATAATTCACTTATGCTAATGCAGTGAAGCACTGCCATTTTTATAAAACATTCTTGTTGAGGTTATAAGTCATTTATCATTGGAAATGTGCATTTGTACACATTCCTTAGTAGTTGATCATATAGGCTGCAACATTTGCATGTATCAGTCCCATATTGCTATTTTTTCTTAGCATGCTGTGTTCAATGCACATTTAACTGTCTAAACTGGAGTGGATTTTTGGTTTTCATAATGTGACTTTAGAAGCTGTAAACGTTTAAGTAACTTGTAGTATTAAGTACAACACACTGCAGTGAAGATTGCCCAATGTGGAAAGTCAAGCTATATGCTATGTATTAAATTGCCTCCTTTCCCTCTCCTTACTTGAGACTTGACCTATTTTCAGCAATGTAATACTTTAGATCGTAACCTGATATTTTACTCCTTTTCCAGGTTGATTGCCATTGTTCCCAACACAAATGCACACATCTATGTTAGAGAAGAACATATCTTTGCTATTAGGATAATCAAGAATAATTTTAGAACATATATAAAAACTTGAAAATGAAGATTTTGAACAAAACCTTACACGCGTGGTGGCATGAATAGCAATTTCTAAGGGGATTTTATTGTAATTAGCTAACATTTTTCAACACAGTAAATATTACTATTGTTCACATGTACACTGTAGCTATGCAGAATATTGATTGCAAGTTGAGGTTGTACGTCTTTGAACCCTGGTAATTGGTAGGCCTAATTAGGCATGCAGAAACCTTTTATTTGTTTACAATGGTACATTTTAGTCTTAACATTAAGGCTTGCTGTTCATACGTTATTTTTGAAAAAAAATGACAATGTCAAATTTGGGCAAATATTTTTTGCATCCCCAAATATAGGCACTCCCCGTACACGTACACCTATGTTTCTTATACTTCTGCCAGAAAGTGCCAAACACGTTTTATGTTTTGTTTCTGAAGGGATTCTTGACCAGATTTCTATTGCACTATGTTTTATCATTTTAGCACCTGAGTTTGAAGGTGCTTTTGGTAAAACAAATTGCAGATCGCTGTCAGAGCGGTTAATGCTACTTGTTAAGCATTCACAGTCAGGAAACAATTGAGCATTGCAATGTTTACAGTCCATTCATCCAGGTTTATGTGGGAAGCATACTTTTGCACTGCTGCGCCAGCAGCCATATATTCAGAACATAAAAAGCATTCCAACATATAAAATTAACACACTTATGTATGCTTTTTGCTTCTGGCAGTTTGTTGTTCAAATGCAAGTAGCCACTTACATTTAATGTTTTGTTTAACAATTCACGGAAGGTATATCTTTGTGGTAGGGTTTCAAGGTTCTGTGTGATCTTAGTTAGCTTGTCCAGTTTTCCATTCTGGATGTTAGTTAGCTTATGCAGTGTTTCTTTCAATTCTTTGATGCCTTGCCAGAGTTGATTGAAATTTTCTTCATTTGAATTTACCCTTGTAGCCTCGTTCACTATGCTGGATTTCTTCATGTGGTCGATTATCCAATATCAGCAGATCAGCAAAATCAGCAGCAAGTTGCAAATTGTTTGATACAGCATTAATTTAGGTTATTACATACACTTACATACACTATCCCCTGTCTTATTCAAATAGATTACCTGCCAAGATATCTGTGTTCAACAGTCGCATGTGGCAAATCGCCTACCAGGGTTGCCAACTTGTCTTCACCAACAAAAGCCAAACCTTGTCCTCCCAAAAAAACAGATAGCAGTCCTAATACATACATGTATAAAAACATGCATAATCAAACACAAAATAGATATTGAAACTTGTCAGAGATCAATGTCATAAATTCCAATCTTCAGAAGAATTTTCTTTCCTCGTGATTAAACTGTCGTACATTTGTTTCATATTAAATACATCAAGCATTTTTAAGGCAACAGTAAAATTTTTGCAATTTTCTTTACACCTCACATGTTCATGGACTATCGTCATAAGAGATTTGTAATGAATATGCACCTCAGACAATGCTTCATCGGAGTCAAGCCTTTCCAACTGAAAAAGCCAGATTTGTCTGGAAAGCCAAGTACGTTAAAAAAAGCCAGAATTTCAAAATCTGGCTTCATAAAAGCCAAATTGGCAACCCTCTCGCCCAGAGGCGAATTTTCACTTCTAGGCTATTTTAAATTGGAGCCCTTCTGGAAGGTCTGCGACGACTAATGTCATACAGATTAGTACTACGCCTGACTGCAAAGACATTTTGAGAGACCGCAACTGTTTTATCTGAATACTGAGATGATTGTAAAGCAAGGTTTCGTGTATTCTTATGGTAGTAGACTAGCCTAGCAAAGCGACTTTGAACTGTTTTGAGAGACTGTTGGAATAATTTGAGAAGCGTTTTGGTCTTTAGAAACCCCTTGAAAAACACTGCCCCCCCTTTTGGCACGGGGCCCGATTAGAAGAAATTGGTCAAATCGCCTTAAAACCGGCCCTGACTACAGCCATGATTTGTTCCGTGCAGAAATGCAACTGGCTTTGCTGTAACGTTGGTTGTCACGTATTCAGAAACAGACACCGTATAATTTAATGATGCTAGTGTATATAATGTTAGAAAGCTAGATTTTCAAGCAAATCTCTGCGAAGCTTTTGTCGAAGACAAAAAGCAGCACTACTCTGGAGACTTAATTTTGGGATGGGGGAGTTTAGCAAAAGACTGTTTTCAACCATTAGTGAACAGGATTTCAATCAAAATGTTGGAGAAGTAGCCTGCAGTATTTACCCAGCTGTATATTGACCTGTAGCTCAATACGTAGGGACTTAACTCAGAAATAAGATACAATGATACAATATACATTTATCCTCACTTCTTGTAATGTCGCGACAATGGTGACTAACAAATGCAAAATATATTTTTTCCTTGACTCCTACACTTTGTGCTTGTGCTGAATGCATTGCTTCGTAAGTCATCTGATTTACTTCATTAAATTAGCTATGTTTTCATCCAAATGCAAAACTTTAGCTTTACAGATGCATCGCACCTAGTTTTGTTGGACATTCTTTTCTTGGTACTTTTTTGTCAATTCACCCTTGTGCTTTTTGATTTAATCTCAAATATATTTTGTGTTGTTATGTAAGTAGAGCTCTTAGAATGAAACTTTTGACATGGTGTAGAGTTATGTCTGGCCAGGCTTTTTGGGTCAGTCTGGGCTCGGGCTTAAGTTTGTCAAAATATTTCAGCCCAGTTTTGGGCCTGCATACAAAACTTTTTTATAACATTAAGAGTAATGACTTTTTGCTTTCGTGACATAGATTTGTTGTGCTCACTGCGGTAACTTCTGTGAGTGAAGTGATTGTGATTTTTCTTCAGCTAATTCTGTTTGCAAACACAGTTGCGTTCTTTTATTCTCTTCTGGGAATAGTCTCACACAGTTTTTGTGAAGGCGACAGCGGTGAGGAAATTAACACGTGATAGCGTTGCGTCGAAAAGATCAATCACTCACGCGATTCTTGGCTTGTTTCAAGAAGCCTACAAGCTGGCTTTTCATATCTATAGAGCTATCCTAAAGAGTTACTTTTATGCCTATAGCACCGTCGTAGATAGTTTTGTGATAGTTTCTTTTTATCTTGAGAAACATACTCCACATTCTGCAGTATTATCGTTGACTAACATGCTATGTTTGTGCCAGATAATGCCCATGTTTTGGTCAAGGTGGTTGCTATTTTGGGTGTGATAAACCATGTACCTGCAACTACACCTGCACACAACGTTTTCTGTAACCCGCAGTTGCGCATATCTTAAAACTCTCTCGGTAAATTTGGCTTTCAGGCCTAAATCGGGCTTCAAAAACAAATGTCAGGCTCGAGCTGGGTTCAGGCTTGTGACTTCGGGCTCGGGCCGAGTTCAGGCTTCCAAATGAGGAGCTTTTACAACTCTGTGTGGGTATGTAGGCAGGGGACAACAAAGGAGATTGAAAGGATACATCCTTCGCCCACCAACAGTAAAAATAGACTGAAATCATTTTGTGAAGTAGGCTACACTACTTTTACACCAAATGTTTTTGCTGCTGGAAAGAGAATATCAAGGGAGATTTTGGAAGGGGTGGGGCTGCATGCATGATGCCCAGCAGCATTAAAAAGATTTGTAGCTTTTTCAAAAAATGGAAATAAGCGACTTGAACAAGACATCAAATCGCGCTGTAACCCACACTTATAAAATGCATGAAAACTGAAGTGTTCTACTGTAAGAGTGATATGCACGTGTGACCAATGCAATTCAGTATTTTGTGCACTCCAACTGACAGCTCTGTGATAAAACCCAAATGATGTGTTCTATTATATTGCTGTGCTTGTTTATAGCCAAATACGATATTAATGGAAGCAAGCTGAACTACAGTACCATGTGCAGCATCAAATTTAAGTACAGGGTGACACAAAATTAACAGTCATCACCAAAAATCGAATAACTTCCAAAATTTTACTTAAATTGACACAAAACATCAGCTACATTAGGTCAAGCTTGTGTAGCATACATCTCCAAAGTTTCAAGTCTGTACTACAAAAACTCTTTGTTTCACTGGCGCTCAAAAAATGTGCTCCAAATGAGCTCCCCGGCACATTTGGATCCAGCGGGCTCAGTTCTCGATGACCTTCCCGCATTCCTCAGGGTCGCTCTTATTGCTGCCTTCAGGTCAGGGATAGTCTGGAGGTTGTTGCCATACACCCTGTCCTTAAGGTATCCCCTTATATAAAAATCTAGGGGGGTTCAAGTCTGAATGTGGCGACCACTGCAGCTCACACCTGCGTCTGATCAGTCAGTCAGGGAAACATTGCTGTAGCCATGCCAATGATTCGTTTTAGGTGTGGGGAGTGGCACTATCCTGCTGGAACCACTGCAGGAGGACCCCTCTCCATCGACCAAGTGCTTTCCAGAACTTGCCAAGCACCTGGACATATCGCTCGGAGTTGAGTGTTACAGACCGCTCGTTGTCGTCCTCAAACCAGAATGGTCCAATGATGCCATGTTTGGAGATGGCAACCTAGGCAGTGCACTTCACAGAGTGTAATGGCTTTTGCAGACAGTGCTTACGGGGTGTGCCACCCCAGAAGATGTTGTTCTTAAGAGTTCACGTGACCTGACAGCAGAAAATGTGCCTATATCATTGGGTGGACAAGAGATTCACAACATCTCAACCGTTCTTTGAATTGCAATTGAGCTGCGTGGATAGACTTCTGCCGAAAATATGCCTCAACTATAAATATCTTTTGCTCAGTAGTCCATGGCATCTCAAAGCTCAAATTTGGTAGACTCTTAGAACATTAATTCTACTTGGTAAATCTGAAAAATAAAAAGAATTGATTAATTATTTCAAAAGTTATTCAAGTTTAGGTGATGACCGTTTTTTTGTGTCAACCTGTATATTAATATGTAAATCATCTGCAAGGACAAAACAAAGCGTGAATAGTGTTGCTCTCAAAACACCTCTAGAAATAAGATTGGGAATTTTTATATATAAAACATCACTTCTGCATCAACCTGATGACTATATTGGTTTCACACCAAGCTGTCCCCCCACATTTTGCAACAAAATTGCACCCATGCACCAGAACAGCCATATTCGGTAGATTTTCTTTTTGTAGTAGATATTTTATGACATGTCTAATGCTTGGTTTCAAGAATCAAGTGATTGGAAACTATGGCATGGTGGTGCATGTGTATTTTCATAAACTGTGATTTATTGTTTCCGGTATTTGTAGGTAGCCTATTTTCTATCAAGCATTTTCAAGCAAAAGTGAATGGTAACATATTTTTTCCTAGCTAACATATTCTGTTTTGGCTTCAGGGACAAAACCTTGTACTGTATTATCCCAGCGTGAAAAATGAGTAAAGTGTTTCTAGTTCAATTCTGTTTGTTTTTCTAAAGTACAATAGCTTTTGTTGTATGATATGCAATAATTAGTGCCTAGTTCATGAGCACCACTGCGTTTTTAATGTGGTGCACCACTGCGCCAAATTACTGATCTGGTAATATCAAAACCAACAGCATTTAGCCTGTTTCAGCTTGTTTGGCATTTTTTGAGCCGATTTGGCATTTTTTTCCAAGTGGTTTGACATTTTTTGTTCACTTGGACCTGGCAACCCTGCAGTCCAATGGAAACCCTGTGTTTGGTTAGGTATCTGTGATCAGCTCGTCCCGTGACAGGTCGATGTAGTAGTAGTAGTAGACATGTGCTGGACTGCATTGGATCTACCTACTCAGAGAATAGACGTTGTCGAAAGTCCTAATCCTATGTTGCGTAAATATTGATAAGATTCTTCCAGAGAACATGGCGAGCCCAGTTCCCCATTATACCATGTGGCAACATGGTGATGGTAACTTGTTAAACTTTGGTTTTCAAAAAAGTTCTGACAGCAGTGATCAGTTGTTTCGTTTTGCATTGTAAATAGTTTTAAAAATTGCAGAGGCTGTGGATACATTTTATAAACTTTACGTAAGGTGTGATGATGTGTACACCATGTACAGCCACGGGCCCACTTCCTTTACAAATTGGTTTTGCAAAGATTGCATGGTTCCTAAACGTGCCAGAGACTAATTTTTTACACTTCGCGGAATTGACTTACTGAACTTTTCAGTGATTTTTAATGTTTTGCTTTAGTTATCAGACTTGGCTATTTTTGGCTAGAGGTTTTTGCCAATTTTGGCTAATTTTTTTGTAAAATTTGGCTATAAAGCTTTTTGAAATCTGGCAACACTGCTACTTGGAAAGGTAAAAAACAGATACTGTCCTTTAGACACTGCCATCACAGAAAGTTATTGAAGAAAACTTCTGAACCACCTGAAAGAGCTGTAAATTCCAAAAAAAATCGCATTGCTATTTGTTCTTGAGAAGAATGTAAGAAAGGTTTTAATGTCTGTTGAAGATATGAGACAGTTGTAGAACCAAAGTCGGCACTACAAAAGATTGATTTTTGAGGGGGAACTAGGCTACACATAAGTAAGAGGGGCATACTTTCAGTTCGATGGTTTTCAGACAAATGTATAAATAGATCACACCTATCATGGGGCATGGGGTCCCAAAAACTAAGATGGCCTAGGGACCCACACTCCCTAAATCTGTTCCTGCCTAGGATCACTTGACATATCAACAAGTTTCTAAGCCATGCATCTCAAAAAAGGGCAGTGGGTTTAGACCATCGGTATATGCTTCAGTGGTTTCAATTGCAACTGGTTGAAAGCAGTAATTGTCAAGGAGGTCATTGTATTTTCGGCATTTGCCTTGGTGACCTCTTGGCATCTGTTTCTGCAATGCGTGTTTTCTACAAGAAAGTTTGAGGGAGACTTTTGTTCCAAGACTGTCTAACCTTAACCCATTGGTCTAAGTATCTGCCCCACGCAGTTTCATTTTGTCATGATGTTGTGCTCTAATTTTGTTAACAAAATATTTGACATTTTCGCCTACCCCATGTGCTGAAAGCTTCTTTCCCCTGCTCTATAACATAATTTAAAATGTACTTTCATTTGTAGAAAATTGAAGGCAGGTTATATTTTGCTGTCAGAATTAGTCAAGTGACAAGGACAAAACGCTTGGGTTAGTGTATCGTCCTAGTCACATGATGTAAAACCCTAAACCTTAAATTTCAATCTAAACCCTAAATGTAAACTATAAACTGCAAAAGTTTCCAAACTTTGTAAAAAAGTAAATAAAAAGTGGTACCATCAAAAGTGTAACCTCTACTACCAAAGAAAAAGCAGCAATGGTGAGAGCTGAATTGACAACCACTTGCACATTAGGCATAAACACTTCCCATAAACTAGGTTATCCCTGTTGGTAGTGTTATTTCATAAAGTCAGGATCACATCTGGAAGGTGGACACAGCTTGAACAGGTTGAAAATAGGTTCAGATGGCAAAACATATCGAGCAGAAGTTTTGTCGTTGTTGGCAAAATAAACACAGACAAAATTAAATCTGCTTAATAAAAATTGTCATAGGTATAAAGCTACTCAAGCGCAGTGGAGTAGCACTGAGTGAAATGGCTGCTTCTTCAGAACCGCTGACATTGGAAAGAGATATTAATCGTGCTTGTGATCTAATAGATATTTTAAAGGTATGTTTGTTTACAGTAGCATTATATAAACTAAATTACCTTGCTTTTTTCAAATCCACACCTCTGTGATTTGGATGAATTATGTGTAGATGAAGTATTTGGTACTTTGCTTCGTGCTAAAGATCTACATGCACCTGTGTTTCTTGCATCTTATAATAAAATCAGTATATGGATTAGTGTATCATCAATATTTGCTTTGAAACTCATTTATTCAAAGGTCGTATGATTAGTCAATCACTAGTTCAATCTCCTGTGATCTATGTAGAATGTGCTTTTTATCCCATAAGATGTATTGCATTATGTTTGCTCTAATACAGGTTGCATCAGCAGGCTCTGTGGTGCATGCTGTGACATTGTTTGTTGTTTAAGTTATGTTCACATGATCCTAGTACTACTTTAATCATTGCTAGTGATTTTGCCATTACCTTTTCAGTCAGTGATAAGCAATCTTTATCTGATTGTGGGTCATTGCAGAGCTTTTGGTGTGCTAATAGTGTACTTTTTTGGGAGTGGGGGCACTTTTCTATTTTTGGCCCTTTTCCATGCATGCTTCATTCTGGTAAATATAACCGTGTTCCAGGATTTTTATCCATTTTTTGTGGTAGGATGAGTCGAGGTTATTCCCATTGGTTTTTCTTCTGTAATCTATTATAGACATTTCTAAGGAACGATGCCACATGATCACTGAGATGTATATGTAAAATCACCACGAACACATAGCACGTTCAGACCTCCCAAGTAAGGTGAATAAGTAACAGTAATTTGGCAGGTGATCTCTATTGATACTTGAATCCTTAACACCTTCCCTGCCAGTGTATGAATATATTGTACCTAAAAACCTGCATGAGCTGCTATTTGGGTCATTCCATGCCAACTCAACCAATATTGAGAAAAGTTCCATGGGCACCACCTCAGATTTTGCTCAAAATTGCTTCAAATGTGCCTCCATGGAAGCAATGAAAAATCCCCATGTTTCAGACAAAAATTCCAAGTGGTTTAGATTTTATTGACTTTTGAACTGTAAGGGCCACAACCCATTTTTGCCTTCGTGGATTTGAGAGCCGGCGTACGATATATTCGTACTTGGATTTCGTAAAAAACAGCAGTTTTCGGTTGCCTTACCAACGCCCTAGCTCCTCCGCCATTTGCGCTAGAGAGCTGTTGAATGGTTCAAAAGAATCGGCCAGACTAGTAGATTACTCTCGAAAAAAAATTTTTTGGTTGGGGGTGCGGATTTTTTGTGACTGACGTCATAAGTGAAGTAGTTTTAGGGTCATTTTGGCACATGTTGCCCGGCCTGGGGC
>Ga0210059_1009453_pt1 | contig 15228 bp, 9 predicted proteins | sample Ectturendosymbi2_FD_188042 | JGI IMG/M metagenome (GOLD analysis project Ga0210059, IMG submission 188042) | Ecteinascidia turbinata endosymbiont from Florida, USA - Sample 2 (SPAdes) (version 2) | ecosystem: Host-associated > Tunicates > Ascidians > Unclassified | place: Key West, Florida...
CCAGGGGCGGAGACAGACATTTTCATTTGGGGGGGCCACTGGAGGGGCCAGTTTTGCAACAAGGGGAGCTTTCAATGGTCTGTGTAGGACTTTCAGAAAGAGACCTGAAAAATTTTTGGGGGGCAGGCAAAATTTTGGGGCCGCGGTGGACCCCCTGGCACCCCCCTAGCTCCGCCCCTGCAACCACCTATTCCATCATGACACAGAGACAAGTAGGCTGTTTATAGCCAACTAGTTTCATCAAAATATTCTTACTACAAAACATAAAAATAAGCCATTTGCCAACGGTTTGGTGGCTACTGACTAATCCGTTTTTGTGGTAGCTTATGGACATTTTGTGATTGTGGTGTAACCATGACAATGTTATGCAACTGCTATCACGAGTGTGCAGCGTGAATAGGGTGAGGACTATTCAATGCAGTATGCAGTTAACTTCAGAGAGGTTTCGGCACCAGTTGCACCTAAAGTAGCAAAGCAGCGCCGCAGATAGGAATATGTAGATCGGTTTTAGGGCGTGTACCTGATAGCAAAACGCAACAGCAGGCGTAAAACTGATTGTGCAGAATATTCCCAACAAAGTTGTTCATTTTAATATTCACACTGAATTTTTCTATGGCTGATCCTCAAAAGCTGACTTTTCAACCCTGCGTTGATTAACTGTCTTCTCATAAGCGAAACGCACTAACTCTAAAAAGATTCAGACAAATAGACAATGAACACAATGAACAGTATGATTCTCACACAGATGCCTGCACAGTCTACGTCCGAATTTTATATCATCATCACCTCAATTAATCCTTCGATTGTCATTTCGACTGTCAAATTCAGTAATGAAATCATCTAAATCTATTTTTCAGCCAGTACCTTTCACCTGAAAGTAGATCAGTGTAATCTTTCACTGGTCATGGAGTTTCTGGGAAATGTTTTCACTAATATCATTTTTGAAAAATTTTTCTCGCATGAAGCGCTGGTGATGGGAAGAGTTACAGCTACCAGTAACAATCAAACGCAGCTTTTAAGTAGTTGTAAATTAAAAAATTGTTCGAGCGATATAAATAGGTAGCTTCGACTCCTTCGGCAGCAAATTCTTTGCCAAAGTTAATTTCATGTTTTAAATCATTTTGACTGAATGAATATGATTTGCGAATTCTTTCAAGTGTATTTCTGGTAGAAATGTTTGACCTCCGGGGCAATGAGCTGAAATAAGCGAAAGAATTGTTTCTGAATCATTACAGAAAATCCGTGCAAAATTCTATGAGGTTGCAGGACATGTATGGGTAGAGTTAAAACCGTAGTCACGAAACACTTGTAGCGATTTCTCGCTACTGGCTATGGCCTGGTCGGAAATTCCAGATCGCCACACTGATACCGGCCTGACTTATGAACCCGTAGCTGGGCAACGGATTTGTCTACGGCCAAATACTGAACAGATCCTGAGAAATCCTACCTGTTGAGAGCAACTGCGAGGAAACCCTTTGGTTCACACACTGCTGCCTAACACGTGCTAGTCTGTACCCACACATTACGGAAACTAAAACGATGTTTTCGAACGGCATAAACACACAAGCGTTACCATAGGCGTAGCCAGGGGGGGCAAAGGGGCCATGGCCGCCCCCAAATTTTTAGAAAATATAGTCAATTTGTGCTTTCAGAGGCGTTTTTCCAAACAAAATAGTGTTATTCGTCTAAAATCAAACATTTTGGCCCCCCAAAAATTTCTGGGCTGCCTACGCCACTGAGCGTTACGACTGCAACCATTCAGACGTACGATTCCAAACTTTCGCAACAGAGCAATGGCTAATCCGCTGTAAATCAAGTACAAAGCTCGCAGAGGCAGGTTGAACCCAACCAACGCAGTGTCCCGAATCAATGTAGCAATATTAGGAGTTTTTCTGGACCCAGTCTATCAGCGCATGCAAAATTCTACCGACCACGCCATCCAAAACCACGTGTGTTGGCAAGGCGGGATTTTTACTTCAGGAGCGCTAGAAGAATAAAGTTGTCGCATATCTGGCAAACCATAATGCCAAAGATTCGAGTGGAAAATGTGGAAGATGAAGAATGCTACAATTTTATTCTTCTAAAATGTCCTACAATTAATAAAGAATTTTAAATTTTATGTTGTTTAACAATTTGGCTTTTTTACCCGGTTTGACTTTTTTGTCAAAAGGTGTCTGGCAACCCTGCGGCTGCCAACATTCTCACTCCCAAAGGCAAAAATTGCTCTACGGCTTCCGAAGTAAATGACCGGCTCGCCACTAATCAAAATGACATCAGCGTCGAACTACAATCGCTTTATAAATCTAACACCACTTACGTAAGACGTTTCGAAGTCATATACACAAAGCAGCAGAACGCAATACTGCAGCCAGGATAAATTCGTATAAATTAACTGAAACCAATTCTTAATGCTTTTACAAAGCTTTTGCTACTGGGACAAGCAACAATCTGCCGAAAGTAATATAATCCAGTTCCATCTCACATTGAAATGCACTAAAGATCAATCTTCCCATTTCTGCGACTGTGTCTTAGTTTCTAAATGAATTTTTCAACACCACGATCGCGGTCTGACTAAATTTCACGCAGGATCTGAGCAACTACTGGTGTGTGTCGTCATAAACAACACTAGTTTCCCGACCGTCTAAAACAACAACACAGCTTATCGTGCATTTGGAAAATATTGAATGCAGGCTAGAGGTTACTAAATTATCGTTTAAAATATTGCTGGCCAAAAGTTATCTACTGTATATGTCAACCAAACGAACTTGAACGGAAAATTAAGAAAAAACTGGGAGGGCCAAGCAAAAATCTGGGGGTAAAGCATGGCTCACCCAGGCCCCCCTTAGAATCGCCACTGTATGTTTGAATGTGTTCTGTGTTGGTGGGCACTTGGCAGTAACTCATAAATATAACTCGAACTCATTGGTGGCCGTACTTCATATAAACAAAAGTAATGCGGCCGGCAATAGCAAAAGGTTGTACACCCCAGGCCTGTAAAACGTGCTGTAAATTTCGCTTTGCCGGAATATTTCATTTCAGTCAGTCACTATGTCTGGAAAATATTTTGCACATTCTGAAACTTGTTTGTCAACAATGAAAGATCGTCAGTTCTCCTAATCTACTCACGAAAAATGTCACCAAGGTTGTCCTCGCCATGACCCAACTGACGCAATGATCTCTATCTGCGCGAATATGAGTTCTGAGCAGTTTAGCTGCTGTGACGTCAGGCAATTCAAAATTAATCCCATTGAAAGCGTTAACACGCACCATTCTTCAGTAAAATCACACTGTATTTTATACAGAAACAGAACTTAAAAGCGTCGCAAACAAAAGTAATTGGCAGTGTCGTTACTGACGAGAAAATTGCACTTAGATCACACCGCGTCCGTAGCTCAGTTCCAAAAACGAGTGAATAACGACATCTGTCCACTGCCTTCTGTCGGTCAATTTCAACAAACCTCGCATTTGTTGAATAGAAGCATTTCAGGAGAACACAGTTAGAGCATTCCGAAGGGAGATCTATCTGATTTCATGCCCTTATTGCATGATCCTTTGCAATTTTTCGGTCTGATAATCTGCTGAGAGAGCTGGATTTCTTTGAACTTCTTTGCGCGAAATTTCCGTTCACAATGTTCCAACCATAGTTTTATGCCATCTGTGTGTTTGAAACAACGAGATTTTATGCACAATGTCATCTTTTTTAACGTCAATCAACAAGAAATTATTTTAGCAATGTTCTGTGTTGTTTTAATGATCATGCCGTTGATATACACGTGGCAACTGGGTTAAAACAGCCAGCATGGGATTTTGAGCAATGATAGAAGAATAGCAAGTTTCACATGCCATTGTAATTTACAGTAGTTCATTTCTGGAGTTAGTTGACAAACATCCAGTAGTACAAACGGTATGGTTTATTCATGCATTTTTGTGACTCAAATCACGAAATAATGCGAATGCACCAGGAGGAAATACAACAATATCAAAGATCACAAATTAATTTCATGTTGATGAAAATTTAAAAACATCAGTAAGCTCAGATTTTGCAGTTTAATAGTCGTGTTTTAACATATTGAATCAAAAAGGGTTGGAGAAGGGCCACCTGGGTCAATTCTCAGCCAGCCCTGTTGCTAGCACAAACCAAATTTTAATTGAAGACGTTTTACAAGTAGAGAAAAGTAATAATAAAGCATCAAATCAATGTCAAGCACAATAAGCAAAAAAACAACAAAAAACAGTGAAGAGCATGCCTATGTACAGAGGATGGGGTGAGCAGCTGTCGAGGTAAATGATAGGAGGGAAAGTAGGGACATCAGCACAATATTACGGAAAGTGACAAGCATACAAAACGAAAATCAACAGGAATTCTGGAAAGATAGCAGGGCGTTTTTATCTTGTTTTGCAAATGAATAAGGCGAAAAAGATTTCAAATTTTCAGGAATGTCAGACGAAATTTTGGGACCAATACAGGGTACTTTAAAGAAAGCCGACCCAGAGACGTTTTCATTCTGGGTAAATAATATTTTTGCAAAGAAGCGAGTCTTGTTTGATATTTGTGGACTGATGCAATCTCAGCATAGTAGTTATCAAAGTGATTAGGTAATCCACCATTATAAAAGGAGTACATGAATTTGGCAACTGACAATTGAAATAAATCAGGTATTTCTAAAATTTTGTGCATGGAATAGAGTACAGCTTTTGTAGTTTTGTTATATTCAAGGTTCTCACAGCTTTGTTCTAGGATCTACTTAAAGGGAGTAAAGTCGTCTTGTTGGCCCTTCCCCAGTTAAGTATTGAATAAGTTAAACAGGAATGGAAATGAGCACAGTAAACAGATTTGAGCATTGAAATGTTGGTATAGTGTTTTAATTTGAACAACATTCCACATGATTTGGAGAGTTGTGTTACCAACTTTTCAATTTGAGGTTTCCAATCAAGTTTATCAAGTATAACGCCAAGATATTTTAGGCTACTTTGTTTTAATATTGGATGATGATTAATTGAAACTGAAAAATTGATATTGTTATGATTATTCATGAGCATGAAATTGCTTTCGGAGTAATCGATACATAATTTGTTAGCACGAACCCGGTGATCAATTTTTTGAGCTCATGGTTAACTGCTTTTTTTATTTTGTGGTTTTCCCCCGAAATATGCAGATTGATATCATCAGCATATAAAACGGTATTAAAGTCGGAGGCTTTCACAATGTCATTAATGTATATGAGGAATGCAAAGCAGCTAGATTTTTTTTTGTCAAAGCAGCTAGATTTTTTTAGATTTTTTTTCAGCTAGATTTTTTTGTCAAAGCAGCTAGATTTTTTTTAGAATTTTTTTCAGCTAGATTTTTTTGTCAAAGCAGCTAGATTTTTTTCAGCTAGATTTTTTTTGTCAAAACAGCTAAATTTTTTTGGGTCACACGAAAGTAAAGGCAGCTAGATACAAAGCAGCTGGATTATTTTCTTTATGTGTTTTTTGGCAACTTTATCTGAACCGGTCAGCAACGATATCCAAGTTTGTAGCATAAGTTATCCTTCCAGGAGTGCGAAGTGGGTCATTGTCAAAAAGGCATGTTTCAATAAAAAAGATCAAATGTTCCTGTAAAGTGAGATTTTCTGATTCCCCCTCTAACGCTTTTCTCATTCATTGAATCTTGTGTCGAGTGGCGGATGACCAGCAGTTAAAAACATGCTGTAGGGGGGACGTTTTTGCATTTTAGGGGGGTATTTTGTCTATACTGCAGAACAAAAAACTTAACACTTTTTCCTTGTGTGACCCAAATTTTTCTTTGAACATATGAGAAAGTTTACTCATGTTTGACAAACAGCTCTTGAAACCCGGAATGCGTATCGGTCTTAACCACACCTTAAGAACCAAATTTATGTCAGAAGCATCAATGGCAAGAGCGGATCACTCTGATGCAATAGTTTTGGCGTCCTGTACTCAGGGCCGGATTAAATGAACGCTAGACCCCGAGGAAAATCGTGACCGCGAGGCCCCCTAAACGCTTAGTGCTTCGCATGCCCTCGTTTCAACTTTGTAGAAGCACCGGTCAAAAACTTCAAATCTGATGCGATTTGGCAGCCTACACTTTAGAGAAAATTGGGGGTGACCATGTACGGCGGTTCGTATGTGATTAATTTGTTCAAAAAACGGTTGTAACACAAAAAAAGATCTTTTTGCTACCGTGACACCACACGACAATCCTGTTTTTGATAGACTCTCTGAGCATTTTTTTCACTGCAAAAATCATGCATTCACAATGCGTTGGAAAGATATGTCTACACCAGAGATTATTAACCTTTTCTCCACCATGGCCCCTTTAAGTAATTGTCCTTTGTTTTACGCCCCCCTGACAATAAACAAGTCTCATAAGCAAACAGGGTTGCGGAGCCGGAGTCGTAAGGAGTCGGAGCTCGGGGCTTTTTGGGTGGAGTCGGATTCCTAACAACATTGGGAGTCGGAGTCGAATTTTTTGTCCGACTTCGCTGTCCAATTGGATCATTTTTTAAATCACACTCTTAAATTGGGAATTCCTGTTGAAATGGTACAATTTCCTTTGAAATTTTTGTTGAAACAGAAACTTCTTGCTGTGCACCACGATTTCCATTGATTGTAACAGTCAAATTTCATTCCCTTTATGTTAAGGAGTCGGAGTCGGAAATTTTGGAAAGGCCGCAGTCGGGAGTCGGAAATTTTGGAAAGTCGGAGTCGGAAACTCTAGAAAGGTCGGAGTCGGATATTTTATCTCCGACTCCGCAACCTGTAAGCAAATGCATTTATTGGTTAATTCATTGATCAAACTTTCCATGTTGCACAGGGCATATGAGCTCGCGCCCCTTTTAATCTATTGACGCCCCCCCCGGTTAAGAACCACTGGCTCCACTCTCTCGCAGATCAAACGTACCCGTTTAGAAAAAACGTTTTTAGCGAAACATCATGCAAAAGCAACTTGAACCGTACAACTGTGCTTGACTGAGGCTTTGCAATGGGAGCTCTACAGAAAACCTAAAGCTAGCAGCTAAGTTCGGATTAATTCATTTAATAATTGCAACGACAGTGTATTTGCCGGTATGTCACTGACAGCGCCGCGCAAGAACCAGGTTCACTATTTTGGTGTCATGCAATGATGAGATTGCACTTCGCTCATGTCCGCTACTTTGCCTGCAGAGGCAGGTTGCGCAACTTGTTAGAGGGCTGTTCTACTGTTGGTCTTTATTGCGTAACAATAACACGGCAATAAGTTTTCAAACGTTTACTTCAAGTTACGGTATATATATATAGGCTATGGGTCACCAACCTTTTTGAAACTGGGAGCTACTTCTTGTGTACCAATTAATGCGAAGGATTACTAGTTTGATACACACTTCTGAACAAAATTTTTGCTCAATTTACCTTCAATTATTTTAGTATTGATATTCGTTAATGTGAAGACATTGATCATGCCAATATTATTTTTAGAACAGGCTCGCCGTCGACCTGGTGCCCGCGGGCACCACGTTGGTGACCCCTGATATAGGCTTTTTCCCCATGTGACCAGGACTCCCATTGAGGGTTTGTTCCACGCAGATCTGCTTTTTTTAATCGACCTGGGTGTCTATGTTTAATTATGAAAAATCGCGTTAAATCTGTGTTTTTTTAAGTTATAAATTCATCAGCAATTTCGTGTTCGATTGTATAAAGTTAACTTCATACTACATTGTTAACATGCGCACATCAGGTGAGAAAATACGCATATCGGATGAAGCAGAACGTGTTCAATCGGTTTCATGTCCTCATATAAGATCATTGTTAGGGTTATATGTATAATGTTATTGTCTCTTATGCCAATTAAAGAAACTGGTGGAACTAGGGTTAGGACTGATTGTTTAAATTTCGATGTTTCCCCATGCATTTAAATTGAAAAACAAATTTCAATTGGAGGAAGAAGGCATTGAGATCATACTTTTTGTGCGATTTTAGATCCCGCTGCAGTGCAAGATTGAACAAAATTTCCTAGTTTAATATCAAATGTACTCATACAATTAGTGAGAGATATCATCAACGGAGTATGTTACCAACGTTATGAAAAACGTCTTGAGCAACAACAAAAATGTTGTCCAAATGTTAATGTTTGCGTTGCAGACGAAAATTTGGAAAAGGAAATAAAATTAAAATCAGTGTTCGACTATCGTTTCAATTCGAATAAGCACACTCACATATTTTTGTTCGTAACACAAACTTTCTGAGTTTTCATTGTACGAATACGTTTTTTTTGGTGTGCAATCCGGGTTTATTTGAAATCACTGAATGGGAGCCCATAAAGCGTGGTGCTGTTTGGTTCAATTCTTTTAAGTCACTCAAAAAAGATAAATGCCAAATTTTTCAGTTTCCTTAACCTAAGAACTAAAGGCACTCATCAAAAAGTTCTACAATTTTGACGCGTGGTGAACGGTCTGAAAACATGGGAAAACCAGTAAAGGAGTGTTTTGATATTCAAGCGCGAGGCCCCGGGCATATGGCCGGTTTGCCCCAATGGTTAATCCGACCCTGCCTGTACTAAGAATTGGCAGCCGTTGGGGCATAATGAGGGACGCTCCGAGCGCAGGGTTGCCAGATGGCCGGTATTTCACCGACCTGGCCGGTATTTTACTGCTAATTTAGAAGAGGCCGGTAAGAAGCCGGTATTTTGAAAATAAATAATTTGCAGTAACTGGAAAAAGAGATAATGCAGAGCTTTTCAAATTATACTGTAATGACTCTATAGTAGTGAAACTTGTCAGGACAATTCCTTCAGCAAAATTCATATAAGGACAAATTGTTACTTGTGTCTTAACAACACTCACTGTCTCTCCGTTTTCCCTCTTCCTTATTTAGTCATACTTAGCATCTTCCGTCGTCCTAAACGTCATCTGCATGAGCATTTCTTTTGGCAATTAACCGTGCAAACCGGTGTAGGTGAGGTTGTCGTCTGAACTGCTACCATAGACTATTGCAGGCAGAATGCAGGAAAATCATAGAAATGGACAGGACGACAGTGACATGGTAGAGACTAGCAAAACTTTCACAATCACACGAGTTGCATTGAACAGACATTATTTCGTCAGCGAACTACAACTCGCTCAAGCAAGGGCCAGCGATTCAACTGGGAGGCCATCTCTTGGTCAGTCTTAGTAGTCCAGAATGTAATAAGAAATTTTTTGAAAAGTTTCAGGCAAGCTAGGAAATGTTTGTTGCAAACTGGAGAGAGTGTAGCACGCAAGAAATTATTAGTTGTGTTATGGTGTTCATACAGACAATATTACTGTAGAAAAGCAAATACCATAAAATTGTCTGGCAAGATGTTCACTTCAGAAATGGATATACAACATGTAAAATTGGAATTTTACCAAGTGCATTATTTTTAGAGTTTAAGAAAGCGCCTCCGTTCATATTAACCACTACACTTATCGTTTTTCGTTTAAAGTAGGTTAGTTTGCTAATGCTTAGCATAGGACTATAGACCATGCTCACAAAGCATACGTTTATACACTGTTTGAAATATTTTCAAACCAACCCTTGCGGGAGCTTCATGAAATTGTAAAAAAAATATCATAAAAAATAAATGCATTGTCAAAAAGCGTTCTTTTTAAAAAATGGTATTCGAGAATCCAGTGCCATTACGGAAAATATGCGCTTACGTATGCTGCCTAGATCTGCCACTGTGGAAAAAATGGCCGATATTTTTACAAAACGCATCTGCTGGCAACCCTATCCGAGCGTATCACGCTCATTCAAAAATAAAACTGAGCAAGAACTACTCACAGATATGAACCGTTGCCTCCTGTTCGTCATCCATTTGATGTTGGATCGCTTCCGTAAGACTGTTGATCCGATCTGCACATTCGTCAACTTCCGCTGCAATTTGCTGCGACCATTCACGTTCTGGAAGGAGTGGAATGATTGACAGATCAGCCAGAATTGACTCAAATTCGCCAACAACCTCTTGGTAATATTGATCCCTGACGAGCGTCATACAGTATGTGAGGTGCTCATAAATTCCTTGACCAGGCAACAAACTCAACTGCAAAAAATCAAAGAAAACACCTCCAATGTTCAGCTGTTTCCACACGTACACCACACGTACACCACATGTACACCACACGTACACCACACGTAAAGCACATGGTGAGTTGAGGACAGTGTACCTTACGGCAATCGCTAAACGTCCATAGACTAATCACAAAATGATTTTTTATTCACGATGATTCGCTGGTTGGAAAATTGTTTCGCAGAACTATGCATCTTCATGGAGACATTTATTTGCTAACAGAAAATCAGAAATTAAAATACTGGTTTCAAATTCAACCAACTCATAAAATCTCGTACAGTGTGGTACGAGATAACAGTTTTTATGGCTGCTTTTTCGTACGACTAGGGTAATCGATTTATGCGAAGACATGACTCGGCCACAGCACAGGAAATACTCAAAACTTAGCACATGCATCCAACCACATAGCGACTTGATTTATTTCTCTAACCGACCAACGAAGTCGCTAACTAGCATACGTATTTATTTACATAAAAAATACAGAGTGTAAATAAATACTCAGACCTGTTTAACTAACCAGTAGTCTTACGCATATGCACGGAAAACTAGCAATATAATAAAACTGAGTTAGAATTAACATTTTAAATATTGCGTTTGTAATTAAGAAAATTCTCAATATTATAAAAAAATTGAAATTTTTAGAAAAATACCAAGACGTGTTATGATAATTAAACACCAGAAGAAGCGAATAAAGCAGTTAGATAAAGATTAGCAGTGGGACAAATGCCTGCAAACAGTGGCGAATCAAAGAGCAATTCGTGCATGGCACCTTTCTAACGATTGACTGGATGCTCCGATATTTGATTAAAACGTAGCAGTTCCGTCAAACTTCTTACCATAGCATTAGTGCAGTTAAGAAAAAGAGCTGTTTCCCATATAGCTCTTGCTTGATTTCTGTTAAGTGAGGCTGCTAATGATGTAGTACTCTCTCTTGCAACTGAACTAGAAAGAGTTTTTGAAAAGTAAATGCAATCATCAAATGGCTGGCAAAAGCTGAAAGCCTGTTTGCAAACCGAAATTCCATCAAGAAAGCTTGTCTTGTCCATACCAGGTACCATGTGTAAGTTGGTTGCATCTGTACAACAAGAAGCCTAATAAAATACTCTCCAGAGAGGTTCGACCGACGTTTGATGTAAAGAAACATGTATCATTTACAAACACTCTGATACCCAGGCAGCAAAGGTCATTTTTTCCCAGACTGGGAAAAAGTCAGTTTCCCAAAAAGGTCAGTTTTTCCCAAACAGACAAGAACTTATACAGTTTTTCCCAAACTGTGGTTCTCCGAACCAGTGGGAGTCTTTCGAAAGATGGAAGAAGGAACCGGCAATATTTTGTTCACAAGTTCAAGGTTTCGCAAATAACCGAATTAGGAATAAAATTTTACTGCCATTTCTCATGTGTATTTTATTTGTAATTCAAGTGTTTATCATCTTGATTTTCATATGTTGTTTCGAATATTTTGTTATTTAAAGAAATTTAAATAACCATTTTTGTTTCTCAGGTAGGCTTTGAGCATAGAGCACTTTGTATTTTTACGTGGTCCTTCAGCAGTTGTAACCTTCAGCAATTTCGGGGCCCCGGTGTGTTTGTGTCAAAGACCAAAAAAATCATCACTTTCAGATAATGCAGTCCTAGCCCCTAATGTATTTTAAAACTTGTATCTTATTGTCTTCAACAGCGATATCTGACATTCATTTACACACCAACTTATTTACCTTTCTTGTAATACTTTTTCTACTACACACGCACCATAATTCACTGCATAAAATGACCCAATCCGACACAACGTAGGGCAAAATACTTAACACCTACTGCTTCTCAATAGACATTTAAAAACTTAGTTCCGTCGTGAAAAGGAACTAAGTGCAGTTGACGTAACATCGCATCAGCGGAAATTCAATAATATAGCAGCAGACCAGGCAAGCATGTACATATGTGTCTACATTGTAATTCTATCCAACAAAACTAGTTTCTCACATCCTCTCATTTTACTGTTTTGACAACGGAGTTAGTTACCCTGGGCTTAAGTTAAATGCTGTGAAAACGTATTTGTACTTGGCCTTCCACTGTGGTAAAATACAAACAAACATGCTTTTTCTCTGCAGTAGATCAATTGAGAAAGACCTGAACAAGCATAATTAGTTGATGATGAGAATGTGACTCACAGACTTCAATCAGCCTTTTATGTCAGCTTGGCTCTAACAGGTTGCACTTATGGCAGTCCAGCATCAACAAATTAATCTCACAAAAGTACAAATAAATGGTATGTGCTGAATGAATACTTGTAGCCTTAAGCTAATGTGACGGTCACTGTTGACGGCTTGGCACGTCTTGGAAAGGTACCATAGACAGAAGGCATGTTCAATACTTTGCCTGTACAGACGTAAGATGACCAATCGATGGTGAAGTGACTTTGCATAGCGAACTCTGTTGCTACTTGAAACATACGAGGAGTCTGCTTAGTTCAACCATGTCCAGCCCAATTGGCTTACTGAGCCAACAATTATGTCACTGTCTTAACCAGGGTCGTGCATTGAATGACATATTAATGAGGGCCGCACATTGAATGGCTTACTTTGATCTTAGCAAACTAAGTTTAGCTTATACTAATGTAATGAAAGCCTTCGAATCCTAAATGCAATGGTGCAGACGTGATAAAGTGGCACTGAGGACCACCTGCATCAAAAATGTCAAATTCAAGATTATGAAACAGGACGATTTGTCAGTATGTAGGATATTTTACTGCAGGGAAATCCTTATCTGTGCCGCACAAAACCTTCGACTGAGTCGCGGGTTGGACATAGCTGGCTTAGTTTCAATCACTTGGCGGCGCAATCTAACTACAACACAAGGATAAGGGGCTTCCGCAAGGGTTTTTGCTTGTGTAAATTTGGTAGCTATTACTAGCAGCTTTGAGGATGGCAGCAGTTCATCTTGCAACTATAAGCAAAATAGTTCTGTAACCTTTAGTAGGTCCCAACATTGAACCTCTTACATTTTGTTTAAGGTTGCCGCACAGCCTGCTTAATATTACAAATACTGGCCTCCTTATCCTTAACTAAAGAATCAAGAGCCTCCTTACCCTTTGCTTGGAGCATTTCACATGTTGGTTCAAAGATCTCATAGTTAGAGTGGAGCGCCTTGTCCTTTGATCGTATGCGATTTATGTTTCATCCTTTTGCTGTAGCTTTTTATCTTTTCACTGTTGGCAATTGTTCAGTTGGCAATTGCCCTGATCAGTGTTCACTCTAAGAACATTTTACGCTGAGCAAATGTATGTTTGTGAGCATGACTATTTTAAGGCTGAGCAAGCAGAGTTCTAAATTAATTACATATTTTGCGAATTATTAGAATAAATATGAAATCTTATCAAAATACAAGCAAAGTACACATTTAATTCAAATAGCTTCAAAAAGGGCCGTGCGGTATGTTAAACATTCGTTCTTATTTTGCCCAAAAACATGTCACTTATTTTTTACTTTTAAATTTGGAATGTTACAACTGCGCGAGAATGAGATTTCACTGGGCAAATGTTCTGGTGGTATTGCGCATTTGCGCAACTTACAGGGAACATTGGTCCTGATACCCGTTTAAACATATCAATAAACAAAATTACGAGGTAAACCAAACTGCGTTTCCTGCTCAATAAAATGGAGTAAATTATAAAAAAAACACAATCGTGAGCAAGACCTCATAAAACTTATAAAGTGCGTAAACAAAAAATGGCCTCCCTCAAAGTGCATAAATTGAAAATGAGAGGAACATTTTGCACACCCTGCATACTCGGCCACTTATAATCTCTGTGAGCAGCACAAGGTCGCATGCTGCCCAAAATTCCTTTTGTCTTTTGTGTGACAACAACGCTGAACGCCAAAGAGGTGTGATGCACACCTCAATACTAATAAACGTAGATAAAGTATTTTCACTGTTGGAAGATTTGCACAAATGCCAGTTTTGATACTACACTACTTAGGATGCTTGAAGAAACTTTAAAGCTGGGTGTTGCAAACCGACCATCTTTGATGACTTATTCTTTTGTGTTCAGGTACACACGTTGTATAAGGGCTTGCAACTGGATCCATCGTTGTGGTTTATTTCAGGTAATGAATCACCTGCGTGTATCAGGAAGTTGAATGTAGGATGAGTGAAAAGCTGACACTCTGACATAGCTTCGCGTTGCTGCTGCTCCGACAAATCACTCAGTTTGTTCAACGGGAAGTACTGGACCTGAAAAAAGTGTAAAGTAACGTCCGTGCTTCGCCACAGAACCAGGGCCTACGAGAGGTGGGTACAAGAGGTGCATCGTACCCGGGCCCGGGAGGCACTGGGGCCTGGGAAGATGAAAGTACGCACGTTGAGTTTTTCTTCTTCAACTGCAGCGTTGGTAGCTATATTTAGAAATCTTAGCATGGTTGCTGTTATATCTATATTCTGATTACTATGTAAATAAGCTATACACGTTTGGACGATGACCCCAGAAGCTAGGGTTCCCGATGTCGGTCTTCGTACTGCCTGGTAAAATTTCCCTCAGAGACCTTGCACAGAACTAGAAACGAAATGAATACATGACAGAAATATACAATGCTGTCGATTTTAAATAGGAAAACTTAGAAACTTCTAGGGAGTGCTTCTTTTCGTTGACAGTTGCATTAAGGATATTTGTATATTTTATGAACGCTGGCTGGTGTATGTTGTAGTTTTTTCTTAATCACAGTAACGTTGCATCTATCGACACCAGTATTGTGTAATATATTATCAGATAGTATATGCTATTTATTTTGAATTATTGTGTTATTCTAAGGCAGTGGTTCCCAAACTTGTTTGAGCCGTTCCCCAAATCAAGGTAGCGATTACGTCTTATTACCGTCAACATTTCGCAGATATCGCTCATAATATAGAACAACATTGTGTTTTTGGTTCTGAATTACCCCCCGAAGAATCGCACATTACCCCTGAGGGGTAATTTACCCCCAGTTTGGGAACCACTGTTCTAAGGTAATGTGAGGAGAAATGTGAGTTTGAACGATATGCTGCAGTGCAACATCACCAAGGGGTGCAACACCACCCGAAAGGGGTGCAACACCACCCGAAAGGGGTGCAACACCACCCGAAAGGGGTGCAACACCACCCGAAAGGGGTGCAACACCACCCGAAAGGGGTGC
>Ga0210059_1009456_pt1 | contig 15225 bp, 11 predicted proteins | sample Ectturendosymbi2_FD_188042 | JGI IMG/M metagenome (GOLD analysis project Ga0210059, IMG submission 188042) | Ecteinascidia turbinata endosymbiont from Florida, USA - Sample 2 (SPAdes) (version 2) | ecosystem: Host-associated > Tunicates > Ascidians > Unclassified | place: Key West, Florida...
ACTTCGCATGAACCAGCGAGACCGCGAGGTAAGCAAAGGCAGAGCTTCGGTTTACTTCAAGATTTGCACACCAAAGTGAATTGGTGATCGAGAAGCGGGGACAACAGAGTCTGGGAACGGAGAGGATCTTCAACCTGACCAAACCTCCAGCATGAGACCTGGCCTTTATATACTTTTTGCAAGATGCATTGCGCAATATTCTATTAATAGACAACTGATGTACTTGTACTTGGTAGGGCCTTTGTCATGACCCGGAAATGACCCCTTAGATGCAATTGTCATGGTTCTTTCCATGACCTGGAAATAACCCGTTAGGTAATCTTCTATTAGTAGGCTTTAGTATGATGTAATTGTTAAGGTCCCTTATCATCACCTCTCGGTGACCTGGTTACATAATTTTATAATATTGCGCAATGATGTGATATAAAGTGTCTCTTGTCCTTCCATGTTTGTATCTTGACGTTCTTTCATGCTTCAGTGCGTCGAGGTTCTCCTCTTGGACTGGTTATATTTTTGTTTTCTGAATATTAGAACGTAGCTCTGTGTGGCTTTGACATTTGTTCATTAAGTTGTAGCGCGCATTAATTTTGCGCTGCTACAATAGGTAATGTGATTGTTTTGGGATGTGTTACATTTTACCACATCAACAAATTTGTCGTGTATATATTATTTTTCCATTATCTTCACAAACTGTCTTTGCAGCCGGATGAAATGTTTTCGCAGGCCGAATGAAATGTCCGAATCTTTGATGCTTTTTCGTGTTTTTGATTATTTTCATATTTTTGCTGCAGGTCAACCAACTCTTTCTAGTGATCTGACCTGAGCGATTCTGACAGATTTTTTTAAAGATGCGGCTTGCCACCTCTGCACAAAATTTGAAAACTTTCTAAATCGCAACTGTGCTTGGTGGAATTTTAATCGCGCAATTGACAAACATCGTTTTCCACCGCATGTGGCCAGTACTGCGCTTATTTTCTGTTGTACATGTGTCGTGGTGAACCGATACATGACATTGGATCACGTGTCTCGCAAGATGTGGTTGGAAATGATGGTGCTGTTGCGCAGTTTGCAAACGCGTTTTCCTCTCGGTGCAATAAATGTCTATTGCAATACATTTTATTTGTTAGCTAGTCTGCATATGCCAGGCACTTTGGCAGTTTTAACACACTCCAAGACGCTCTCAAACTGATCTTGGTCGCCTTTGCTGATTTTTCGTTGTACAGAGTAGAACTCAATGCTGTTTTTCACCTCTTGTGACATATTTCAACCCGGTTTGCATTGGACAAGTTTGACATCGGCCTAGGTGCTGCGACGCTAACCTGGTATTGTTACAAATCGGCAGACGGTTTGCTTAGGGTTGTGGAAGTTGATTGTATCAAATTATTTTTTTTTCTTATAAATTTTTTTTAGAATTTCTACTTATAGAAATTTTTATACTTATATATAAACCTATACAGGTACTTAGAAAACTTTCCTACCTAAATAAAAAAAAACAAAAGAACAAACTCATACCAGTATTTCTGTATTGCGACAAATCAGCACACGTACACGAATCAAAAGAGCAGTTGATACACCATCATCAATAACAATGCGTTCAGGATAGAAGGCGGCCTGCAGCACTTTTGCGCCGGTTGCGTCATATCGGTATACAAACATGCATAAATCAAAGCAACAAAGGAGCAGTTGACACACCATCGTTAAGAACAATGTGTTTAGGGTAGAAATAAGTTAGCCCACAGCGCTGTTGTGCCAGTGTGCGAATTTCATTGTCAGTGCTCCTGAAAGTTGTGTTGGTGCCAGAACGCCTCTTTTGCGTTTTCAGAACGTCCAAGTACTGCTGGTGAGTGAACTGGTTTTGTTTTATGCTGATACCTTTGGAGACTCGCTTGTTTTTCTCACCGAGTCCAAAATAAGTTTTGCTCGAGAGTGCCACGATTGCAAAACCAGTCCACTCTTGTTTGAACAGCATGGGCGTGTGCCGATCATACTTGAACTGATCAACGCAGCACTGCTGTGGGGACCACGGCTTGCCAGTGCACTGCGTCTAGACGTAATCGGCTCTGTGCCGGTCACAGACATCTGGTGGTAGCCAGTGATGCAAGTTTTCAAAGTGCTCACGGCGCATGTACTATAAATTCGTAAACTTTGCTCACTTTCAGGCCGTGGTCCATGTACCATTTGACCAGAGGGTTAATCAGCAAAATCTCCTTTCCAAACTAACTCCCAATCAGCATCCGGCGAGGTTTCTTGAAGACGTTGTTTTGCTCGGCGTACTCACGCATGTGCTCGCCAATGTCGTCCCGCGAAACCATGGTGGTTTCGAAAATTAGGCAAAACTCTTCGAATTTCAGTTTGAGCTCTTCAGGTGTTTCAATGTCGCACAGGAGCATGCCAAAGAGTTTTCCATTTTGCACATCTCTGATGATTTTTTCCTGTGTCAAATCGTACCACGGCTTGACTGTCTTCAATCCCTCGATAAACTTCTTTTTCCTGTCACTAGTCTTGCACTGGTGCATCCACTCGTACTCATAGATCTCCATCAGGTTCTCGACACAGCCACGCAGATACGCTGATTTTTCTTGTTTCCGCTTGCAGGTCTGCGGCTTCTCGATTGCCAGGTCCTCTTCTAATTTGATTGGTCTGTTTGTCGGTGTTGTAGGCGCAATGGTGGCCGTGGTACCAGCAGCCATGAAATCGAAAGACGGTCTTGCCCTCTGCACAATAGCCATCCATCGGCAGCTGTCCAGGACCGATTCGCACTTTACCGCCATTGTACTTGTGCTGGATGAACCCGCTTCTCAGCCGTCACCCATTCCAATCATTGCATTGCAAGCAGTCCGGTTCGGTGACACATGGACGGTTTGAAGCTCTCCGATTGGTAGCGCATAAAGTGTCCAGTTGGCATGGCACGCTTCAGTGCTCCCAGGTATGACGAGTTTGCGTCGTACCCCAGGATCTTTTTGCACAGCTTTGCATTTCCGCCAAACTCGCGATGGCGGATGTACGTGACATCAGCCTGGTGCTCACGATGAAATACAACGCTCAACCCGCCACAGACATATTTCTTGATCAGCTGGTGGAGGTCGGAGTTTGACCGGTTGATAAGAGTGAAGATAAACACCAGGTGGCAGGTCTGAGAACATGAGCTGGAGGGTCAAACCGGGTAGAGTCGGACTGCTTTTGAAAACGTCCAAGCCAAGCTCCTTGTTCACATTGAATAATTTTTCCACAGCTTGCAAAAAAGGCTCAACGTCCAGATTGTTGTAATACTCCAGATGATCCCGCATGCTGGTCCCGTTTTTATCCTTCCAAACCGTTTGACAAAGAGTGTAGGCTTCTTGGCTGATGTTCTCCGTTTTTAAGGAGCTGTGAAACGCCTTGTGTGGTGGCAACAGCGGCTCATCCAACTGTTGGAAATTTTGGAACCACTCGTATGGCCAGTCAAATTTCTGTTGCTCCACGTCGTAGGCTGTGATAAACTTTGCATAGTCAAAGCCTGGTGCAATGTAGTTTTTAATGTCCAGAAATTTCAGCTCGGTGCGCAAAACACAGTGGACTGTCATGTGTTCTTTCAAACACACACACATTTGCATTAACACAAATGCGAAGAAGTGTTTAAAAGCCCTTTGTTCGAATATAAAGATGACTCCTAGTCCTAGCAATAAATTCACATTTGAATTTTTAGAAATAGCTGAAAACTTCTGATTTCTTATCTTTTGCACTCATAATAAGCAGTGATGAATCGCAAAGTAAAGCATATATTTAGCGTGGGAACTGGTTACCGTGCTGAAAACAGATTTTTTCCACAGATGAAAACTTCATGAAAAGTCCACATTTGTTTACATTGATTTTTTTACCCTCCTGATAATGTACTGCTATGCAAAGCAATGCTAGTTCGCTACCAGTTATTTATAACTTACATGCTACTGCTTGTAAACGTAATGTTTTCTAGTGAACATTCCTACTTCACAATGGCGTGCCGTGCATTTCACGCTCAAATATGTAATGACATCATATATTAATCATACTCCCTGCTAACAGCATGACTACATACAGCTACAAAACTATGGGTATTTCATTATATACCTACTCATTACAGCTCAGACCTTTTCAGATCGCTACACTACTACAGACCCGGTTTGATCATTCTGACTAGAAAGTAAGATATTGTGATAGTTAAGGTTTTTCTTACTTCTACAACAGTAGTTCTCAACCATTTCGCCCCCCTAACGTTGAATTCGGCTCTGCCCGCACTTTAAAACACGGCAGAGGCCAGAAAACTCTTCATACCTCGGGCTTGGAATGGAGCGTTGCACCCTCTAAAATGTAATTTAGACCACGTTAAGGAATTACATCTTTTGCGTTCATGCCCGTTTCCTTTATCGAGGCGCCACAATTGTTTTAGTTTTCAACTAAAAATGAAAGACGAGAAAAAAATGTTTTGCGTTGGTCGAAAAACTCACAGGAGAAAAAATTCATGGCTTTTTAGAAGAGAAATGCAACTGCGTATGAGCAAAACGTCTGACACGTGATCTCTACAAACGCCACTGTTTTAGCAGATAACATCAAGTCCCGCAAAGAAGTGGAAGGTAGATCATAAAAATGTGATTCGCAGTAAATTAAAACACCTTCACTTTGACATGGCGTAAAATGAATGTGATCTAAAATGACTGTGGTCTGAAATGAATGTGGTCTCAAATGAATGTGGTCTCAAATGACTGTGGTCTCAAATGACTGTGGTCTCAAACAAATGTGGTCTCAAATGACTGTGGTCTCAAATGACTGTGGTCTCAAACGAATGTGGTCTCAAATACTGTGGTCTCAAATGAATGTGGTCTCAAATGATTGTGGTCTCAAATGAATGTGGTCTCAAATGAACAGGTCTCAAATGAATGTGGTCTCAAATAACTGTGGCCTCAAATGAACAGGTCTCATATAAATGTGGTCTCAAATAAACAGGTCTCAAATGTCGAGGTCTCAAATGAACGTGGTCTCAAATGAATGGTCTCAAATGAATTGGTCTCAATTGTCTGCACACCGCGTTTAAGCGGTCATGATGGCGGGGTGGTCGTCGATGGGGTGCCACTGCATATTCAAAACATTGCACCAGTGTTTTGTGAACATGTATCGATATGGTTTCAAGTCTCCAGCAAGAAATGGAGATTTGAAATCAGTGAGTTTCGTTCATACTGTGACGTCCATATAATTTAACAATTTGTTTTTTTTTCTCAAGCTTTTTTCGTTTCAATAATACAAATACTTCAGTTCGTTCATTTATTTTTTCCCTATTAACGACAGTTTTATATATATAGAAATGGCCCCTTTCTAAGTTTCAGCCAGGGGCCCCACACACCCTTAATCCGCCCCTGTTTGTTGACATAATGGGCATATTTTTCTACACGCACTCCCCTTACTTTTGTAAAAAATCAAGCCCTATACACTCGCCTTATAATAAAGTTTGTGTAAAATCTCAAGGGGTGGGGGTTAAACCCAGGGCTTAACCCCAACCCCCTTGCGTACGCCCTTGCTTGCACCATCGAGGCATCAGCTGCAGCAACACTTCTATCTACAATCCTAGAGGCAATAGTGAATGTGAGCGATATAACGGGATTATCTGGTCGTCTGTAAAACTCGCTCTCGAATCTCGCAAGCTCCATATTTCGCAGTGGGAGTTAGTGTTGCCCGATGTGCTGCATTCAGTTCGCTCGGTGCTTTGCACCACTACCAATGAAACGTCGCACGAACGCTTGTTTGGACCAGGGGTCACCAATTTTTGTGGAACTAGGAGCTACTTCTTGTGTACCAATTAATGCGAAGGGCTACTATAGTTTGATACTCACTTCTGAAATAAAAATTTTGCTCAATTTTTTTCAATTATTTTAGTGTTGACATTCGTTAATGTGAAAACATTGACCATGTTAATGTTGTTTTTAGAACAGGCCGGCGGGCGACCGACTTGGTCCTTACGGGCGACCTGGCGCCCGCGGACACCACGTTGGTGACCCCTGGGTTAGACATAAGCGTCGATCATCATTTGGTGTATCTGTTCCAACATGGTTGAGCTCACCTGGTCGTGTGTACTTGCGACGCCACACGACTCCATCTAAGTATGACCCAGTGGTTGAAGAAGTTGACCTTGTACATGCAACGCCGTATTATGCTCGTCTGCGTTTTCCGACTGGTAGAGAAACTACTGTGTCTTTGCGAGACATTGCACCTTCGCGACAAGCAATCACATTCTCGCCTGATGGATCTGAGAACCTCGTAAATTGCGAAGCGAACGCTGAAGCTAGTGATTTTTCTGATGCAAGTTATGCGTGCAATGAAGTGTGTCATAACGGTGAGAACCCAGACGACAGCTATTTCATGATTTGCCTGATGCAAGTCACGCGTGCAATCGTGTGTGATAACGGTGAGAACCCAGACGACAGCGGATTTCACTGACGCTGGCGACACTTCCCTTGCAGAAGTACCCTCGTCTGAAACGTCGGATAATGTTTCGGTGGCGTGCGAAGATGAACTCGTCAAAGAAAGCCCGTTGATAGATATGGTGCTGTGCCCTATATTTAGTAATCTTTAGCTGTTTTTGTTTTCTTACGTTCGTTGAACGCATGTTGTCATTTGTAGGAAGGAAGAACGTGGTAGTCATTTACCTGAAGCGTAAAAAGTTGCTCGCGTTGATTGCTTGCTGTGCATTCCTTGTACTTTCGTTTTCGTCACTGTCATTCTGACTTGATCGTGGCTTCTGTTCAGTGCTGTTCTCTTTTGCTGAATAAAGCCTTGTTGAGGTCTTGTAGTATAGATTTATCACATGAATGTCATTTTGTCCTTCTAAGCTCTTTGATTTCTTCAGTTAACTGAAGCAGCATGGTGTTGTTATCGACAACAAGGGACTTAGACATCTTGTCAAGCTTATCTGAAATGCTCCTTACATCATTCTTTGTAGCAGGTGTCGCGCCATGCTTTTTAACAGTATCACAGCACACAGGTTGAAATTTATAATAAACCTACAAACCTTTAGTGAGCTTATACAAATAGAATGAGGTTGATCTAATTTTTATTCACAGAGTTGTAAGTAATATCTACATTCAGGCACTGTTGTTAAAGATGTATGTGTGCTGTGTTCTGTTTTCGTCATTTGTCCTAAGCCATTCTTTAACTTTAAATAAAATCCAACCTGCACAAGAAATGAAAAATGTCAACAGTGAAAATGATGATGCGACTTTAAAAAGTATGAAACTAATCCATTTTTTACATAGCAGTTGTTTTTATGTGTGCCATTTTATAATGCACATTGCTTTCATGTATGTTGTTAGTATGATATGGAAAGAACAAGGATATGATGTGAAGCATGATGCAACAGCTGAAAGCTTGTTGAGAAAACAAGCTCTTTTAATGTTTTACTTGTCTTTGTGTTTCCTTCTGCGAAGAATGATTTTTTTGCTAAGTATAGAGCTACAGTCCCTGGAAATCAAATCCAGTGGGATCACTGCTGCTTCAAAGAACGTAAATGCAGAGTAGAAGTAAATTACAACTGTGGGGTCACAAGGTTAACATAAACCAAATCTAAGATTTTAGAATGGTACCATGTCGCTGGGTCTACCAGCAACTGACAGCAGAGGTGAAATATCATCTGAAATGCTTTGCATTATTGATGCAAAAAAGAGGATTCAGGATCTTATCGCTGTGAAGTTTCAAATGCTGCTGGCATTTAATCATTGATTAACATTTAATGTTTCTATTTGCCTAAATGTATTTAATCAGATATGATTGTTATTGGTGCTACTTTGCTGCATTAACTTTGCAGTTTGCATGGCATGTGACAGTCAGTTCGACTGTTCATTTTGTTAAACCATTTTTGTATTTGTAGAGCTGAATGAGAATTTTGTGATGGCCATTAATTGGACAATTGCTCTACGTTTGTTTTACTATTGCTCAATGCAAACAGTAGTTGAGGGGTATCTTAGCTTATGCTTGCAAGGTAATGATTGCAAGTAATTCCTTACAGCTTAAGCTAACAGTGCATGTGGTGGCTGCTTTGGTTGAGTATCAACCAGATTTACGCTGAAAACTAATTTTTCTACATGCCCAACTCCCTGTTTTTTATATTGAAGAAAATACAAAATGTGAATATAGACAGAATAAATACTTCACTTTTCACAAAGCTTATCATACATAAGGTCATGGTCACTGGTCATAAATCAATCTTTGTTTTTGATGTACATAATGATGTAGTAGACCGATTAACTTTACATAGGTGGTACAAAGTTTGATGATGATAATGATGATAAAAACAATATCTGAAGCAAATGAAGTAAAAGTCGTAGTGTAAACATTTTAATAAACACTGTTTAACATCAGCAGTATGGTGATATATCAAATTGCTGCTGATGATAGCAGTGCTTGCGGAAATGTTTACACTATGACATTACTTAATTTGCTGAAGTCATTAAATTTGTAGGCTGAATGTGGAGACACTTCTATGAATCAGGAGATTCCATCTAAGTTTCTTCGAACATGTGTCCAGAATGTTTCATAGAGGTTGGCAGGAAAGTCCTGCTGGCTGCACCCATGGTGAGGCAGCCAGTGGTTGGCCAAGGACCAGGGCCATGTTTAGTGCTTACATCCCAACCTTGCTTGGTCCTGTCTTAATGTTGATCCAGCAGAACTATTTAAGATTGCTGTGATGTTGAGGTATTGAGTCCGCCTAGGACTATTGTCCCTGCAACCCTCCTGAGAGGAAAAACAGGTTTAAAAATGAATGAAACAAATAGTTACGTGTTTTGAACAATTTAGCATTTTTCATAGTAATTCCAAAGTCTTGCATGGAAGCACTGAGCTTGCTAGTGAAATATAATGAGCATAGTGGATTGCAGTTCTAGTGTCTTGTTTATTTGACACAATCTATGAATTCGCGCGAATCTGTTGATTTTTTTGCAGATGGCCATTTGAGGAAACCTGAAGTAACACTTACAGGTAATCTCCACAACAACATTGGAGTTTTCCCAAAGTTGTATGGATCAAACTTTTATAACGACTGAGGTGGTGACAAGCACTGCGGAGAAATCAGTTTCATTGCATTGCACCTCTGAAACTTTTTAGTAAAAAGTCACCTTTCAATAAGTTACCTTGCTATTACTTGCAAACCATTTAGAGTGCAATTGATTAAAATTTGCATCATCCCGATGTCTAGACTAACATTATTTTTCAGTAAGACCCCAACATTTCTGACGCATCTAATTACCTGCTAAACCTGCAATCCTTAAACTTGTGGCTTTGTTAGAAGGCATGCGATTTTAGTTTCATCTATATTTGCTAATGTTGAAGGTGCGTGATTTTAACCAACATTTGATTTATTTTGTTCGGGTTTGCTGCATTCCTTGTCTTGTTCGTGTTTTTACTCTCCAGTAACTATGAATGTGGTGTGTGTTTTCAAATTTCTGCACTTATCAAAGGACCTGACAAATCAAATGCTATTGGTCTACATGCGATATAAAATACTACGCGAAGAAACACACCGCATTCTTCAATGATACTACAGTAGAATTTGCCTAATTTGTCACCTCAAGGGGATTATAAAAAACTGACGAATTAGGCGAACTGACGAATTACGCAAACAGGTGAAAACTCTATCATAGAAGCTCGTACACTTCACCATAGTAACTCGTATACTTGGTGCTTTCATTTGAAGTAAAACACAAGTTTATGACGTTATGGTTGAATACAACAATTACTTTCTCTGCTCTATCTGGCCTCCTCCATTTGATCAAGCACCTTTTAAATCTTTAAAAACATTTTCCGCGTTCTCTCAATGGGGAGTCGGGTTGCGCTTCGAACCTCGTGTATAAATTCAACAAACAAATTGCGAGGTGCAACGATTCTCAGATAAAGATCCTTTTTGTTTGAATTCCCATACGTACTAGTTGCTTCGACATCTAAAGCGAAACTGCAAATGACGAATTAGCCGAACAAAACGCTTCTCAGAGATTGAAAAAGGTGACGAATTAAGCAAATTGACGAATTAGACGATGGCGATTTAGACGATCAGAAATGTACACAAAAGATAGGTATTCTGCCAGGACCCACGAAAAAGTGACGAATTAAACGAATTATCGAATTAGACAAGTTCTACTGTATTATTTGCATGTGCTTGTGTCGGTTTGTAGGCGCTCCAGTTTGGACGAACCCTCGGAAAATGCGCAATCGGTTGCATGCTGAGCCAGCTGGAAATACCGTGAAATTCAAGTGTCTTGCTGATGGAGCCCCACCTGTTACAACGCTATGGTTCAAAAACAACCACCTTATTGAAAGAGATCAGCGAATTGGAGGCTACAGGGTACTAGTCTGTAACAACCACCGAATTTTTTATCTGAGATTCTAAATCTGATAGGGAAATACAAACTAAGTATGGTTTTATGAATAGAACCCTGCTTTATCCTGATTCATTTGGCTGGTACTTCTCATTTCACATCCTTTTGTAGTGTACAAGAATTGCATACTTCATTACTTTAACTTAACCCGTGCTTGTGATGTGTGCATACCTTAATCTGAATAGATTGGAGATGGTGAAGGATGAATTCAATGGTTTGGTGCCTTCAATATCTGCAGCACGTATTAAAGGTTGTCGTTTCCGTAATATTGTTCGTAGTTCATTCGTATTCGTAGTACTTTTTTTCCTATTTGCGGTATTGATGCATAGAAAAAGCTGTCCTCTGCCTTGTGTTAACTAGTACAACTTAATGTCCAATAGATAGTATCCTCAAATTTGATTTGTACCGTTTGAAGCGATCAGGAAGATTAGCTAATTTGCTGATGGCGATATGACATAGGAACTTTTTACGGCTTTTCAAGGCTGTCATACGACGCGTTGAAAAGTTTGACAATGGGCGACCTTTGACAACCGTGTCGTCTTTGCAGTTCCGGCACAACCGCCAAATCATCGTCTTGGAGTCTGTGCTTTTGTCGGACAGGGCACTGTACAGATGTGTCGTAAGCAATCGGTACGGTTCTATCAATCACACGTACGAACTAGATGTTACAGGTACGTTTTTTTGTGCGACTGAAAGATTCATTGAGGGTTGAGCTGTTACAGAACTAGGATTTTGCCCTAGCTTCTTGAACTACATCGCAAACACTCTTGCGATGAGGACTTATCAGACTTTGTTAGGTACCTTTATGTCCCAACGCGTCGCACGTGTGAGTGTTGGGGTCTTGGCGAACGGTTGGACCATGCAAGTTTAGTTTCTTGTGATTGACGCTGCGACCCGGCGTTTGTTTTTTTGTTTGTTATTTTTTCAGTTCTTATTTTCCGGTAACACGGTAAATATTTACGCATCAACATTTCCGAGTGTCGTAGTGGACCACGCTTATGCCGCGCAAGATTTCCGGACTTCGCTGCATCGCCAGGACGCGAATTTTCAAAACGTAGACATGCCCAGATCTATCTCTGTTTTGCGAGATCCACTTGGCCGTTGACCTTGCGTAGGCGAAGTAATTCAAGGCAGGCGGTGAGCAAGCTAGAATGCCATTGAATCAAATGACGCTTGCTTGGATGGAGCAAAACCGCAAGACACTTGTATGGATCGAAAATGTCAGCCACTTTGGTGGAGCGAAGCGAAAAAGCCTGCGTTTCGAGTTCCGTGAAGCGTTGGTTCAACGAATCTTCGTAACAGATACTCAGTAATCTGGCTTCTCCAAGTGACAGCGTTCGTTACAATAGAGTTCGTGGCCACTAACCAAACACAAACGTGATAGGTAAACCAGTGTTGCCACTACTCTTGTTATTTATCTCAAGTTTTCGTATTTTCCTGTGCTGTTTATGTTCAGCCTCATGCAAATTGTTCAATTCCAGATAATAAACCAGGTGATGGGAATAAAGACTAAACCAAGTCTATGACTGATTTTGCATGATTTCCCGCGCTCAGTTGCAGAAACTTGTCGAACATTTCATTACTAGAATACCTTGGTAATTGCAAAATAGCATTGAAATGTGTCCAAGTGTGATGTAAAATTTCTCGATAAGTCTCGATTATTTGCACGGCTTGGTCTGTTTTAATGCCAGTGCACTCGTTCATTTGGGGAAAGCTTCGCGTGACTAACTTCTGTTCAAGCATAAACTGCACGGGCAAGAGTTTTCTACAAAACCTTAAAGCTTTTCGTCCGACCTGCCAGTATGCCGAGGAAAGCTGTCATTGTTCTTGCTTGTCGTTTTCAGCAAGTCGGAGGAAATGTGGTTGATTTCCTGCAGAAGAAGTCATTGTTCATTTGCTCGATAAAAGATCGCATCATAATTCAACCATTATCAGTTGACACGCGTAGAGGTTTGTGCGTACTTGCGTCCTGCCGTTATACGTCACGTCGACCAAATGACGATATGTGCAAATGCGAGCATTGGCTTGTGCTTGTAAAATGACAATTTTCTCCCATGTGACAATTTGTTTTCTGCTACTTGTTTTCTACTACTGCAGCGGGAATGGCCCAAAGTACGGTACCTACATCCCCCAGTTTTGCGCATGAGTTGCAACCCTTTTTTTAACCAACAATATGAGGACGAGTGAAGTCATCGCTCCTGTGCGCGGCGTCGCTCCGAGACTGTCTTTTGTTTGGTGAACACACAGTAGCCCTGGTGTGAGTGAGGTGGGGGGCAAACAAAACTTTGGCCTGTTGCGCATCTTGCTACTTTTATAAAAAGTGGTTCAGGCTCGTTGCAAAGATCTGCCAGATACACCAGCGTTAACCTTTTTCTACCTCAGCACCCCTTTTGGTCACGCCTAAGCAGTCCAGCACCCCTACCATTAGCTGACACCTGGTTACTACAGTATAAGGATAAAGTAAAGACAAGTGCAGTACATCTTAATCATATGCTTGCTTCATTCTTTAAAATCAAAAACATTAATTATGGCAATAGAATCGACAAAAACAGTAAGAAAATGAAGAAAAGCTCGTGGACAAACTGATTTTAAAATACACTCGCCAATGCGATTTTTGCTCTTATGTGCAACTACTTTTTCATATCGTGGCATCGTGTTTGCCAGAGCCACATGTCGTGTGACAAGCCTCCATGAAGACGGTTCCGGACAGTTGCCTGAATAACAGCTACAGAATGCCTTCTCCCTAGAAAGCCAAGCGTGTCAGTTTCGAGTTGTTTGGAGCTGCAAGCAGGTCCGGTAATAATGCGATTTTCAACTGCCGTTTGAGCTGCAAAAGAGCTTATCAAACTTTTCGAGTGCATTTGCGCGGTCTTTACAAGCTGTTCTTGATCCTGTTTAGGTTGCTAATTTTAAATGATTTTCTTGTATTTTGAAAGGCAAAATGCTTAAGCGCAGGTAGAAATTTGTGACAAAGACGGCTGGAAGCATCGTGATTGTGAGCGTACGAAAACTAACATACATTAACTTAACGTGTAGTTCTTGTATCCCGATTACATTCGGCCGAAGGTTCTACGAAAAACTCAAGGCGTCTTGAAATGAAAGATGGAACAAGCTGGTGAGGTCATTGTGGGCCATCTAAATCAGAACCAGATTAAAGGGTAGGGGAGCCCGGGGCAATTTTTACTGTAGGGCCTCTATAACGTATTTCATGACGTCATCGTTTGTAACGTTCTCGTTTGCTTTTTCCAGTAGTCAAAGTGCTTAGTCAACTGCACATACAGTTAACCGCGAGATGAGTTCTTGATAGTAAAGTGTATTCTTACTAAGAAAAAATATTTCACAGGCTAGAGTGACTCAGCAAGAAACAAAATTCACCGAACAATAAGCAGAAACCAGATACTACAAACCAAAACACCGGAAAAATAACATGTCAATATGGCCAGTCACGCTGAGTGTGAAGTGCTTCGAAGCTTGTGTCTTGATAACCTACATTTTCAGGTGCTCTGGTTAACGCCAAACTTAAACGTTGCTACTTGGAAGTATTGCTGAAAAAAAAGCGATTCAGTCGCGGGGTTTTAGTTAACACTGCCAGATTCTAGCGCTTTGCATCCTTAGAAAATTTGCGCTTTTCTAGCTGCTGAAGGCATCACAAATTTCAGCATCGCGCTAGCTAAACACTGCAATCTCGTTTTCGGCTCTCGTTCTACAAATCGATCGATTAAAACCATTTCTGACGGAAAACGCAATAGCATTTGGTGTAGAATAGATGACTTGAATAGCTTCATATGTTTATGATGTTATAGCTTCATATGTTTATGATGTGACACAACGATAGTAGCCATCGAAAAAAAGTATTCCTACCATAAGCATAATCAACTCTAGACGGAACAAGAAGTTACGCGTCATTGATACAATACACTAGTGGTTCTTAAAACGGGGAGAGCGGGCCACTACAGAGGGCGCAAGCCCTTGCGCGCCCTACAACATGAAAAGTTTGATCAATAAATACGTCTGTTTTTACAGTTAATTCAAAGTCAGGGGGCTTGAAACAAAGGACAACCACTTAAGAACCACTGCTATACGCTAAACCAGAGGTGGGCAACCTTTCTTGCACTATGGTCCAGTTTGAAACAGAATTTTAAGCGGACCGACCTTCAAAAAGCGCAAATGTTCAGCAATGAATATTTATTACAACTCTGAGAACCTTGAGCTGGTTTTACCGCAACGAGACTCTCCCACATAGGAATTATGAATTCAATGACACCCAGGGCATTGAAGGAACCGGAAGGTTGTCGAGTCGATGCCCCTCAGCAGTTAAATTAGCTTTGTTACTGTCCAGTTTCAACTGGTGGTGGTGCATATATGTGGGAAAGAGCTGCTAGATGATCAACACAGTTGCGCAGGGGGTGCTGGGTCGCAACCAGTCTCTCTCGGTGGATGTGTTGTTCAGATCCGCAAGGATCTGGGCGTGGCAGAGAAAGTATAAACCCAGCTAAAATGAAACTCTGCCCGGGTTGTCATAACCCTTTCGCATCTAGCAAGCTTTACAAATTGTTTGCAGTGTTTTTTGCATTTGGATGATGGTTGATTTGGTACTCTTGGGATCCGATCTGTAGAGGTGTTGCCTTCGAATTTCTTTGTTCGCCAGAAGTGATATGTGGGAATACTGGGAAAGACGTGCTGTTCCTGCAAAACAAAAGAAAACCAGCAGCAACGAGAAAACTAAAAGACAAAAATACACAAACAACAAAACAAGAAAACCAAATCATAAATACACAAACAAAACAATCAAAACCTAGGTAAGCAGACACAACCTAGTTGTGTTAATAATGGGAGTATGTACAATAGGGTTAAA
>Ga0210059_1009457_pt1 | contig 15224 bp, 10 predicted proteins | sample Ectturendosymbi2_FD_188042 | JGI IMG/M metagenome (GOLD analysis project Ga0210059, IMG submission 188042) | Ecteinascidia turbinata endosymbiont from Florida, USA - Sample 2 (SPAdes) (version 2) | ecosystem: Host-associated > Tunicates > Ascidians > Unclassified | place: Key West, Florida...
TTTTTTTCGAGTGTAATCTACTAGGCTGGCCGATCCGTTTGAGCCATTAAACAGCTCTCTAGCGCAATCGGCGGAGGAGCTAGGGCGTTGGTAAGGCAACTGAAATTGCTGGTTTTAGGCTGAAATCAAAGTACGAATATATCGTACCCCGGCTCTCAAAGTGTTAACACTAAAGTTAGCTAACACGTAACACTTGTTACAACACTACTGTGGAGCAGGGCACCAATTCCTAAATTGGTCAAGTCTAGGTAAAATGCGAAAGCATTGTGGCACGGCACGCCATCAATCAAAACAGATACTCCAAAGTTCGATCAGTCATTCACAGAGTAAAATGCGATTATAGTGTTCAAAGAATAGGGACCAATACAAACAATCTGACTGTATCAAAGCACGCAACCATACGTTGTTAGATTTTCTGCATCTTTTGAGAAACAGGTATGTGTATTTTCTTAATAACAGAGCCTCAAAGGTAGGAATGTTATATTGAACCTAGTGGCTACTAACACTCGCTCTCCAGGGCAGGTTGTATAGAGCTATTCATCCAAAATTAAATGCCACACGCAGTCTTTGCATGCATGACTTCCTGAAATTACACCATAATTGTGATGCATACATGGGTGTACAGAAGGAACGAAAAAGTACATTTTTAACTGCATTGAAACATCGGGAAAAAGAGGCTTGCAGCTTTTTTGCTGCACAATATTGATATCGCAGTTATCTCTGAATGTCTTTGTCATCTAAGAGCTCAGTATCCAACACAATCCCCAGATACTTGTATTGGTCAATAGATTTTATGTATTGACCACCCAATTTCAATAGTGCAGTGGCTGTGCTTGTTGCACTTTTAGCCTTAAACCTCATACAAACAGCTTTGTTGCAGTTGAAAATAATTCCATGCCATTCTCCATACGCCTGGCATACATCTAGTATTCGTTGCAACCAACGTACACTTGAACAAAACACACAAATGTCATCAGCAAACATCAAGTGATTTAATAAAACTTCACCAATATAACACCCTGCTTTAATGTTGTTTGGTTCATTGGACAAATCATCTAAATAAACAGCAAACAAGTATGGACTCAGTACTCCCTATTGTCTCACCCCATTTAACACATGAAACGGTTCAGAAAAATTCTTGCCCCACTTTATTTGCATCATTTGTTCCTTGTACCAATGTTTCAGTGGGTGCACAAAACACATTGGCACCTTTCTTTGAATTAGTTTCTTAAATAATTTTGTGTGTTGTACTTGATCGAATGTGATTTTCGTGTCCTACTCTGGACGCAATGTCGTACCAAGTGTTATGGGTTATCGAACAAGTGTCTGTGATGCTGTGGTCCTACCACCAATGCCATTACAAAATATTTTATGTGAGTTGTTATCAATCTGTGTTGTGCAGATAGTGTGTGCTTGTGGACTTTGTGTCTGGTTCCAAGATTTAAATAAATGTCAGTAAATATTTATTTCAAAAATCATTATATGGTTGTTGGTAAATATATTTTTGTTATCTTATCGGCCTTTTGTCATAGGAAATTTAGGGTCATGGGTGTTGAAAAGGGGGCAAACGCCTTCCTGGATTTTATAATTTGAAATTTTCTCATCAATTTCTTTGCAAAAAAGGTTGTTTTCTTAGTTTTGAGTGGTAAAAATGTAATTTTGCCACATTTGCACTTTTGGCCCCCTGCAAAAATATTTTTAAGTCACCCTTGGAAAAGCTACTATTAGTCCCTCCCTAGAAAAAATTGAAGTCCGGCGTCCATGTTTAGGGGTTCAAGTTCATCTATCGAAATACTGAAGGGGTACATGGCCAGAAAAAGGTTGGGAACCCATGATCGAGTGAGTAGTGACTAGTACCTTGCAAGCTCAGTCAGAACTGCTGTACAGTCCCAGTTGGAAACTAGAATGTTGTTACGGCTGAAGTTCTTAAGTTCTTGGTCAAATTCTGATAATAATTGTAGCATGTCGCCTTTGCAGTACATTATTTTTCTTGGTCAGGTATACCATCCATACCAGATATTTAGTTGTGCTTTAGTGGTTTACTTCAAAATAATCCCGGATTATGTGTGTTGTTCATTATGGGTTCGGCTTAGTATGGATCAGTTTTACAACTTTTGGTGCATTACTTTAAAAAAATTGGACCATTTATTGTTTGATATGGGTATGGTTTAGGGTTAGACCACTAGTTTGCAGAGTGGCATAGTATGCGGAAATTCGATAAACCAACACTATGGAAAAATTAAAAAAGAAAACATTTTTTGAAATAACAGCTGTATTCTTTAGTCTTTCTTGAATGCTTCTACCAAATTTGAAGCAGATTCAACAAAATCTTACCATTTACCAGGCTGTTTTCTTTCACCCACTATATGTTCACAAAAAACAAACTTCCCATTTGCCCACACAAACACCGCTAATCTTCTCAAACTTGCTCCTAGAGCTCCAGATTTTTGCATTCTTGCAACTATCTTCTAATAGCTTGCCAACTTCTATGAATGTACCTATTTTCTTTTCTCATTTTTTTGCTGCTGGGGCTATTTTGCCTTGATCAGATGGCGATTGATAGAACTTTGCATTTAAACAAGATTTGGATTTTGAACGTGTCAGTTTGTTGGATTTGGATTGGATTTTGACATGAAATTGTGAGATTGGACTTGGATTTGAAAAACCTAAATCCATTCATGTCTACAATTTAATCTGTTAGTCAGCACATGTGGTCACTGGTCAGTCAGCGAGTAAGAAGCGAACTGAGCAGTTGAGCACTTGGTGGTGCAGACACATTTATGTTAGATGATCAAACTATTTTTTGTGTTGCATGTCTTTGCCAATGTTGAATAATATTTTCAATATATCTGGACGTTGATTTTTGATCCTGTTCTTTCAATGATATGAAAAATGTGAAAATTGTTTCTAGCTTTAAATTTAGCTTGTGGTAAAAAAAAAAATTCTAGCAGCATTTTGCACTTTTTCTAGCTTGAAAGGTTTATTTAGACCTGGCAACCCTGAATTAATAATGATCATGTTAGTGGCTAGTGCAGTGGTTCTTGAACTTTTTTCTACCACACCTGCTTAAGTAGCCTATTTGTCATTTGTTTCCTTTCTCCTCACTTTAAATAAGTTGAAAAAACAAATGCATTTATTGGTAAATTTATTTGATCAAACTTTCCATGTTGTAGAGTGTTTAAGGGCTCACTCACCCCTGGAAATTTATTGGTGCCCCCTGGGGAGGTGAGCCCCCTCTGGTTAAGAACCACTGGGCTAGTGGCATAGCCACAGTGGTAAAATATGTGAGTGGCAATGCAGTTTAGGAATATAGACAAAATCCAGCAAACATGATAATAAAGGTCTCATAATGTCAGCAAAAGCACAATACATAACAATAAGCAGTGGCCAACATTGCAGACTATGGAGATTTAGTGTGCCCGAATGACCTATAGTGATAGAATTTGACATGTTAGAATAAAAGTAATGTTCAGTAATATATTTTTATGTGCGTTTATTGTTTCTGCTGCAATTGGATATAAATCAATTAAACTTATACTATTTCATAGGTGTGCTGTTTGCCATGTTGCAAATGGTTATAGTTGCTAATTAAGTCTGAAAGTTCTGTGTATAATATCATTTACTGCAGATCCTATAAATGATGGCATTGGAGGAATTTGACAGCAAACATGGTGGAAAAATTTTAATGGAGCTGAATAAGTAAGGCTGTGTATGTCAATTTGTGGAATATTTTAATAATGATTTAAGACAGATCTGATATGCTTAGAATAAGTGTTGTATTATATAAATCCTTTGTAGCCTATAGTATTTCCCATTTGAACTGTAAAGTCAAACTTTTGTGGTCATCTTTCTTAAAACTCGCTAATGCTTGTCAGACAATTTCCATGCACAATGATTATGCAAACATTGTTTGCTAGTTTTTGAAACAAAATTTGTGAACATGAGAAACTTCAAGTATATATGAGATGTATATTTCTGGTGATTTTTTAGTGAGGAGGTTGCTTACAAATGCCATGGACACAACTGTGGAGACAAACATAGGCCTAAGTTAAAAAATACTGTGTGAATGTACTATAACAAATTTGAAAAACTTTTAATGAATCAGCATATTTAAAACTTCATGCATTCAGTAACATACACGCGTTTACATGTTTATTTGTTTGGTACTGTGTATAACTATGAATTTTTTCTTTTACAAGGGAACGATTGTCAGCACCAGTGTTTTGTGATGTAATTGTCACATTAGCAGGATGCAAGTTTCCTGCTCATAAAGCCATTCTGGCCTCCATATCAGATTATTTCAAGATGCTTTTCACAACGGAAGTAAGTTCAATTAATTGCCCTGTTTTTATAAGAAATTCAGGTGATAATTAAAAGACAGCAGACGTTTATTTGAACTATTTAAGGATTTGTTGTCTTTAGAATAGAATTAGCATTGATAAGTCATTTTTATGAATATGATCATCTGAAAGGTTTTGAAAATTTTTGTTGGGTCAAGGTGCCCACATGTGTATGTCAGATATGCTGGGCTTTTGTTTCACAACAGATTATCTGTGTATATCATCTGTGAACTTTTCTTTTTGGGTGGAGGTTTGCTTGGTTTCTAAATAATGTATTACAAATTGTTTTTGTAGTTTTCTTGCTGTGCTTGTTATGGAAACATGTCTGATTTAAACAAATGAAAACTATTTTGTGTCAAAATAATATTGTTTGTTATATATGTTGATCATAAGTTATTCTACAGATGAGTGAAAAATATCAAAAAGTCATTGAAATTAGAGGAGTTTCACCTGAAGTCTTTGAAATGATTTTGAACTTCATCTACACGTCAAAGATTAAAATAATTATGATAATGTCTTCGCACTTTTTGTTGCTGCCGACTATCTTACTATTTCAGGTAAATGCAGAAGAGGCATGACTGTGATGTGCAATATAGTTTCCACTACATTTTGTAATCAGTTAAGAATTTGTGGATGTAACCAGTGACATATTGGTTGCTATATTGTTACAACTGCATGATTTGGTGTATGTTGGGAATCAAAGCCTTATGTTAAGTTTTATTCATGCGAGTTTTCTGTGCTCCTTTTTGAGTGTCACAAGTGATCTGCTTTGCCCATCTCTGCTTGCTTGCAGTTGCACCATAGGCCATGCAGCTACTTTGTTAGTGAATGCTGCATTGATGGCGAGTCAACGGCAGCAGGGCATGTGAACGGTTTCCTTTCACCATCCATCAACACCGAGCACGAGGCTGGATAGACCACATACGCTGTTTTTCAAGTCTATGTTATGACCTGGTCAGGAATTGAACCCAGCCTGCCAACTTTGGTCATGGGTGCTCAACCAACTGTATCACTGACCTAACAAAAATGTTCAAAATTTTTTGGAAATTTTAACTCATAACATTGATTTACATTAATTTTTTCCAATGACCCTAGGATTTAAAAAATATTAGTTCAACTTAATGTCTGCTATTCTTTAATTATGTGCTGTGGATTCTTTAATTATGTGATGTCTTTAATTATGTGAGGGGAATACAACCCAACCTACCAACTGTACCATGACGTTATGATGGTACAGTAGTTCCTGCATATTAGCCCAACTCGGGACTGGATGATTTTGGGCTTACTAAGCGGATTGGCTTCATGCGCATAAACGAGTATGGCCGATTGTACTATCACTAGAAGTTGCTAAATCTATTAACACTGCACACAACAGTTACAGGTAGCGAGCAAATTTCTTATGTTTATTACGGTACAACAATATTCATTGCCGTGCAAAGGTATCAGAGTAAGTGGCCTCATTGGTTGTTGGTGACGTAGAAACTGTCGAACATGGCCGTTCAAATTCATGCATTTTGACGAGTGAGATGTTGAGCTGTTGGGTTGCAAAACGTTGACTGTATTTTAGCAGTGCTAGGCAATTTTTAAAAATCTCAAGTTTCTTAGACAAGGCGACGTCTGCACGTCTCTTCGCCATTTTGAAAATAAATTCTACCGAACACCAGTTGTCTTACCTATCGATTACGGCACAAATATACGATTTGTGACGAAACAGTTGAATTAAAAACAAGGTCGGCAGCGTAACGAGGTGTGAAACGGTCGAAATTAAGACAAAGAAATTTGTGTTCCGACGTTTTTTCGCCCAATTTTAAGCAAATGTGTTCGAAAATTGGGCTTATTAAGCGGGGTTTTGGGCTTATAAAGTGTTTTTTTCTATTGCAGGAAGTAATGGAGTATTCCAGACCGGACAATTTTGGGCTTAATAAGCGGGACTACTGTATTGAATTTTAAAAACTAAGTGCTTGGAGTGTGCATGTGACGTGATTACATCTCTGACCCCGGGTTGTTTTTGTGTTGGCGTGCAGCCAGCAAGACTTATCAGAGGTTGCTAAAAACAGGCATTTTGAGCACTCCTGTGACTGCTACCCTCACAACCCTCTCGAGAGGATAACTAGGTGCGAGAAGCAGGGTTGAGGAGTCGCAAGGCATCGGAGGTTTTTGGGTAGAGTTTGGGCCGAATTCCCGAAAAACACTAGGAGTCAAATTCGGATTTGTTTATCCGACTCTGGAAGCCCAATTAATTCATTTTTGTACATCGCACTCCTAAGTTAGGAGTCCGATCTCGTGCCTGTTGAAAATTCCAACATTTCAACTTGAAATGGTACAATTTCGTTTGAAACTTTTATTGAAACAGAATTCTTGCTGTCCACCGCAATTTCCATTGATTGCTAGTTGCTACTTCTTTTCCATTGTTGACAGCCAAATTTTATTCACGTTAGGTTAGGGAGTCGGAGTCGGAAAAATTTAGAAGCTAGGAGTCCGACATTTTTCCTCCGACTCCACAACCTTGGTGAAAAGTGAGTGGATGTGCTTTATTATGTGCTAAATATTCAATTCGTTCACAAGCCCATGATTAATTCACACCATAATGCCATGTATTTGTTAGTTTTTATGAATTTTTTCGGTATGAATGTTTTCCAACTGCAAGTCGAGTGCTTTACAGCTGTATCTGGAGAATCCATTTAAACGTCAATTTTTTTTCAAAAGAAGTTGTAACGTTGTTGAAAGCTTTCATAAGTGTGAAATATAGTATTCTTACACTTGCTTCGATGAAGCTTATTTTTGACTCTGCTTCTTGTAGATGTCAAAGATTTCTGTGCGACCTTTATAATGAAGAACCAATCAGTTTCGAATTGCATACAAGTCATGCAGTTGTCCACCACGTATTGCAATGAAAAGCTTGAAAGCGAAAACACAAAATTTATGAAAGAAAACTTTGCTGCTGTGGTTTGTAGCGAAAGTTTGAACGAAGTGGACTCACATATGGTGGCCAAAGTTTTTCTCCATAAAGGCGGATCAGTATGTTACAAATTCCAGACGATGCGTGTTTTGTTTCCGCTTGAAATAGTGGTTTAAAACAGTGTGGTAACGTTAGCCATCTCTTGAATGGTGTAGAATTTGTTCCTAGACTGCGTCTGAATAGTTCTTTTTCTGTTTTTGTGTATTATGTTGTTGGAGCTAAGTCCTGTGTGTTAAATAAGCTGAGAAAAGCATTTAATGTAGAGATGAGATACGTTTGCAACTTTATCTAAAGTTGGTTTCGATCTTGTTTGTGCATTGAACTTCTATCGAAATGAAAACTCCAAAGTTGATTACGGTATATTTCGGATCGCAATGTGCAATACTGCGGTTGTCTGGTTGATGCAAATATCTGGTTGCGTTGATGGATTGTCTGGTTAAAATCGTGCTTTGCGTAAGCTGCAAAAACAAGCGCGTGTTAAAGCATATTGACCATTTCCGCCTCAGATTCCCTGAAAGCAGCGCTTGAATAAAATGTGTTTTTTCCGGATATCCACAGCATCGAACGCAATCAGCGGTTGAAAGCCCAGTATGTTTTCTCATGTCTTGCTAACACTCACGTTCTGTTAATTCAGGTTTCATCGTATCACAACCTATTGAGCTTGTTACTTGATTTACTCGCTTTGTTTGATTTCTAGAGCAAAGATGAAGACGCTGCGTGTCGTGCAATTTTCAAGTGGATGAATCATGATTTGGAAAAGAGACGTGATGCTTTTGATTCACTGTTTGACTCCATTAATTTGGAGCGACTCAGTAAAAGGTTCTTGTGCGAAACTGTTGCGAAAGAGGTTTGCAATCAAGACTTATATGTAGAAAAGCGATGTATATATCGTGTGTATCTTAAATGCAGTTGATTCCTCATTGAACAGGAGGATTGTATGAAAAAGTCTTAAGGTAAGATTTGTCTTGTCCTGCAAAGCACTGTTGCCTGCTTGAATTTTTGACCATCAGTCCAAGTTTTGGGTGATTATTAGGGCAAGTTTTTGTTCAGTAAAAAAGTGAAGAAGTTGCATTCATTTTCCACGAAAGTTGCATTTATGCGCAGGAAGTTGCATTTGTGCGCACATTTGACTGCGAAAGACTTGACACAACCTATTTTCATTTGCGCGGACTTGGCCGAAAGCCAAAATTTTTCGCACTTCCACCTTTAATTGAGTTCGGGCACTGTCGTACTGGGCTGGGGTTGTAAAACTTCTAGCTTGCAAACTGTTTCGTCATAGATAACATTGAGACGCAGCTAATATGTCATGTAGCTCTTTTTTTATACAATCAAAGAGAATAGAACTAAACTGAAGTAGTTTTGTAGAAATTTTCTTTAATTGCACTTTTACATTTTGAGCAATACTTGATAAAATTGCAGTAAAAAGTTGCACGTAAAAATTGAAAAAGGTGCAAAAAGTTGCAATATAAAATTCCTGGAAACAGCTCAAAACATTGAACTACATATATTTTGAGTATTTAGGAAGCTGTAAAAAAAGGTGCAAAAACTTGCCCTAGTGATTGTAAAAAGAAGGTCCTGATCAGGGGTGGGGGGACCTACAGTAAACCTCAGTTAATCCGGGTTCGCTGTGACCGACAATTTTATCCGGTGTAGGTGAAGATCCGGATTAACCGAATATGGTTGTTTCTACTCGAGCCTGACGTCATCTAACTGCTGAGATATCGGTGAAAATTACTCAAATTGAACATATTTACGACCATACAGCAGACTTTCGTAAAAGCGAAACGGATTTACTTAATGATATATTTACAATGGTGTGGTACATCAGACTTGTAATCGCCATATCCAGGTAGTTATGAACAACAATCTTAAGTTCATAATTTTAGATCACTTGTCCGCGAAGAAATCTGGAGTTTTGGACTGACGCAGAGATTTCTGCGACTGGTACATAAGCATTCACTCTATTGGAAGGTAATGCCCTCCAGACATCCGACCAAGTACAGTACACTCAGGGATAATGCTCTACACACGCACACTCAACACTGATCAATAGACTGAAACCGTGGTGCGACGGCGTGTCTTGAACGTTATGTTCAACATAAGCCATGCCCGTATGTGACGCAATAATCGTCTCTACGATTAGTCGAATGTTACACGCAGTTGCGGCCGTTGTTGTCACAATTCTATACGCTCGCTGGCGATCGTGAGCATGCTTGTGTTGCGTCTGAAAGCTGCCGAATCTTTCCTAGAGACAAACGTCCGGATTACGAGATGTGAAAAGAGCAGATTTTATCCGGTATTGGCGAAGATCCGGAATAAAAAATCCGAACAAACCGATGGTTTTTATATAGAAAAACGTTAGAAATCATTCGTACAACAAAGTTTTATCCGGTTTTGGTGAAGATCCGGATAAACTGAGGTTTACTGTATTTACTATTACTGGCCGCATGAATTGTGCATTATCGCTGTCGGGTTGTAAGATTGATTTTATCCTTCTTCCTTTATCTAACTATGAAAAAGAGTGACTTCTCTTGACTTTATCTAAATACTTATCGCGGAGCTTTGTTTTGACGCGATGTTGCGTCTAACTTGGGTAACGAAAATTCCGAAGTGGCCATATCAGATGTTCACGCGGGTCGCAGGTTCCCTACTCCTGCTCTAGATACAAGTTTTTCTTGTCGTGCAAAACACTGAAACTACTGTGGCGTGCTTGAATGTTTGTCCATTGGTGCAATCTCTTAAGGGGCTCGTCGCTGAAAAAGGACAAAAACATCGCCCACCCCGTTAATATCATCTTTTAACTTAAAATTTTTATGTTAATGATTTTTTATCACTTTGCCGAAATAAAGTGTTTTTCCAAAGAATCAAACGTCGACATGTGTTCATCTTCTTGTTACTGCGACCCGGAAAATGCGGCCCGTCCTCCTTCCATGTCGATTTGCCGACGTGCTGAAGAAAATCGAAAGTTTTCCACATTTTTTTGACATAGGCAGCATTTAAGTTTTTTTAAGTGCTGATTATTGAATTTATTTATGGTATTTTGTTCATTGGAGAAGTCATAAAATTATCCTCCCAAATAGTTCCAAAGAAGGCCTAGGTGATAGATGCTTGTCGGTTATAACTCATTGTAGATTGAAAATAATCATAATTATACGATAATTAATCATCGTTGGTTTCACCCCAAAATGGTTGTAACTTACCGGAAAAAGAGGGAGGGAGCCTTTGACTATAAAACTGCTTGCAACAAAAGAGTTTCGCGTTTGATAAAACACAACGGCTTTATTTGTATTTTCAGGTGTTGCTAAACCGTTTTCAGGTTCGACTTTTTTCAGTAGTGGTATTCGTTTTGTGTCTCCTGGAAAAAAACAATTCCTTTAACGGATTGTTCTATATTTCTACGTACAACAGGCAAAACGCAAGAAACTTTGTTTGTTTTTGTTGGATTATTGTTTTGTGCGCTGGGGTGTTGTTTCTTTTGTTATCCACATTCAAAACCTTAGATTGGGGCGGCGATAGCTCAGTGGTAGAGTGTCTGCCTCTCAAGCGAAAGGTTGGCTACTCGATCCGCGATCACTGAGTGAATCGCTGTAGCGCTCCTTGGGCAAGAGCGTTCTCCCCCAACCTCCCCGGCAAACGCATTCCAGGCTCCAACCTGTCGTCGAGTCAGAAATCAAATGAAACCTTGGGTTGGGTTTTGACCGATTATATTGGGATTGGAGACAACTGAGGTGCGAAATCGAGGTTTCGTTTTCAATAAAATCAATAGTGGCATGATACTGGCTTATTTCTTCATAGAAACCTTATAATTGTCTCATTGGACAGAGAAATTCACTGCCAGAAAAAGGGAATATATCGTCATGTGGAGCAAAACATCTCAAGTGCTAAAAAGTGGTTGCAGCTCAGAATGTTGATTCTCTTGCAGGAGCTGGTTACGTCAAGCCGCAAACGCGATCTGTTAGTACTGAATTCGATCAAGAAGCGTTTCCTCCAAGACAACGAAGATAAAGGTTTTCGGCCAATTTTCTGAATAGAATATCATTGATTCTTTATTAGCTGTGTACAGCGCCAGCGTAAGCTAGTTTCAAAAGATTTATTGAAGTTACGCAGGATTTACCTGTTGGTTGGCTTTGATACTTGTTTTTTTTAAGTGGCGCGCTTTGCTGCTGTTTTAATGCAAACATATGCTCTGAAAACCTAATTAGGTTTGCGCGGTTGTTGCTATCGTGAAGCCGGATGATGACAAAGATTTTTTTGCTGCAGTGTAAGGCCGCATGTCATCGCATTTCGCTGAGAAATCCATTACGGCAGTAATTAACACAATTTGACTATTCCTTATTTCAAAAGAGTTGTGCAAAACAGCGTTCGGTGGCTTAGAAAACGCTGAAACAGGTTCCCTAAGCGTTTTTGGCCATGTGCGACCATTCGTGATTCTCGTTTTTAAGACATTTTGCAGATCGCCTGACAAGAACGCCAGGCACTGGCCTGGTTTTTGATTAGCGAAAAAAACGCGCTGAAATGATTTTTGTTCCATCATCCGTGACCTTGTGTGCGCCTAACAAGGTGTTGGGAGGGGGCCGCAACCAGCAGGTATTTTCTGGGTGCAAAATGATTACAACTTGTTGTACCTGACAAATTAACATGATTTTGAAAATTTCGGAGGGGAAACAATTGCCCGTTTGCCCACCCCCCCTGGTTGCGGGTCAGCTTTGGGACCGCAAACAGTGATTTAAAGTTTCAAACGAAAATCGTATCGAACATTTCGAAAATAACTCTTCCATTGTCTGCGAAAACAATTTTCCAAGATTCGACGAATGATCAATTTTCGACTACAAAGCGCGCGTGTTACGCAACAAAGGCCGACAATCACTGCTGACATGATCGGGAAACAGCTAAAGGTCAAAGGTCGCACGCGACTGACGCAGTGTTTGACGTATGTTGACCGTCAACGCCTTCTTTCGTTGAATCTTGCTGAGGATAAAATAATTCGTTTCCCAAACATCGAACATGATTTTGCCTGAAGGCTTTGTATTTGTGTGTTTGTTTCTACGACTTTGTAAAATTTCCACATCTTTCGTCGTTTAGAAAACTTCCTTCTCTGAAAAATTATTCTTTAACAAAAGCGATATTTTTTCAACCGCGTGATCATTGAAAAAGCGCTTGATCAGCAAGTGGATTTTCGACTTAAAAAACAAACATCTTAAAACTTTAATCAGCATTTGTGTCGCACTCTGATCTTTTAACGAAAGTTACTTCTTTGAAGCAACTTCATTCTTTCTTTGCTATCCAGTAGGTCCGTGTTGAGGAGGAAATGTTTATTATTTCATTCGAAGAGGTCAACAAAAATGTTTCTTGTATGTCAGATTGGCAAGAAAGGTGGAGAGAAATGGATACAGATGATTGGAGATGCGAATCTATTGTTGGCAATGACAGAAAATGCTCGATGGTCCTGTCAAAGTTTACTGCCGGTGGCGCTGTTTCGTTGGATGTACGAGAGGTACGATGGGATGATGAGCCAATCAGAATATCTTAATCGTGAGAAAATTTGATTTTTTTACAAAACCCTACAGTTGATCCTTTCACGCCATGTAGCCGTTAGTTTTTGCAGCTTAAAAAAGCTGGATTTTGTTAAAAAAGTAATTATTTTCCGAGCGCTGAGTGGTCAACGAAACGCCTTGGTTCTGATGGGCAGTTCATGTGTTTTAGTGCGGCATTCCCATCTTTGCTAATTCGCTTAGCCATCGCCCCCCCAAGAAATATAACAACTAACTTTCAGCTGTAACTGTGTTTTGCACAGCAACGAGAAAATATGGAGAAAGCAGTTTGCCGTTTTTCACCGGAATCACTTTTGTCTGACCACGACACTGGAATTTTTTGCCTTTTTTCAGTATTATCACCGTTGTTTATGGCATTTTTACCATTGTTTGTGGAAATTTCACCGTTCGTTGTGGCATAGTTAACGTTATTTATAAAATTTTATCGTTGTTTGTGGAATTTTTACTGCTGTTTATGTAGCCATGCTCATCACCAGAACACGTTGTTACTAAGCAGAAACAGACGAAGATCAAAAACTTGTGCTTTTCAATGTAAATCAGTTTTAACTCGCGTTGGTTTTGTCCTGCATAACTATATTAATTGAATCTCGCACGGTGGTAATAATCTAAGTTTACTTTGAGGGCTACATCACTGAATGATTTTACTTCTTGATTCGCGCAGCACAATTCTTTTTAGCTTTTGCCAAAACTGAAGTCGCCAAGTGTAGCGTGAAGGTCAATCCACACTGAGGACGAGCCAGGAGATGCCAGGCGCAAATCTTTGTTTCTTTTATTGTGCCCAGGAGTTACCGTGCCGAGCCGCGCACTAGCGCAGAATTACCCGACGCAACAAAACAAACAAAAGATTACGCCTGGCAACTCCTGGCTCGTCCCCAATGTAGATTGGCCTTAACGATTAAACTTTATTGGATTTGTTGCGTAGCCTTCTTTGGTTAACAAACGAAACCAAGCTGGGTCGGACTTTTTTGCTTTCCTTTATCACCTTTGCATGTGTACTGCAGGTGACGCAAGTGAAAAATCCTAAACTTTTCCGAATGTTCAAACAAACAAAAGATCACTTTTCTACTTTCTTGGCGAAGCCGACCCGCTTTCTCTTTTATGGCGTTCCTTCCGAGCAAAAGCTCGAAACAATCTGCCACGTCGGCTGGAACACCCCTGACCCCGGAGGTATGCGAATTCTTTTGAACTGCCTTGTTGCGGTAGGTAAGCCCGTAAAGCTTCACACTGTGGCGGGAAATGACAATAGAGATCACACCACGCGATTATTGCTTGTTGCGCCTCGTAGACATACGTATTGTTCTCAGTGCACTTCCCGTTTGTGGTGAATCGCGCAAACAACGCAAGGTTAATCGAGAGGTAGCAACTGTTTCATTTCATGTCAGAGGCGGCGATGAAGCAACAACTACAAACACTTGGATAGGAAGGAACCCGGAAGTCTTTCTAAGTCAGTCGCAGTGGAAGTAACGACACCAAAGCAAATCATTTTACGAATGCTGAAATCAAGTCAATTATTTTTGCGTCTTTCGTATAAAAGCAGACCCTTTTCCATTTCTCGATGGGAATAAAAATCGCTGAAATTCCATCCTTATGCAATTCTCGTTTTGGGCCAAGGTGTGGTGGTTTCAAGTTCAGTCCAAACTAGAACCCATCGAGAGCCGTCTTTGCCAGTTGCTAGTTCGTGTGTCAAGTCCGCCGAGCTGAGGTTAATTCAATTTACATCGAATTGTACAGCCTGTGTGGGGAGGAGCTGCTAAATGATCAACGCAGTTGCGCAGGGGGTACTGGGTCGCAATCGGTCTCACTCGGTGGATGGGTTGCTCAGATCCGCAAGGATCCGGGCGTGGCAGAGAAAGTATAAACCCAGCTAAAATGAAACTCAGCCTGGGTTGTCATAACCCTTTCGCACAGGGTTGCCAGGTTGGCCCTTTTGGGGCCAACTTTTGGAAATTTGGTCCCAAATAATACTTGCTGGCCCCAAAATTTTCGTTTGGCCCTTTGGCTCTATTTTGGCCATTTTCCAGGACAGACTTGGCCCCTTGCAAGAATTAGATCTGACCACCGTGGGTCCTGTCTGAGAAACCATATTTTTTCACTTTTTTGACTAATTGATTGTAGATTTTCACCAAATTCCTATATTTTGAAGGTTTTCGATAGCAAAGCTTTGTTACGATCCTTAGAGACTCTGAGTTTTAATATGAAAGTTTAGTAAGTTCATCAGAATGCCTGTTACTTGCTGCAGTTGCAGAGGTACACTAGGCTAGTAGTAATATTTGTAAAGCCACAACAGTGACCCACACCAAGCGAATCTATCGCAATTTATTGCGTAAGGAAACTAGTTTCGTGTATTACACATCTTCAGTCCTGCGCAAAAGT
>Ga0210059_1009458_pt1 | contig 15224 bp, 10 predicted proteins | sample Ectturendosymbi2_FD_188042 | JGI IMG/M metagenome (GOLD analysis project Ga0210059, IMG submission 188042) | Ecteinascidia turbinata endosymbiont from Florida, USA - Sample 2 (SPAdes) (version 2) | ecosystem: Host-associated > Tunicates > Ascidians > Unclassified | place: Key West, Florida...
TAACTTACATCACAACTTTTTAACCCGAAACCCCAGCAGGTCATCCAAAGTATCAAAAGACTCAGATTGTAGCCTAGTTTCCAGTAAAAACTTCAGCGAAATACTACCACCTAACGGTTGGTGCCCAGGGCCAGGCAAAGTGGGCCAAGGTGGCCTAAAATTCCTCCACTTATGACGTCACTCACAGAAAACCCGCACCCCCCAAGCAAAAAAATTTTTTTTGAGTGCAATCTACTAAACTGGCCGATCCGTTTGAGCCGTTGAACAGCTCTCTAGCGCAATCGGCAGAGGAGCTAGGGCGTTGGTAAGCCAACTGAAAATTGCCGTTTTTTAGGCCCAAATCAAAGTACGAATATCACGTAGGCCGGCTCTATACGTGTTAAGATAGTGACATAATTTTTGGCTCAGTAAGTCATTTGGGTTGGACATAGCTGGTCTATAGAGTGGAAATTAGCCTGGGCTGAGGTGACGAAAGTATAATTCAATGCAACTGTGATTGCTTTTGTAGATGACCAACCACGTTCATCAACATTTAATCTTGGCAAAAATGGAGCTTTGCCTTTGCCAAAAATGTCATTGATTAATGTCCTAATTTGTTTGAAGTTCCTGCCGTTTTTGGCAAGTTGGTCTCGCCATAATGTGCATTTAGATAAATTTTTGATATTAGTAAAATGCTTTTGGAATGTTTGTATACTTCAAAGTCATTTGGTAGTTTTGATCTTTTATAATTGCAAGTTGGATAGTTTCTATTTTTACTAAGAAATAGTATGTGTGGAAAGGAATCCTTTACCTTTGACAAATATGTCATTGATAATAAGAAATGATACCTTTTTGTTATACATGGCTTTTGTTTAGATTTATATTATTTTCTGCATTTTCTAACAGGCATGTCTATGTTGACAAGAGTTTGCAAGAAGCTAACAATAGAATGAAATTTTTGTTAACATTCCAGTTTATGATCTGCATCAGTAAAGAATCTCTTGATCTACATGCAGATTGCGTATGAAAGTAATGTTAACATTGCGCATATCTCTAAAGATTCTTTGATCAACATTTATTTTTATTCAAGCTGTACTTACAGTTGAACAAATAGCATAATAATTGCTAAGATAAAAAAAAATAATTTATAGTTTATTCCATTAAATAAATTGTTTGTATATAGCTATGATCACTATATGACTGTTTCGTTTACCACTCCAGTCAGTTTATTTAAAACAGGTGGCAGCCGAGGTTTGTTAGAGTATCATTGCTGTACTCTGTTATTATTAGCTGCATATTAAGCAGATTTATGTTAATATCGCCTAGTACAGGCATGGGCAGTTGGTGTGGTGGGCCCACACCACACTATTTTCAGTGGCCTGCAGAAGCATTCAGAAAAAACGATCAAATCTGAAGTTCCTGCAAATTATCCTTAAACTAGAACCAAGTCTCGCTTCTATTTCCATTTTATTCTTTTAAGGACTCGAAGATACAGCCCTTAACTAAACGCAGCATTCTCAAAGTGGCCCTCGAGCCAAATTAATTTCCATCCTGTGGCATAGTATATAGAATTCAAATTTATTGTTTAATGACTATTGCTTCAGGTAGTAATTGAGAAAACTATTTTATAATGTATTCAGGGTGTCTGCACACTGCCTATAACATACTCAAACCACATGTTCACACCCATATACAGTAGAATTTGCCTAATTCGTCACCTCAAGTGACAACTTGCGTGAAGTGACGAATTATGCAAACAGGTGAAAACTCTATCATAGTAATTCATATATATAGTGCTTTTATTTGCAGTAAAACACAACTTCATGATGTTATGGTTGTTTACTGAATTAAACTCTAACACTTTGGCACCCGGGTGGATTCGGGGATTTTCGGAAAAAAACGCCTAAACGCACATGGCTTTGCGTGGGAATATCTCCGCTCCTGTATGGGTTACAGACCTGGTTGAAGCGTCAAAAGACGCAGCAAGTCTTCTAGTCTGCACTCGAAAAAAAATTTTTTGCTTGGGGGGTTCGGGTTTTTTATGAGTGACGTCATAAGTGGAGGGCTTTTAGACCACCATGGCCCACTTTGCCTGGCCCTGGGCGCCAACCGTTAGGTGGTAGTATTTCGCTGAAGTTTTTACTGGAAACTAGGCTACAATCCAAGTCTGTTGATACTTTGGATGACCTGCTGGGGTTGCAGGTTCAAAAGTTATGATCTAAACTAGCAAATATATTTGACTAATTAGATAATTAATAAGTTTGTTTATTTTAGACCATAACTTCTGAACCAGAAACGCTAGAAAGTCGATCAAAGGCTCAAAAGACTCGGATTCAAGCCTAGTTTCCAATGAAAACTTCAGCTAAACACTTTGGCCTAGCGGTTGGGCACTAGGCCAGGCAACATGAGCCAAAATGACCCCAAAAGTACTTCACTTATGACGTCACTCACAAAAAATCCGCACCCCCCAACCAAAAAATTTTTTCGAGTGCAATCTACTAGACTGGTTGATCCGTTTGAGCCGTTGAACAGCTCTCTAGCGCAATCGGCAGAGGAGCCAGGACGTTGGTAAGGCAACTGAAAACTGCTGTTTTTTAGGCCGAAATCGAAGTAAGAATATATCGTATGCCGGCTCTCAAAGTATTAATTCCTCTACTCTATCTAGACTCCTCCATTTAATCTAACACCTTCTAAATCTTTGATGAACTCCAAAGACTTTCCACGTTCTTTCAATGGGAAGTTGGGTCGCACGTCGCACCTCATGCATAAATTCGATAAACAAATTGCAAGGTGCAATGATTCTCATATAAAGATCCTTAATTTGATTGAATACCCACACGTGTTAAACTAGCTGCTTAAACTTCAAAAACGAAACCGCAAATGATGTATTAGCCAAACAAAACGCTTCACAGGGCTAGAAAGAGCTGACGAATTGAGCTAATTGACAAATTAGATAAACAGAAAGGTACACAAAAGATAGGAATTCTTCCGAGATTGACGAAAAAGTAACGAATTGAATGATGACGAATTAGACAAATACTACTGTATATCAGTGGTTCCCTCCCTGAGGTGCCATTCACAATACTCATGGGTGCCCGTGCTGCTTGTTAAGACGTTTTGCAATAATATATCATTAAATAATACATTTTCAGAATGCAATCAAACTTTACAGCAAATTTCTATGGGTTCATCGCTGGGTACTGCAAATTATGTTTCTCATCCATAGGGTGCTACAACACTAAAAAGGTTGGGAAACACTGATATATATATAAATATATTGAACTGGAGATAGTAACTTCGAAAATATATCAAATTACCTCATGTGTAATCACCTACACCCTTGCGTGCAATTGAGAGTTTTGTTAATGAAATTATAACCTGGAGTTGGTGAATTAATTAAATTTTCCAAAAGTTTTTTCCAACAGCACTGCGATATATAGTGGTTTTGAGCATGGGAAAATAATTTCTTCTAGCTTATCATCGCTCTTACTTAGACAAAGAACTTCTGTTTCAGTGCAATTAAAGGATATCATTCCACGTCAACGTGCAAACATGTGTCATAAATTCAGGGTGTGTAGCATACCGTGAGTGAGTTTGTGATAAATTACTATCTGAGTGGTTGTCGTTCTTTGTTATACTTTGATATGGTAAAGAAACAATAGGGCATTACAAAAGCCAATGGCAATAATTTTGATTTAGGCTGAAACCATATATTAAACATTGCTTCACAGTCACCAACAAGTTGGTTACAATAAAAACATCCTAATAGACAAAAGCATCACACCTTCATGATGTTTCCAGCAATTTTATGTCCATGTGTAAATGGTCTTATGGTTGTAATAGTTGTAGAACCATGATGCAGATTTTTGTAGTTTATGTGTAAGCTCATATCCTTTCAGTAGAGTTCAATGCTGAGTAATTTTTCGCAGCCCATCTGATTAAGATCAACACCAGTTCTGCATTTGAAGAGGCTAATAGTTGAAATGATGGTTACCCATTTGTCAGTTGTGCTGAACTTAGCTTTTATTTTGCTGTTGTGGCTTTAGCAAGAAAATAAAGTATCTGTGTTGGATTTTTGCATGCACTTAAGTAGCTTGTACCTTGCATGCACTTAATAGTAAGATCCTTTTGCAGATGAAAATGTCTTCAATATTGCTGAGATTTCATTTGTTTGCAAGAAACTCGTTTCTTATTTTGTATAGCACAAACCTTACACTACAAAAACTAGGTGTGGACTCTTCTAGTTTCTCTTTTTTTCTTACCCGGTGTACTCTATTTGGCTGGAGATAAATTTTAAAGCTCATTTGCCACAAGTAACAAAAGTTTTCACCATTACCATCATCATCATTGTCTTCCGCATCTTCTACACCACATATAAGAATGTTTTCTTGCGTGTACTGCTCCACTTTATCAAGTTGAAAGAAAGTTAGATTTGTTTTCTGAATCATACCGCGCAGCTGAACTTTTCCCTCTTCAAATCGTGTAACCTTGTATTCATCTCCAGTTCAGGTATCTTAAATTGTATTCTAGTTAGTTGGCTTTCAAGTTTTCCTGGAAGATCAGTTAGTTTGTCCAATTTTCCATTCATGCTGTTGATAGCTTGTGATATTTGAAATTTAGCTTCCTTGGTGGTTTTCCCCATATTATGACAGAATGCCTGTGGCCAGCAGGCCAGAAATATCAAGAGCATCATAGGTATTAATAATTATTTAATTTACTTACTCTATCTCTTGTCCTATTCAAATAGAACGTTTGCTGAAATAACCTGTGCACTTTATTTGCATACATTCAATGTCTATACTTCTGTTGATTGCATTGCAGAATTCCTCAACAAGCAGTCTCAGCATGGAGCTGAGTGGCGGCAGTGGAGCCAACTCTTACGTCGCTGTTGGATTCGCTCCTGCAGCACAGATGCAAAATGCTGACGTATACTACTGCACAGGAACTGCGCTGAAATCGGCATATATTGGCACACGATATTCCGATCCAGTTGTGGATGGTTCACTGCCGGTATATTTTGCTTGCAAACGCAGAATTGAACTTTGGTGTGCTTTTTGTGTATTGATAGTTGTTATCATTTCCGGAAACGCATACATTTAATATACCGTAAACGATGAGCATTGCTTGCAAGTCTATATCTATTTACCGTAGGTGGCAGGTTCCAACTTCGAACACCTCTCGCTCAGTGTTTGTCCATTAAGTTTGACTCGAAAACTATTTCCTTTTCTTTCTAAGAGCTTGTTGTTTCACAGAGCGGAGTTGCAACCGTTTCGTCATCTGTGAATGGCGGCGTTGCTGAATGTTCATTCACTCGACCTGCCAGCGTCACCAAAGATAGCACCCAAGTTTTTGACCTTTCTTCTACCGCTTATCATATCTTGCTGGCAGCTGGCTCCATTAATCCTGGTTCGTAGCGAAAACATGGAGTGTACTTCCGCTGCGTTGGAGATGTGTTGCAATGCCGTTACGCGCCGATTGTATTCTGAAATACGCTGAAAGAACCTGACCAGTATTTTTGCTCACCTATCTTCTCAAAAACTCCATCTATCAAGTACAGGATTACTTTGGAAGTGCGTAATTTAATGAAACGAGAAGAATATGTACATTGTACTGCACAAGATTGCCAGCAGCAAATTGTAAGTTAGCATGATAACAATGCTGGACATTTAAAAAATAAACTAAACGAATGTGGATTGTGAGGCAAAAGGGACCAAAATATAGTCCGCACAGTCTCGTTAAGAAAAGAGAAGCGATAGCGCAACACATGCAATTTCTTTTCAGGAGTAGTGATTGCTGTATGTCTGCTCGTGCACACAATGCAAAGCCATTCAACTTCGCCTTTTCGTGGTAACCCCTGGCACGACTGTTTTGTCCATCGGTATAATTCGGGCAGGCAGTTGCCGCTATAAAATGCACAAAAACGATCAGAGCCGTCGCGCGGCTTACCAAGGACCGCGTGCGGGCACTAGGCAGAGAGGGATGTTCGAAAAATAGCGACACTCTCCCATTAATTATATCAGCCATCCACAATTATAGGCACCACATTGCGCGCGCTGTGCATATGGAAAGGCGAATGGGAACAGCGCAAAGCACGTCTGTGGGAGACTTGAAAGCCACGCTTGTAAGTCTTGTCATAAGCTCGTGATTGAAAGCTGGAACAGCACTTCACTCACAGGGAAAGACAAATAACTCAGCTGTGAAATTCATAATTTAACCTTTCATATCGCGCCACTCCAGATAGAGAAATCTCAAGAGACGGTGGTTTGGCCACGTGACCAGAATTTCCTAAGAAGGGTTGGCAAGGTGATTCCTGTTGAATACACTCAAGGGAAAGTGACCCAGAGACTGACCATGGACGAGGTGACGTGATAATATCTCCGGCCTGACTTGGTCCCGCTTTGGTGTGGATCTAGCTGAACTATAGCCGTGGAGTATTTCGAGTCTTGGATTGGGGTTGCTGCTCCACGACCCTCTTGAGAGGAACAGCGGGTGTGAAAAGTGAAGCCAAACTTCTTATAGCGCAGTGAACTGTTTAATGGTTTGGCGGGTTATTTTTCACGGAGTGCAAGACCAATACAATACTGCTGAAATAGGATACACGCATGATTTTGAACGGGAACTTAATTTGTTGCTGTGTCCGCATCGATTGCGTACCCAACCCTCGTTTGCGACCGTCCAAAATGGGTAAATTTCCCAGCTGAAAAGCTTATAAAGCTGCTGGTTAGCGGTACGCAAACGTAAAAAGTCTCTTACAGAGCGTTACGGGTTTTTTCCCGAAAGTTTTGTGTTTTAAGTCCCACAGTAAATTGGGGGCGAACAACTTAACCGATTGTCATAGTTTGGAAATTTAGGTGCAACGTGTTTATTGCCCAATAAACGAAGGTTACAGTCGTCGTAAAGCAGCTATGGTTAAACACAGCTAATGTGCCATGGCATGAAGACCGTCAGGCCATTGCTCAACCTGTTAGCTCTGCAGAGCAGCAGCGAGCCCTGACGCGAGCATTGTGTGTTTGTCTATCATGTAGATGGCAAGCGATTGTTTATGCACTTCCATGCGCAATGATGACGACAATACAGTGTTAGCGCGCCGTTGCGTTGCCAAAAATTGACGGAAAAAACGATTCTTGGTATTTTTAATGTAGGTACAAGTGCACTCGAGAGACACAGTGATCGTTGGCCTTCAAGCTCTTCGTTCAACTTCACTGCTCCTCCTGCTCCTTCGTAAGTGTTTCAGACCGGGTCGGGAAGATGCTCTGTCTTCGTGCGATTTAACATGCCTATGTTTTGTTTCCATGTTCGTTTCGTTTTTGTCCGCTCATGTAGAAGCCCTACTACTCCATCGAACACAAATGGTAACGCCGCTGCTGGATGTGGGACAACCAAAGGTTGCTTTCGGGTACCGTCGGGATGCACCCCTGGGGCGAGCGGTTGTTTCTTTGCCGCTTGGACTTACGTAAGTTCATTAATACGATTGAGGAGGCGAACCGTTTGACTTGAAAATGTTGCTAAATGGCTGCGTTGCCTGTCGAAGTTCCAAAATGAATGGTTATATAAGAAATTCTAAAAACGCTTAGTCTCCTGAATGAAAAGCACTTTTTATCAACTACCCTTTTTCCTGTTATATTTCGTAATTAAACCGATTTATTTACTTTGAATATAACTGGACACTGAGACTTTAATTCGTCGAACGCCTCTTGACTCCAAGCCTCCATTTTGGCGAGAAATGCAAACATTGCTGTGATGCCGTTTAGCATTTTTGTTCCTCCTCGTGATTCATAAGCTCCTTAATACGTATTTACTATTGTAATCCTATGCACAAAATCAAGTATATATATGTGGGACTGCGTTGATGTTTTTGCATATGCACATCAGCTTCATTATGGTCTAATCGCCGTTGTATGCTTGGGTCTGTGACTACGTAGCTTGTGAACGTGGAATACATTACTTGCCGCGAAGCCGTATTTCCAGCGGATGGTAGTTCAGGCAACAACTCATTGAAAAATAATAGAATCGCTGTCAGTCCTGTGTATAAGGATCAACTTAGATTGTGTGCCGTGTTCGAATTGCGTAGACCAGTGGTTCTGTTCTTAACTTGGGGTAAATTTACCCCAGGGGTAAATTTCATCTTTCTAGAGGGTAAATTTACTGAATCATAAATTATAGCAAACGCACATTTTTATTTATTTGGACGAAATGTAATATCCAGAATTATTAGCTAGTTGGTTACAGGAAAAAACACTAAAGTACATCCGACAGTGTTTTGTTCGTAGATTAATGAGACCCTAAATGCCAGGCGTCATAAAAATTATTCCGAAGTGGGTTTACGCATATATCACACAAACTGGAGATGTTGCACCATTGATTATAATTCAGTGTCATGCTTAGTGATACGTTTTCTCTTTTTATTTCATCTTTACACATGTAAACGCTACCGGTGTCCGTTCAAAACACACCACTCACAATGAACCACTCGAAACAGACCATGTTTATAACAGACCATGTTTATAACAGACCATGTTCATAACAGACCCGTTCATAACAGACCCGTTCATAACAGACCACGTTCATAACAGACCACGTTCATAACAGACCACGTTCATAACAGACCACGTTCATAACAGACCACGTTCATATAACTCTGGGATCATACGTGGGTTGGAAGCATCCTGTCGCGTTGCTTTTGCAATAGCAAAAGAAAAGAAACCGCATAGGCTACAACTGGGGGGCGACTCATCAAACCATACACTATGGATATAATCGAAACAAGAACATAATCTTAGAGAATTTCTTTATCAAACCATACAGTTATTGTCATATAAGTGTTATGTCTTGTGATATTTTAGATAACGTAGCAGATGAAATTCGAAGTGATAAGCCATGAGTCCACCCTTCAGCTAGATGAGTCAACTGGCCTGTCGAGCTGCACGTATTTGTTGGTGTACTGTCAATCAGACATGGGTCGATTACATCACAAATGTAATCGATGACGATCACTTGCCACCTGCTCGATTGTGATTACGAATAATCAAAATCACAATGTAATCGATTACGATTACATTGAAAGTAATCACGATTACAATGGCGATTACATTTGTCGTGAAACATCCTCAGAAAGAAAACAAACCCATTTGCATGGTTTTATGTAAGTATATTTTCAGACAATATACGATATGAATCAATGCAATAAACGAAATTACTAATCTGTGAAGATCAAGCACCGGAAAAAAGAAAAAAAACATTGATAGTTTATTGAGATGTTCGTGCAGTCAACAAACAAGTGGCGTAATTGGAGGTTTTGAGTTATAGGAGAAACTTAGCTGAAAGAGGCCCTGGCCTCTGTGCGGGTTACGATCGTCTACAAGTCATCGTAGCATTGTGCAGCTTTAATTTGAAATGTAATGAACAGTGATGCCAATACAGCTGAGCATCTGTCTATTGAACTAATAGTAGTCAATGGTGAACAAAATCTCACAGGCTTCGTTGAGTTTTTTTTTACCAATATCTGGTGGATCGCGGTTGACATGCAAGTTATCAGTGTTGTGGAAAGGTACTTTCGACTTGGATTAAAATACCTTATTCTTCTGAAAGTTAATTTACTCTATATAAATTATGTATTAATTATATGCATAGCCTACTCCAGCTCTTACATTCATAAGTTCAGTCTGAATATATATGAATGAAACGAACACCTCTCCTCGTAATGTCCCGCTGTTCTGTTGCCGAAGTGTGAACCCGTTTTTAAGAAGAGCTCCTATTTTTGTTGCTACGTCTCAGTAGACCAGGGGTTCCCAACCTGTGGTACGCGAAGGTCTGCCAGGCGGTACGCGAGTAATTTCCATTTTTTCACAAAAACCTGGATTCACAGCTTTTTTGTTTGCGTTTCGGGCTTTGTTTCTAAAGAAATGAATTTTCCTGTAGCTTGCTGTTCCTATTGTTTCCTAACATTATGACTTTCGATACGCTGTTAGCAAATTTACGCCACGCATCGAACAATTGGTGGAAGGTAAACAGAAACAAAAATCTCATGTCATTGTGGTCTTGTATTGTTATTTTAATGTATATTATGCTTCTGAAGAAACTAATATCAAATGATTTGTTCTGGAAGAAGTGGTACGCATTGACAATACGAGGTGCTCAAGTGGTACGAGATCGTAAAAAGGTTGGGAACCCCTGGACTAGACAGTTAGACTCACTACGTTACTTCTGGCGGCCAACAAGGCTAGCTGGAACAAAGCGAGAATTTGGTAAAAACGCTGTGCTTTCCCCTGGACTGTCTGGATTTAAACCACATAGACGGATGGAAAGCCTCCCCTGAAACACAACCAAAAGAAACTATGATAAAGGGTGAAACCCATCCACCATAACCGCGGTTCATCGCAGTGATGTAGGATGAATATTTCGAAGTTTAATCGCGAAATTAATCGTCGATTACGATGAAATTAGCGATGTAATCGATTACATTTCATTTTTGGTCAGTTCAATCGATTACGATTACTCAAAAAACTGCAATCGATTACGATTACCCCGTGTCTGCTGTCATACACATCCAGTTGAGTTGAAAGATTGAGTTCATCATGTGCGAAAGTCTAGAGATGACCAGCGATGTGACTGATGATCAGCAAAAATGAATAATTTCTTTCAACAAAATGGACTCGTGGAATGACGTTGGTTGGCTATGCATAGACGGCGCCTTTTCTATACTTAGTGGAATCAGATTTTACAATTCTGGTGAATAAACGGGCGCACATCATTTCTCCCCCTTGTGTTCTTCATCGACATGCACTGGCGAGTAAAGAAAGCCCTTTTAGAATTTTTGAGAATAGTTTTGAAACATGTAACAGAACGTGTAAATGTTATCAGGATTCAGGCTCATCTTTCATAGTGTTTTAAAAGATGAATTGATTGATCTTCAATGTGAAACAATGCTTCATTCCAAATTAGTATCTTGCAACTGTGACTTTTCTAAATTTTGGTGTGGATTGGGCGAAGAGTTTCCAACGTTGTTGAAGCGCGCATTTGAAGTTATTATAGCTTTTCAAAATACTTATCTGTGTGAAGCAGGGTTATCATCAGTGATGACTGTAACACAAAACATCGATCGCCATTGATTCCGAAAGATGACATGAGAGTATCTCTTTCAACAACTGTTCTCAGAATCTTCAGATATTGTGCGTAGAAAACATGCACAAAAGTCTCACTGGGTGACTGACTGATTGAAATTGTTTGTCATTATTTAACAAAAGAAAAATTGAAGCATGGCTGTCTATTCCTTCTTCCCAACGTTTTGCCTCTTGATTCACTGATACGCCGGTTCGTATGAAACTGTTTTCAGATATTCAACCAGGGTTTCAAAAACTCCTGGGATATCTGGAGTTTATTGAAATCAGGGATATCTAGAACTCCAGCTGGTGTTCTGGATATCCCTGATTTCAACTCATCGAACCACTTACCACAAGTATTAATGCTCTCTTGTGTCTTATTAAAGTTTAATCTCAGAGACTGATAAGTTTCGTACAAGCATTACCGTAAAATTGGTTCCAGTAAGCACAAAAATTCAAGTATCTGAGTGTAAGCTTACAACGTTTTTCCTGGAGAACCTGCCCCGAACCTTTTCCATAAAAGTCATGCCTTGACACACTAAAGATTGTTGGGGGCAAAATATAATTTTAGATTTTGTTAAAGGGTAAATGAGACAAAAAGGTTTAAGAACGACTGGCATAGACCGTGAGAATAGCTCTTTCGCTTTCGGAATTAGAAACAACAAATTACGATTTAGCAAACGAGGCCTGCTCCATGAATATCTGCGCAAGCTCCTCGTTCAGGAGATCTTTAATTGAGAAGAAACGTATTCTGCAAGATTTTTTGATTTTTTTCGTAAGGCTTGCGTGCATGTGTGGTGTGATTGTAGCTCTAGTATATTCCACAGAAAATAAATCAATTTCGCATGGCCTCGCTAATTCTGTTATATTGTTTTTGTTCGAACTTTGTAGCAAGCTTTACTCTCTTTCTCTCTCTCACTCTCTCTCTCTGTTGTCTTAGCCGACGTAATTTCTTGCAAAGAGACCTTCAAATGAGTTTCAATATTTTACAGCGTATGGAATGTAAGACCCCAGCTGCGAGGAGATTTGCGGCCTGTTTCACTCTGCGCGAATAACATTTATTCTAATCGCAGTGTGTTTTGTTTTCTCTCCTAAAAGATGAAAAGCACAGATCTGTTCAAGATCGAGGTCGTGGGTCAGCCGAATGCGGAGTACGCAGCTGTGGCTTTCGGGACTGTGGACAGAATGCAAGATGCGGATTTGTACTACTGCACTGCATCTTCCTTGCTTTCCGGTGCAATTCGAGAGCTTCGCCAACAACCAGCCACTGATTCGTCGTTGCCGGTATGTTGGGCAGCGTCTTGAGTGCACAATGCCTGTGTGTTTGACCAACCTAACTGCGCGCCTTTCGCTGTTGTGCGAGATGCATGATAGTTGGCAACAGCTCGTCGCAGATGCTGTAACTTTCTTCACCTTTCGAGTTTTTTGATGCCGCAACCATTTTCCCGTTGGTTTCACTATTTAGACAAAAAGCAGCGATAAGAAACTAGCCCACGAAATAATGGCATTCATCTTATATTCCCTTGTAAAGTTATGACACAAAATTAACAAAACATGCATATTCTTACGTACGTGAGTGACAAACAGTACTCTAGCAAAATAATTTTATTCACAAGATTAATTTTCCTTCATGGTTCAAATAAACTATGGTCCTAAACGTATTAAGCAAGCTTTGTAAAACTTTTTTTCACTATTTTGTTTGTAGTGCATGAAGGAGGCCAAGTAGTGACTAATAAACGTCTTGTGAAGGTTTTGTTAGTTTGGCCGGATGTTGTCAATGTGAACTGTTAAGGTATAACGTAATCCTAAGAAGGGCATTCTCTGTTTCAGACCGGAATCACTGGCGTCACCACCAGTGTGAACAACGGCGTCATAACTTGCTCCTTTCAGCGAATTCCCAGTATTAGCAAAACGATAACCAGCGGTTCGCACGCCTTCAACTTAGTCACCAACAACTACTATGTTCTGCTTGCCGTTGGTCCGCTCGCAGGTATGCATTGACTGGGTTTCAACGTTTCAAGTGCGTAGATACGTTGTCAAATACCGCATTTCGACCTGAAGCTGTGATTGGTGCTTCTTGTCCAACAAAATAAACTCGGACAGACCTCTGTTCATGAAACTAACTGAAAACTGAACTTTACTTAAACTTCCGATTTTAGTGTTTTATTTTGGATGTTTTTTTCTGTGAAAAGTTTTCTGAACGCAAAAAAGCTATTTTCAGTATCGCCACAGGGTTAGTGATCTCGTGGCAAGTGCATGGTAAGTTTCTTGTGCTGAGATTACTACTTTTAGGTGGACAGGTTGGTCTACATAGTGCAAGGCAGATATCAGCGGGCGCGCAAAATTTCACGGCCACAAGCGAGGCCGGTGCCGGCGGCTCCATGCGACAGAACATGATCAAAGCTCATGCGTGAGTTCAATTAATTTTTCCTTGCTTCCTTGTCTTTGATCTGCAGTGACGTTGACCGCTCTTGCAAGCATCAACAGCTGCCACACGGCAATCACCTGCGGTCTTATTTCAAATCGGCAGTGTGATCTAAGAGAGCAAAAATCCAGCTATAACATGCATAAACTGCTGTAAAGCGCTGTAATGGTGACGCTTTGGAAGAAATGTGCGCAAAGTGTTATCCTATAATTATCCATCGTTCGTCGGAACAGCAGCTGCTCAATGTTTGAAGCAGGTTGCCTTACTTCATACTTCGTAGCGACTTCATTCAAACATAAATGATTTGTCAAAAGCCCTCGCCTCAAACAATGGCAATTCAATAGTGCATGGTGCAACTGGTTTGAACCGAATGATATTTGAAACTATTGCAGTTTTCTAGCGTTAACTGACGTTTCTGCGTGACGAGTGACGAACCGTCGTCGTCGTTAAAACTAACCTTTGTTGTTGTGATATCTATCGAGGGTTTTTAAGCTGACGTCTGAGTCACAACAGAATAAAAAATGCGTTTATGCCTTAAATCGACAACGTTAGCTCCTTCAATTCGAATGTGGTTATTGCTTGTGTTTGAAGCACTTACTGGAAAAGCTTGTGCCTGAATAAGTGAGAGTAATTTCGGAAAAATTTTTTGAAAAAATATCGCCAGAAAGAACTTTAATTTTGTTGCGTATATTTGACCTGACAGCTAAGCACAAATGAGCTTGTAAAAAATGCAAGTGTAGGATAACTTTATTTTCACGATTTCAGATTGAATTGGTGCTGTTATGGATGCACCACGCTGAGCGCTGCGTTGCTATTAAACTTTTAATTACACAACTTGACTTTTCGTGTGCCAGGAGTGCTTCACAGCGCATAGAGCAACTTTCGCTTCAAGCGTTTTTGCGCAAATGCTCATGACAGGGATTTGGAATTTTTCGTCGTACGGTCATAATCTGCAAAAGTATTTCCAATCCTGACCGTTCGCAATTACAAGCTTTCGCAAAGCTAAACCATATGTCACAGGTGGAACGAAGTCCCAAATGAAGGACCTCGCTGTATGAGCTTGGCATCTAATACTTGTGAGGTCTCAATAGGAAACGCTGAAAAAACAGGAAGCTTCGTCTGGCGACAAGTGCGACGTCATCACGGTCATACAAGTGTAAATGAGTGTAACTTCGAAGAAAGTCACTTTCAAAATCTTCAAAGAGCCGTCAGGACCAGGCGAAGCTGAACGTTCTGTTGCCCTTGTCAATTCGGGAATCCCATCCTCAATATAAAACCAACCTGATTTTCGCTGATGTCCCTTTTGCGATGACGATGTTTTATAATTTAGGATGTTAAGGAGCAGTCGCCGCTTGAATGACTCCGTTGAAGCGAAGCAGATTCTAGCAGAGACTCGACACCTCGTGATGCGGTACCTGTTGTTGTGTTTCTTTTTTAGGTCACTTATGCTGATTGCCTGGATGACATGCGTGAGCATCGGCGTCCTGTTCGCTCGTCACTTCAAGCCGCTCTTTCATGACCAGACGTGCTTCAAGGAAAAAGTTTGGTTCCAGGTGCGCTTCAGTTTTTCTTGCTTCGTTACGTTTCCTTGTCCGGCAGATCAAACCCGGGAGTTTGCAGAGCTCGTCTTCCACTACCGGTGATCCTTGTCGTTCACCACGCAGCAGCCAGGTCCCGCCCGACGCAACTGTCAGGCTATCTTCGCAGAAACAGTTGCGGCG
>Ga0210059_1009459_pt1 | contig 15223 bp, 7 predicted proteins | sample Ectturendosymbi2_FD_188042 | JGI IMG/M metagenome (GOLD analysis project Ga0210059, IMG submission 188042) | Ecteinascidia turbinata endosymbiont from Florida, USA - Sample 2 (SPAdes) (version 2) | ecosystem: Host-associated > Tunicates > Ascidians > Unclassified | place: Key West, Florida...
GATATTGCGACAAGTTTGAGGCTTTGGAGCGAATAGCTGCTTACAAAAAGTCTGAACGATTTCAAAAGCTACCTATTCTCACCAAGAGAGCAGTAGGTATCTGGGGCAAAAAAGAGTAAATTACTCATAAATTTAATACTTTAACACAGATTCAGCAGATTTTTTATGACGTTGCAGAAAGGAACAGACATTCCAATGTTTAAGCGTTGGTTGTATTTGCTGCACCTCGTGGTTTTGTTTGGTTCTTTGATCTGCTTCGCACAAGCAAGCATAACATTCATCAAAAAGGCTTACACATAAATGAACTTTGGTATGATTTTAACCTGAAACGCCTTGTTTTATTCAAAAATGTCCGTTTTAAGTTTTCACGTGATGTGGACACACCTGCATCAGATAAAACTGATAAGAATTTGAAAGTGTTGGCCACATATTGACCAGTGTGAATGCGAAGCACGTGAGCTGATCGTTATTAGCTTTTAGTGAACAATTTATTTCTTCTCTTGCTTTGATCTCTGTAGCATCATTGTAGTGAATCAAAAGAAATAGAAGTAAGTTTTGCTTAATTTGTTGTTAATCCTGTGAGAAAACATCACTTTCGTCATTTTGTTCAGTTACTGACTTTCTTTCGGACGCTCAGCTGTGTGATCAGTTACTCTCTTCACTCTGCACTTTTGTTGCATTCGCGTTGGAGGGACTCGCGAGCGATTCGTCGCCCTTGACTAATTATCGTGAACGCATTTGCCAACGCCATGTTGGTGTGAGTTCACACCAGGGTTGCCAGATGCATGACAATGAACGCAGGAAGTGTTTGTCCAGCTCATGGGAAATTTTTGGCAAATAACCGTTTGGCAATGTCAATGATATTGGTATTACTGATTTTTCGACACTTAATGTTTTGTTGCAATTCATACTGTATTTTTTCCATACTTACAAAAATCTTAAAATTTGACAATTAGAAAAGGATTTTTTTAACGGGAATAAAAGTGTTTACTCAACAGGGAAAGAAGATCAATTGTTTAGATTAGATCAGTGGTTCACAAACTGTGGTACGCGTGCCACTAGTGGTACGCGAAGGCCTTTAAGGTGGTACGCGAGACCCTTCTGTACTTCTACACAAAAACATCTTGTTTTTACTTATCGGGTTCTCTTATTAAATTCCTGTATTTTTGTGTACCGTACTTCCCTTATTAATTTCGAAAAATGGCAATTATAATTTCTCACAGGCATTTTGTTCATGCCGCGTTTGTGTCAAGTCTGGTTTGCCAAACATTTGATTGAATGATATTGGGTAGAATGAATGTTCCTGCAGCAAAGTGTTTACAAGGGAGTACGCGGTGAAAATGCAGGGCCCACAAATGGTGCGCGATCAAAAAAAGTTATGGAACCATTGGATTAGACCATGGTCTCTGATTCTTGGCTGCGAAATTATTCCTTTTGATTCATACATAAAACTGGAAGTAATAAATCAGATTAAATCATTATGTGCAAAATCATTACTTTACATGCACACAAACCTAAGCATAGCAGGACCTGAAACACATACACAGTTAAGATCGGTTATGAATGAAATGCAACACTGCAATGATTACAGCAATTCTTCAAGCAATAACCACAACCAGACATGTTATCTGGTGCACTTGTAGAAGATTCACAACGATTAATGATGAGCTGCATTTTCTGTCTGAAGTTTGCGTATTCTTTTATAAAGAATCAAAATGGATTGTTTTGTCAACACAGACAATTAGTATTTCAAAAATGGCAAAATTTTGGTACAAAAATATTGACAACAAAGTTGACAAATCTTGTGGAAAACGATTTTTGGCAATAATTGCCAAATTTGGAACGATCTGGCAACTCCATTTACACCGCAAGGGCGCAAGGAACTCGAAAGTTTGCTTTGCGTGCTTGGTTTATGGAATTGCGAAAGCTACGGAATAGCTGAAAATATAAAAGTGAAAACTGATTCCACAGAAACGTGATTGTTGTAGGTATAGTTGGAATTACTGAGACGTGATTTTATTTACAATAGTGTTGCACTTAGCGTTGCAAAAATAGCTGTCAGTAGAGAAAATCGTAGAGAACTGCTTGACGATGAGATTAAGAAAACAGCGTCGCGGAATGTTCAACTCTTGGTGTTGTATTTTGCTATATTGAATAGGCTTATGTGTTCCACGGTGATACTTTTAGCACCAAACAAGTACAATAAACGCTGCCCAAGACTCCACACAAACCACTCAACCTCTCTTCCGCTCGAATCCCTTTTCGGATTCCCAACCTGCATCCGCTAGTTGGATTCGCTGTATCGGACGTGGTTCAAAACACGCGCACTCAAGCAGCTCGGTGAGACACTCACCATCGTGCCTGCGTGATTTGTCGGGTACCCAATCCAACACAAATCTGACAATAGTGCAGTGTAAATAGTGCAATCGTTCAATATATTAATCGATCTTTTAATTGCATTGTGGATGAAGTTACAAAGGAACTGCTTTGTTTCGAAGTTGTAGCCTTTTTAACTCCACATGAATAGTATGTACTTTCCACGATGGGTGTAAGCAAGGAATCGATCAGCAAATTTTTAATAGGAAATCGATTTCACGTAAAATTACGCATCCTCAGTCCTGAAAATTGCAAGCAAAGCTTGCAGGTGAAAAGTTGAAAGGCTGAAGTAACAGCAGAGAAAAAACAAACTTAAGACTACAATTAAAATTTAAAGTCTACGTTTTTTCTGCTGTTAGATGGGAGCAAGATTTTTTCTCTCTTGCATTTCATGAGAAAAGTAAGCTTTTCTCTGGCTTCGACGAAAGCAGATGACAGTCGACTGATTCCTCGAAAGCATACAGAAACACTAGTGCTTTTAAGTGTCCACATGAATAGTGTTACAAAGTGCATTTAAAAATATCGCATCTCCTGTAGGATTCATGCAAAATCTTGCATTGAATTAACATATCGTTTTTTAAAAGGGTTTTCTATAATAGCGTAGCTGTGAGTGGGATTTTGAGAGCAACTTTATTTGAACAAGTGCTGTGTGAAATCAACTTGTCACGTGTCAAATAATTTGGTGATAGTTGAATAAACTTAACCGAAGGTCTGCTTTTGATATTATGCACCATAATAGTCACAATAAAGTTTGCACCCGGGCGGTGACAGAAAGAGAAACTCCACAATTTAGGAGTCACTGTTTTCAGAAAAGTTGGCACAGTTTGGGAAACTATCGCACTATTTCCGATGGTCTTTGACTTGACGTAAATTGAAAACTTTCACAAGGTGCATTGTTGTTTAGTGAAGCTCAAAGGCATTGTCGGTTGACAAAAGTCCGCCGGATTAAGTTGGATCTGTTCGTTCCTCCGAAACCATTCGCAAACACTGCGATTGTTTTGCAAGAAATTGCAATTGGAGAGTGTAAACATTTATGTTTGTGCAAAGCACTCCAAAATGATGAATCTAATTATTAAATGGGATACATATGGCAAGAAGCCAAGAGGAGACAGAATTTTGTGAAAACCTATTGTAAACCAGAATCGTCGCCAGAAAGTTTTCAATAGGAGGGCTTTAGATTTCTGCAGGGGGGCATGGCTTCTGAAAATTTGATAAAAAATCCACTGATTTATAGTGTTTCATAATTCAATTTGGGGGATTCGGAGCTTTGTTTCGGGGGCAAAGCCCACCACACCCTTGTGGCGATGCGACTGCTGGCGTTGTTGACTGAGGTTTTCAGTGATGTTTGGGATCGTTCCCTCCTCGCAATCGAAAGCAATGAAGCACAAGATAAGCACTCGGCGTGTCACTTGACCTCCTGTCTTTTGCAGATTCTACGGTTTGTCCATGAACCCTTCCATTTGAGGTTTTGCAACCCCGTCTCGCTAAGCCAACTGCTGCTGCATTCAAACACGGCATTCTGATCCAGTTGAATAGCATGGAAAGATGGTAACGCTTATGTTCTCTGCAGTATGGCACGAAACACAGTCTTCGCTTCTTCTCGTATCACGATAAGATTCACTGTTGAGTGTTGGTCCAGCTGTATTCGGGAAAGTCGTTTTTTTGCCCAACTTCAATTAAACAATATCAAATACATAACGTTCAGCGCTTCAACAACGAAGTTAGACTTTTCACTTAACACAAATTACTTCCTGCAGTACAGTTCTGAGCCTATTGGACAACTTTCGAGGTCATTGCCAACGATCAAGGTGTCCAAACACCGATTGGACTACTACAGCATCGCGAGCTCAGCTTTCTCCACTGGAAGATCTCAAGCTTAGCGAAACTAATTTCCGTCCTTGAACATATAGAGGGAGCTTACGCTCTGCAACAAAAACGTTGTCAGTTTCCACAATACAAGAGACAGTTCTGCTTTAAAACACCTCGTTAAAATCGGAGATTTTTGACACCATCACTCAGATGTACGGTAAGTTCTTCACCAATAGCTTGCTGCGCCTTCTTATGTCAATGACAGATGTTTTCCTCAACTTTCTCTTGAACATTCTTTACTTTTTCATTTATTTTTCGGACAAATACTTCACTAATCTTGGTGTCCACAAGGATTCCACATTACGCGTGATCATTTCTGTCCAACGGTTCAAGCATTTCATAGTTATATCAAAACAACGGTTTCATTATTAACGTAATCACATTATGCAGCTTTTCACGCACCCGGCACCTCAAGGTTAAGTTTCATCCGCAACTCAGCCTGAAGATGCAACCTGTCATGTACAGTGCTCGTGACCCTAATTGAGCGCCAGGTTGTTATTACGTGTGATGTGCGGCCGCCCATTTCGGCTTGCTCTGCACCGAAGGGTCGTGGAGACCTTTGTAATCAGGGCCGGCCTTAGCAAGTGCGGGGCCCGATTGGAAGCATTTCTGCGGGGCCCCACTCTGTGGCGTGTGCAGAAATTTTTGAGGGGGTCATCAAGTCATAATGATAGAAATTGGTGATGTTAAAGAGTCAGGCCTGAAAGGACGGTACCAAGCCAGGATTGTCTGGTGATATGCCCCTAGTTTCACCTCTCTAGCAGAGACTTCAACGGACATCTCTGTAACACCCAATAAATCCAAGAGACATTCAAATTCAATACCTCCTCTCTGGCCAGGTTCCTTCCACGGGGTGCGACAGCCAATTGGCCATGTGTTAAAAAGAATTAACAACGCTGCTTGATATTATTAGCCAGTAAGAATGTAACAGCTTAACTACGAAACAACAGCAAAAGAAAAAGCGTGATAACAGCACTTCACATGAAACTACACAGTGCAACCTTGTGTTAAAATGCTGCACAACAATGACAGCACCGAATCAAACAGGTAAGACAGCTCCAAGCAAAAGAATAACAGGAAAACACGCAAACCAAATCGGCGCACTTCAGACTATTGCAGAGTGCGCTACAAACGTTGCCTTTGCTAAGTGATACTTATTCTTTATGCTTTAACATCAGCAATGTCTTTCAGCAATTTGTCCATGGTTAGGCCTCTGCTAAGTTTGGAATCAATGGACAAAAACCGCAAACTATTTAGGCGCTACTGCTGGATTGATGATCTCAAATAGGTTTCGGTTAGTTTGAGCTTAGAAGCACTCCCTTCTGGATGCCACGATCACCAGAATGGTCAATCCAGTGTTGCCACTGGCGTCAGCCTCGTTAACATCAAATTGTTTCCTTCTCGAACATCAGATTGCGACAGAGCAGCCTTTCAGATGCGAAGATCACTCGACAAGTTCGCTAGGCTAATAAGCTAAAGATCAGCCGCTCTGTAGAACAAATAGAAAGCACTATTTACAATCACGACACCTATAATCTCAGCAATGATACGGGCCCGAATGCACAAGGTTTGGTACGAGCGTGAAACCAGCGACCAAATCCAAAAAGAGAGCACAATACGACGCAAGTAATAAGTAAGTTCCCACACAGATAACATCAGAATTTTACGTTACATTTTGATGAATGATAAATGCTTTTATTTCCAATATCTAACAAAGCGTGACGAACCTCGTTTAATCCGAAACAGAGCGAAGTGTCGTTTTTGGATGGAAAATTAGGTCATGCGCGTAACGAAGAAATGTTATTCTCAACGCAGCGAAGGGAGCTTCTTCAGTTTAGAAGGATAGCCAAACACACGTGAGGTTGAGAGATTGATCAAACAGACCTAAAAATTATGAATCTAACTTTTTTGCATCCTAAAGGAGACGAAACGTAGAAAATGAAGACAACAGCCCAGTCAACATCAGGTTTGTCGCCAAAACATCAGACACCAGAAATTTCTTTGAAAACATCAGATTTGATGTTAGAACATCAGAAATGGCAACATTAGTCATATAAACCATTAGGGCAATAAACGAATTAGGGAAAGAGGCGTATCTGTTATTGTGTTCGAGAAATTCAAAAAATTTCACGGGTTTTTGAATCTCGTTTGGCAGAATTGGTTCAAATGCTTCCATTTCTTCACAAAGCAGATGCGCCTGTGCTTGTTACTTTTTAGGGAACCGTTATTTTTGATGCCTTATAAGGAACCGTTATTTTTGCACACCTGGAATGGCCATTCAGTTGGCATAATTAAAACTAGGCGTATTTCAAAGTTTTTCTCCAATCCAAGGTTGCCTCATCAGATTTAGGTTTTGGTTAGTTTGTAGTTTAAGTTTGTACGAGAGGAAAAAAGAAAAACGCTAAAGAATGATGAAGCAGCACACATTGCAATTACGAACTGAACTTTTAGAAGACAAATAGCAGTAACTATTGAAGCATGACCTGCCAAATACAAAATGACTGAAACAGAAAACAGCTTGAACGCATAAACCCTTTCTGCCTTAACTAAGCGCTCTTGGAAAAACTAGGCTACAAATTACTGCAAAACAATCACCATTGTTGCGATGGCGTTTGAACGTCGCAGTTCACTTTCACTTTCGTTAGGATCGGGCTCCATGCTTTAAAAATACTGTGGGCCCCGCGCCGTCAGCATAAAAACAGCTTCAATAGATTGAGTAATTTGCGTAGGTGTAGCGCAGGGCCACATTCGGCGCGAGGCCCGAGTGGAAGCAATCGGTCCAATCGGTTAGAGACCGCCCCTGTTTGTAATACACGCTGCATCGGTGGCAGGTCACTGGTGCGTGAAGCGTTCCCTTGTACACATTTATTAACGGCTAGTGCAGATATGAACAAGTCGCAGTTTGTTGTTTTTTCTCAAGTCGGGGAGCTCATCCGTGTGAAGTCACTTAATACAAGCAACCCAGTCTGAAGACTTTTCATCGCGATTTTCTAACTTCTCGTTTGCATCGTTTTGCTTTTTTGTTGAAAATTGAAATTCTTTCTTAAGAATCCAAGATTAAGTTCTGGCATGCTTAACGAAAAACCTTTTGAAAAAAATGGTGAAGTTGAACTTCTCGCTTCATTGCAGGCAGCATAGAAACCAATAAAAAATTGCGGTCACGGCGTCTTGAATATCAGTTTTCCTCCTCCTGGACAAGTGAGCTTCCGAGGGAGCAGGAACTTCGCTAAATTTAACGAAACCACGTTATTCTTGGAACTTCGATGTTGACGCCACATTTTTGGTCATGCTTGGAATCTTGGGATAATTTTTGAAAAGCCTTACATCATGCTTACATCGAAGGCATGGTTCCTTCTAAACTTCGAAAACACAACTCGTTGCAAACTTGAAGCTTACGCGTTCACCGTTACAGTTGTTTCATATGTGAAACAAGGTTAATTTATCAGTGCAAAATGCTTTGCAGTCCCAACTGGATGTTTGCAACTGAGCACACAAATTGCAAATGCTGATTTTGAATCGGCGTACTTTGCATCCAGGATTCCCACAAATATTGACTAGAAATTCCCTATAGTTGAGCTGAAAATTCCCAAAATTTTAGAAAATTCACTAGATTTATTACAAAGCTGTGTGTTACTTCATTTAACTTTTAGCACTCCCAAATGTAGACCATAGGTAACTGCTTTATTACATTTGTGCACTTGGTGTCACTCAAACTAATATGCTTTGAGAGCATTTTTGGAATTCTTGAGGTGCTCTTGCTTGAGCAAGAGACAACAATGGCTTAGCGCCTTAACCGGAGTGAAACGCAGCTGACAGGTTATGTTCTGCTATAAAACTAACCAACTGCTGTTCTGTAGTTTGGTTGTAGCAGCGCTCAGAGTCTCCTGTTCAAACAGGCTTTTTCTCTGAAAGAACTTTTTCCCTGCTTTTCATAAAACTAAGTTGAGATTGGCTGTTTCCGTGCTTTATCAGCCCTGATCTATGTTTTTTCTTTTTTTTTTTAATTTTGGTGAGGGCAGTTGGCAGCAGGCCGAAGCCTGAATTGTGCTTCTTGCCGGGGCGGTTGAGGTGAACGCTCTTGCCCAAGGAGCGCTATGGCAATTCACTCAGAGGCTGTTGGCAGCAGGCCGAAGCCTGAATTGTGCTTCTTGCCGGGGCGGTTGAGGTGAACGCTCTTGCCCAAGGAGCGCTATGGCAATTCACTCGGATCGAGCACCCAACCTTCCAATTGGAAGGCGGACATTTTACCACTGAGCTATTGCCTAAGTTATCAAAATCTGGGGAGAGAAAAATACCTTAAAATGCTCACTAAATAACGCTATTGTTTGTCTCTGTCATATTTATGTTTTTGAATATGCAGCGTTTGTTCCATCTGAACTGCAACCATTGCGAAACGTAAGGGGATAGCGTTACAACTCAGCTCGCGCTTAGTCCTAATGAAGTTATTTTTAAATATATTTTAGCCAATTAATAACTTGAATTTGGTTACGCACCGCTGGTTGCCAAGTGCATTTAATGCAAAAACCGCAGTTTGGCAGTAGACAAGATGAAAAAAAAAATTTAATTCCAGTTAAGTTTTAATAGAAGTTTGAAATACGAAAGCTAATTTGGAAAAGCCTTCTGTTACAAAATATTCTTCTATTCACTGCCCAGCAGTTGCACTGCGTGGTATTTGGGAGCATCTTGCAGACTCCAAAGTCTTCGATGTGTTGCGATTGAGAAAAAATGCTTAGAAACAGCACAGCTTGCCTTGGTGTGTTGCGAAAGAGGAGGAGAAATTTTATTGGAGGCAGGATTGGCATCACAAAACATGCACATACATTTTACTGGAATTTATGGAAAAGTGTCGACAAACGTCTATATTTTATACGAATATACCAAGAAAATTAAAATCACTAAACGTTTTGGCGTTTATCGCCGAAATGGAATGTTGCATTAGCAGTCTCGATAGCTTGCAAATATTTTTCCATCTGCAGAGTTAAAACCGAGATATTTGTTTCAGCCAGTTTCGCTCAACAACTTGAAAAAATCCAAGACAACACAAAAAATTACCAATGCAATATAACTTGGTTTTGTTACATGGTACGAAGAGAAACTGAGCGTGATTTCAGATTTTGTTATCTTTTTGCAGCAAACGATGAAAAAACACTTCCAATATATCGGTTAAGTTTGTGCTTTTGCAAAGCTGTTGCTGAAGCAATAGAGAAGTTATAACCAGGGCTGCGGAGCCGCAGTGAAGACGAAACTGATCCGGCTCCGGAGCTTTTCCTTTTCATGAACATGGCTGCGGACCTAGCTCCAGGTTCTGTTCGTTGTTACACATTAATATTTTAATTGCCTTGTTGTGCTTCAAGTTGACTGGAAAATTAAATTTATATAGCATACAAACTAACAGAATATAACGCATTTATTTGAGCCGGTTTATATAGTTGTTTTTTTTTACAAACAACACTCTTAATATGAGAAAATCAGCGAATAAACAACCATCACAACGTCAGACGATTCAGCAAGCAATTACTAGGAGAAAGGTTACTCAAAATAGTAACACAAATTCTGGAAAGGCAGTCACTGACTTTTCCGTTAATGCCTGGAGACATTTTGTTATTTATTACGACCAGAATCAAGAAAAAGTCTGTTTGGAAAACGAGATTCGCCTCTGAGCATTTTGACACAGTCCAGTCCCAGTCGACCAATAGTTTTGCATTCATTGTGTACTTTGCCTGTTACAATCTTGGCCATGCCAGCTAGCAGCAAACCACGAAAAGCATCAGAGATCCATTGTTGCAGTCAGGTGTAGTAACTCGTAAGAATCGCGCTTAGTTCAGCTGGAGAGAGCACTGTTTTCGGTAAAGTAAGTCTAGTTTTCAGTAAAATTTGGCAAAACCGTTAGTATCTAAGAAGGGACCCTTAGCCGGAGCTACATCTGAAATGGCCACAGCTCCAGCTCCGTCTCTAAATATTCAACTGAGCTCCGGCTCCTTGCAAAACGATCTGCAGCTGCCACGCTGCAAGCTCCGGCTCCGCAGACCTTGTAACAACACATTTTCATTTGCATTAGTTTGAAAACTTCGAGCATGCTGGTGTTTGAAAACTTCCTGAACAAAATCTAAGCAATTCAAGGGTCGATCACACAATGTATCATCATTCTGTTGTGTCACGCTTTTTGTGGCAGTTATTTCAAACAGAATGCTTTCGAACTTGTCGGAAATTCAGGTATTCAAACCTTCTTCTTTCCATTGATACACGAAAGGGCATGTTGGCTCTGTCTTTAAACATGTTAGTAATCTATGGAGAATAATATCTATCGTCTTTTGAAAGGAATCGTTTCATAGCAAAGAATCCGACACCTATATATTATATTTACAGACCATATACAGTACTTCATTCTGCTTAGAAGGCCCTTCAGCTGTGCGAAATGCAAATGCCTGAAAGTTGAAAATTTGTTAAAATCAAGAAACAATAAAGCTAACCAGCTAAGTTTGTTCCACAAGAGAAAAATGCGTCCCGTTTAATAGAGGATAGGAAAATTTCACCGTAGGAACAATTAAGCAAAACAATATACCAAGTGTGTAGAGACATAACAAACAAATAAGCAACCGTTCATAAGGCTTCATACAAGATACGCAGAGCGGAAAAAGTTACTTGCAAAGATGTGGACTTAGCCGCTCGGTTTGTCTATGGACGTTTGCGATTGGTCACGGGCTACAAGTAAGCAGAAGCAGTCGAAGTACTGTAAAACCATCTCAAAACTTTCCGTTACATAGCAAGACAATGCTAATACCGACGGCCGACGCTCGATAACAATGTCCGCACGCGACAGGCAAATATGACTTGAAGCAAGCGATGCAACAAATAACACGTTGTCTCAGCTAATGCAGCATACTCAGGAGCTCAAAATACAATGCAAATGGAAATCATGGATGCGGACTTTTAAGACAGAGCTTGACACCGACGTTCTGTGAAGAGTCCCGACCAATGGTGTTGTAAGAGTACCTTCGAAGTGGTCTGCTGTGTCGCAGCTATTCCTAGCTCTTACCAATCGTGAGCCCAATCTGAAACACATATAAACTGCTGGCAGTACCTACTGTATGCATATGCACATAGACACAGGCACTTCTCTATACGCACAAAGACAGGGGTACTTATACATATTTCGATAGACAGAAGTATTACTCTTTAAGAGTCAACTATGACACTCTAAATGTAACTGAAAGAACTGTAACAGCCTAAACGTAAATAAACTTCAAGACAAGCCGAGCCGAGTCCCTAACCATGTTGAGTCAAGTCTGAGTCGAGACGCAACCTGCTGCCGAGACATTACGAACCTTTCCCTCCTGCTGTCGAGTATTTTCAAGTCAGACGTTTTTCTTGTATTGATGCGGAAAGATACTGTGGTTGTATGCGTTGATATAACCGAACAGTATACTTTGGGTTGTATGTAAAATTCGTGTACGCTAAAGTGGAATAAAAATTGGAAAATTTAGAGTAAACGGTGCTTGCACCATCCAAAAAGGTTGTAAAAGCAACTAATTATATCCATAGGAATGCAATGGGCCAGTCATTACAAGTCTTTATATTTTTTTACACGGCTCAAGACAAGTTTTGGAAAAAAATTCGACCGAACCGTTTTACATTCTAATTAACATTAGAGTCATTCTGATTCGTTTGAAAACGTATCTGGGTCCCGTTGATGTCTATCGAAAGGAATCCTTTCACAGCCAAGAACCAGACACTTCGGTTAGCTTGGATGCCACTGAAATCGATTCATGACTCTGTTCGTTATATCTCCCGCTGCTGCACAGCACACGTACGATTGTCAACGCAAGCACAGTAGGCCTATGCATTCAATAGCGCATAATGTAACTTTTTGAAATGACATCACGACAACCAAATTACTGATTATCGACAATATATTTAGTTGTACCTATATACATTTTCATATTAAAGCTGACGATGCTTACCTAGCTAGTAGGCGAAATATATACTTTGTAGGATTTCAGTGTCTGACTCTCGGCTGGGAAAGCATTCTTTTTAATAGACAGTCTCCAACTAGATTTTCCTATATTTGTCAACCGCCACTACTTTATCGTATCTACTCAAATATTCTTTATGGTTACCTTCTCTGGAAGTGCTGTCTATGACATTTATAATCATCTACTCTCCTTTATCAACTTCAATTTTCATCCCAGACATGGCAAAAATATATTATTGACCAACAAATTCGCTGCTTAAAAACGTCGAGCTTTCATCCTTCCCGGAAGAAGCAAACACTGATGATATTTAGCGCCTGTAATTTTAACAATAACAGTCACACATCATTTGTGAATCCTCATCGGTGAAAATGTTATTAGTATATGCCATGAAATTGTCGACCAAATTATGCTTATCGATTTGCTTCAAGGAAAGATTGACAAAGGATTTGTTGACGTCCAGCTCTAAAAATATTGCTTTGTATAAAAAAAAATTCCTCAAGAAAATCCAGCAATCTCAGCTAGGTACATATTATACTGAAAGAAAATTACTCACCTCAGGGAATCCTTAAAAGGAGAATTACCATAGATCAGAATTTGAAAACTGTGGAAATGATGCTAAAATACCTGGAAGTAGTAATGGTCACAGCAGTGACGCACACAAGCGATTCAAGTCGCAATTTACTTGCACAAGAAAACTAGTTTCGTATATTTAACACATCTTGAGTTCTGCGCAGCCAGCATAAAAGTTACTAGCGAATGGTGACATTGAAACAAAAGCAGAAAAATCACGTATTGTTGCCATTAACATATGTCAAGGGTAGATTAAGTTAGTCAATAAAGAGTTAGCCTTCTTAGAACTATTCAAGGAAACCTGTTGGTACACTGTGATCTGCTAACTCAACACAACGGCCATTAGCAATACTGGTCAACGAGGAATGCGCTTGCTGGTAGTAAGTGCCTCGTGACTGGCGAACGAGGCGATTAACAGAGCGCAACCGGCGGCGAAGATTCTAGAACAGTGGTTCTTAAACTATAGAAACACGGCGAAACCTTGCGTAGTTTTCGAAGGTTTTGTCGAACCCCATTTTTGCCCAATGTAACAGAAAGTAAAAATGGGTTACTGAAATAAAATCAATCAACCGTTTATATTTAATTGTACAGTAATCTTTCTTGTGGGTTTAGTCAGCAGGACATGTCTGTCTCGCCGTCGAACCCCTGAAACTGCTCCGTCGAATCCTAGAGGTTCGATCGAACCCAGTCTATGAACCACTGTTCTGGAAGCTAGTAACGTATGACGAAGCTTAGGCAGCATTGCCAAGTGGTACAATTTGATAAAATCGATTAGTTTACACTCATGTAAAGACACAAACAAACAAACGAATGCAACATGTGATAAGTTTTCAAATTTCAACCAAAAATTATCATTGCAAAAATTCGTAAGATTTCCCTGGGCGTCTCAAAGTTCTTTCAGTTAATATCAACATTAGTGAAAGCTCCAACAGCTGGGATTGCTTCCACTGATCGAAAACAACAAGGTGAGATTTGGCTTTGCAGCAATCTCTTTGAGGAAATCTCCTGTTTGGAATTGCTTTCATCTTTTTGCGACGATTCGAGCTTGACTTATCATTCAGCAGTGATGGTCACAACAGTGACGCACACAAGCGAACCGTGTCGTCATTTACTTGCACAAGATAACTAGTTTCTTGTACTTAACGTATCTTCAGTTCTGCGCAGCCAGTATAAAAATTACTAGGGAAGTTGACATTGAAACAAAAGTAGATAAACCACGTATTGTTGCCATGAACAAATCTCAAGGGTGGATTAATTTAGCCAATAAAGAGTTAGCCTTCTTAGAACTATTCAACCAAACCTGCTGCTACACTGTGATCTGCTAGCTTAACGCAACGGCCATTAGCAATACTGGTCGAAGAGGAATACGCTTGCATACCTGGAAGTGTAATTAATGAAATTGTTTTTACAAAAAAAACAAAAAAAACAAAGTTAAGTACAAAATATACAGCTCCAACTTCAGCAATCAAATTCACTGCGAGCAACAAATGTTCACTAATCCAATATTGACAAAAACATACCATGATAAACTGAACTTCCGTCTACATTTTTCAATGCTTTTCTTCAAGAGTCATTTTCCAACTTGCGTTCATTTCCACTGAACACTGCTGGTGAATTAAGCCAAATAGTTTCATCTTAAAAATGCAAAACTACATTATATGCTAATGGCGCTTCAGCGAAGCTTTTAAAACTGTCTATTAATATTTCAACTTGATAATGGTTATCTGAACTGACAATCTGAACTGCATTTGTTGTTTTTAGGCCACGATTTGCCTACCACTAACACTGGATGGCCAATCAAGGGCTCTAAAGATGCGGACTTTCGCCTAGTTTATTTTAAAAGAAAAAACGGTTATAAATTGCCACTTGAACTTTTTTCTCAGACCCTGGTTACGTCATTCAAACTTCTACCAATTGTGACGTCACACCAAACACGTTAATCACAAAAGTGTCCGAATGTTTTTGAATCGAACCTAAGAGATCTTCTGCTTCTTTGGAGGGTTTGAACAACTCTCTATAACTCTATCGGTTGGAAATTAGAAAGTTATGACAAGACAAAGCCCTAGCGACAAACGTGATCCTTATAAAGTGCTATTCTCGAAAAAAACTCTCTAATTGCCAGTTTGGAAATACATTAAATGTGAATTGTGAAACCCCTTTACTACCGCGATTTGCCCGGTATGTTCGCCCATAACTCGCCAGCTGGTTGAGCTAGAGAGCTGTTCAGACCCTCGAAAAATGAAGCAAGTCTAGTAGTTTCGATTAAAAAGAATTGGAAAGTTTTAGATTTGAGTTTTTTTGTTGGTGACGTCACAACAGAGGTAGGTTTAGGCTTTTTTGGCCCACTTTATTTAGCCCTGAGCCACAACCGCAAGAGGAAGCTTTGCGCTTCTTTTTTCAAAAAAAACAAGGCGAAAATCCGCAACATTGGAGCC
>Ga0210059_1009460_pt1 | contig 15222 bp, 6 predicted proteins | sample Ectturendosymbi2_FD_188042 | JGI IMG/M metagenome (GOLD analysis project Ga0210059, IMG submission 188042) | Ecteinascidia turbinata endosymbiont from Florida, USA - Sample 2 (SPAdes) (version 2) | ecosystem: Host-associated > Tunicates > Ascidians > Unclassified | place: Key West, Florida...
TCTAGAATCGCCACAGAGTAACAATCGCTCCTTTTCGTAGTTCGTCACATGCCGCCTAAACGAGCGTTTCCCTTGCGTGCCTGAAACGCACGGCCATCAGTTACTAAGGCATTGACAATGACATTTTACTGTTTGGTACCAAACTGCCAAAGAATAACATGACCTAAGTGGCGAGCGAAAAAATTAAACCAGGGGCTCTAACTCAAATTGCTCCGGGGGCCAAATGGGAACTTATAAAGTAACCCGAGGCCCGCATTATGACACTGACGCAACAATGGCGGTGCTTGAACCCTGATAGAAACAGCTTTTACATCTTCTTTCCTTCGAAAGATGGTACGAGGTATAGGCAAATCCTTTCTAGCCGTCTCTACATTCGTCTGAAAGGGACTCGTTCACTCGCTGGCCGAGCACTTTTACACGCCGGTGAATAAAATTAATGAACTAAATTTTAACTATTTGAATATTCCCAATGAGCAACTCGGGTCACACAAAATACCCTCGCGGGCTACATGTGGCCCGCGTGTTTGAGATCCCTGAATTAAACAGACAAGACTGTATCTTATCACCTGTCCAAACAACGGCCCCAAAATGTATAAAAAAAAAACTCACAAACCATGTCTGGCACGGGCTTGAACCTGTTACACACAGTAATAGTCGCATGTTTTGGAAGTAAAAAGATAAAACCCAAAAATGCAACTTGCAAGAAATGACGGAAATCGAGCAAGTGATGGATCTACAAAGAAAACACGACCCGTACATGGAAGTGTAACCATCCACTCTTCTCGGTTTGACATACCACTTTCTTTTTTTTTCGTTTTTCTGCTTTCCGTTTCGCTTTGTTTTCTTCATCAATCAGCTCTTTAGCTGCTTTGTTCGCTTTCTACCAAAAAAAGAAATTATGTGGTCGAAAGTTATCCGCAAACTACCGCAAAAAACTACATCCATGCAAACACTTTCCAAACAGCCGCAGTTGGACACACTACATGCACGCCTATGAGCAACGAGAATGATTTCCAGTCTTAGAGGCACGTTCCTATCGAAGCACATCAAAATTTTTAACTGCAGCTTCGCTCGACTTACTTTCTCCATTTCATTAAGAGTGTCGGGATCTGTTGGCTTCTCATTTAATTCTTCCAGCGGCTTTGGCACTATGAAGAGGAACACGCAATTGATAGCAATCAATCAATCAGTCAGTTTTACTCAAGCACTGCTTCAATTTCATACCATAACACTTCAACTAAAAGCACAGGTTTTACCTACAAATTCTTTTCATCTCCCACTGCCCGCATTTAAGGCTTTCGGCGAGAAAGTGCTACTGAACCCTAACAACGGAAACCTGGAATGCTTCAACAAATGCTTCAACTGGAATTTCAAAATACACATCACACAAAATCAATGTGGCTGCACAGCAGTCGAACATTAACAACCCATCTCGCAAGCAACGCAACGTTTTTTCTTTGCATCAGAACAACAACCAGCAGAGTCGTTCTGGCGGGCTATTGCAGGCATCCAAGTCCTATGTCTCCATTTTGGGCCACAAAAAATTAGTAACAGCAATGCTTACTAATACTTCGGTTGGAGGGGTAAACATGCTTTGTTCTGGTACTTGAATTACTACTCTTTTGGTCATCTTTGTCAACGAAGTAAAAATAACCCGAACCGGTGCCGTCTTTCACTGCAACAATGACAAAAGTCATTGAAGAAACATATGCTTGGCTCTACTCACTACACAGCGACAGTTGACACAAAACAATGAGCTGTACATCGGCTAGCTAAAGTGTAGTATCAAGTATCATCTGTTATAGTTCATTGTTTATAGAATACATTATTTAACTGAGCAAACCAATTAAGCCATCGACACAAGCATGCGATTTTAAGCAGCAAAAAAACGTTTTTATCGTCCCAAACTGGACCCTTTATAACAAAATCAGCTATCAACCATCACGAATCTACGAATGAAAAAACGCATTTAAAATTTGTCTCACTTTCTTTGGACAAACTTCATATTCTTAACCAGTGGACGCTAGACAAAGTTAAATGATACCACTTAAGGGCCATTTTCTAAACATCAGCAAAAACAGTTGAAATTGCAAAACCAAAATTGCTATTAAATGCTAAGTGCATCAGCATCAACTTTACCATAAGCAACTGTTATGATGAACAGTCCTAATTGTTCCAGTTACTACTATACACAGACCACTTCTTTTACTCAACTTCTGTCTGTCATTAGAGTAGTACAAATTTTAAACTGAATGGGTGTTAAATTCCAAAGCAATGGGTAGTGGGTACATGTGTTGAAAAAAGTGCCTTTTTAAAACGCAAAAGCAGAACGTTCAACATGGACATGTTAAATATTCCTGCTGCTTTAACAACGTTTAACATGTTATAGTAACAGGAATATCTTAGGAGCATTGTGAGTATGCTGCGACAAACACTATATGAAACTGCTACATATTGTGAAAGAGTGACAAAGCAATATCTTGAAGGTGTTAGGAAGCACTTGGATTTTTTTTATGAAAGTACAGCTAAAAAGATATGAGAGAAACCTGACAATTACTTTTATTAACTATACACCTGACAAACTTCTGAAAATGTACTGCTGTTATTTTGTGTTTTTCGTAAGGTTAAGCCCTTGTGTTTTTCATGTACCATCCCACTGTGCTGGTTAGTCTATAATGCTTTTGTTTACATATTTATTCAGATAAACTAAAACCTGGTGATGGTATCTCATTTTGTATGATTTTGTCATTAGTTTTTTTGTTTGTTACGTGAGTGATAAAGTAAACAGCTTCAGTGATGGTATTCCTATGCGTGACATAGCTCAATGCAAACACTTTCTGTAGCATATCGTTTGTTGATTTATAACAAAGAAACTTTATGACAGTGTGCTTCAAAATGCACTCATTAAGCTTTTGGCTGATCATTACACTGTAGATTACAATGTTCAACAATATTTTTTTCTAAAGTCTCTACTTGAGTTTCATAAAAGTACCCGTAAGCATCAAAAATCAACAAATTAGCCTAAAATCATTAAAACAATCAAGAAATCTTAAATATCTCAAAAACCACATAAAATAAGCAAGTAAAATGTATTAAATGCATATAGTAACATGTTAGTTCTGGTTCATTTACAAAAAAAATTGTTCTAGCTCTTTCGGTTCTTGAGATCTTGCATGTTTCTATTTTTTGGATTGTTTCAATGGAAACGCTCATGGAAGAGGCGTCAAACAACAATTGATTCAACTTTTTTGTCACTTTTGAGAATGATGAGGCCAACTGCAACTTTTGACCAACTTACCTAGAGATCTGAGACATTCGCCCAAAATTGGTACGGCCTAGTAAGGTTGCCAATCCCTGTACCAGACCACTATCTTAGAATTGCCAACTTAAAAAAATGCAAAAACATGGCATTAGGTGATTAATTACTCCGGTAGATAGATGTGTTGCTTCCAACCATTGCTTTCCATATATCTTCATCTTGATCTTCTGCTGGACCAACCAGTAACTTGAATGCTTCACGGATTTCAATAAATTTCTGTAGAGTAAACCATACTAGCAGATACAATTGCCAGATGCAAAATTAACAACCACACAGCTCAACGCAAACAATTATACAGGAATCAAAACAGTTGATGTGAAGACTGTTGTTTGTTACTAAAGGCAAATATAGCAGGAGGTACCTTAAGCAAGAGTAAACAACAGTAAGAGACTTGGCAGAAAATATTCCTACAACAGAATTCTTACATGGTTGAGAAAAAAGTAGCATTCAAGTTTGAAAACACAACAAAAAAGATTGTGCTCTTCAATAAAAACATAGAACAATAGTTTAAGTCATTTTGAGAATCTGTACGTAATTATCATATATTGATAATATTACAACATTAAGATCTAACTTTTGTTATCAGATCAAAAGGGTTCATAATATAAGTAACAGCCACAAAGAAAATCCACAACACTGAGAAACAGAAAGTAAGAAAAAAACTTACATGAATAGATTCTGAGGAATGATCATGCAGCTTGGGATGCCACCTTAACAACTGCTTACGATAAGCATGACGTATGGAATAAAAATTTGCACCTGTGAAGTAGAAGTTGAAATTGTGAAACATGCTAAAGGCAGCTGAAAAATAATCTTGCCTTGGTTGATCACTTTGTTGAAAACAACCATATTTTTTGGAAATATTTACATGAGGTTTGCAGAAACGTGTGACATGGTAAATATACTTTAAAACAAAGTGGTCATTGAGGTATGATGAAGCCTTTACTTCATGATCTGCATGTATACAAACCTACAGGGCTTGGAAGTGGTTTTAAACTGAAGAATACCTTAATTTTTTAACATTAGGATTTGAAATCAGTTAAAATATGTCCGAATCTTTTAAATTACTATATCAAAACTATTACTTTCATTAAAAACATCATTATGAGCAACTTTCAGATCTCCTATGTTTTATTTAAGTTTTGGATAAACTTTTGCAAATCAATATACTTCCACTAGCAAGTAACAGTTTAATTAACTAAGATGCAGCTTCAACGTGCAGAAAATTTTATTATTTAAGCTTCAGTTCTTCACAGCTCTTTTACATCTGGTATGTGATCTACTTAACATTATTCTAGCTGATTTTGATGAAGTTTGACCAAATTGCTAGAAGATTTGTCAAAAACAAAAAATAGAACAATGTAGCCATCTTTCAGAAATATGTTTATAAATGTTGCAAGCTGCTGAAAATGAATACACAGAAATCAGAATAATTGTTACATTACTTGAATATTTTTAACTGGCTGAAAACATTAGTTTCATGATAAAAACACATAAGCACATTAGCACACCTATAAAACAAAGTTAAGTGGTGGAAGCTCATTACCATTTTGTCAAACACTAGCAGAAGAAGGTCTTCATGTGATTTCAAGATTATTAATTTGTGAAGCATTCATATCAGTGTTTTTCAACCTTTTTGCTGCAGCGGAACCTTCCACATATGTTTGCGTTGCTCACAGAACTTTATACAATGATCCAAGCTACAACTGCATAGAACTGTGGTTGCAAATTTTGTCTCAGGCAGTTTCAGTCTATTTTGGCAGAATCCCTAGCAGCCACTCGCGGATCCCCGGTTGAAAAATACTGATGCAAATGATTGCTTAAGCCTTAAAAGTTGTTAAAATATGAATAAATAATAAAATAAAACCTTGCCTTCTGATTTGAAAAAGGAAAAAACATGACTGGAAAAGCACAACACGATCTAAAAAAACAAACAGTTGAAACCAAAAAGCAAACAATAATGTATGCAAATGTTGCAGATTAAAAGTGGCAAAAATGTAGAAAACGTAGCTTAGAGTTTTCATTGGTTTTTACAAACTGGCACATCCATAGATATATAATCCTTAAATGCATAAATACATATTAAGATAATTATCTGAGAGACTAGAATTTGTACAATGCTGATAGAAATTAACTTCCCAACATTTCATGAAAAAATCGTTGAAATGTTATAGCATTTCTTCACTAAACAACATTTTTTAAATTTTTTCATCATTCAGGAACTAACTTTACTTTGTGCATTCACTTTTAATGCTATGCATGTGCTATTACATGATTTTGACATAATAAAAACATCAAATGTGAAAAGTTTACGTTTTTGCATTAGCCAAAACTACAGACTACTTCATGATAAATAAAGAAACAAAAATGATGTCACATTTGTAGAAAATCCAAACTTTGCATGCATGGAATAAGAGCTAGTGCACATATGTATTGGAAAGTGGGATGTTCCACACACATATTTCCCTGCCAAACTATGCGTGGAACACTCAGGACTGTTTCACAGCAAGATGGTAATGAGCACAACCCTGCCTATTTTTCCATGCAGTTTGAAAAGGATTGTTGCACTAGAAACCACTTCCCACTCTAATCCACAAAAGACAAGTCCGACTTGATATGCTTATTTGCATAATTATCAAAATCAAGGGCCTACCCTTGGCACCCTATGTCTAAAGTTTTTTGAAGCATATTAATCAACATAGCTTGGCACCAGAGTTGCGGAGTTGGAGGTAAAATGTCTGAGGCTGACCTTTCTAAATTTCAAACTTAACTCCTTAATATAACATGAATGAAGTTTGGCTGTCAACAATTTTGTAGCAACTAGCTATCAATGGAAATCATGGTAATTCTCTGTTTCAATAAAAGTTTCAAATGAAATTATACCATTTGAACAGGCATGAGTTAGGATGCCTAACTTAGAAGTGCAATGTAAAAATGATTCAATTGGTGTTACAGAGGCGAATAAAAAAAATCTGACTCTGGCTGCTAGTGTTCTTAGGAATCTGACTCTAACTCCACCCAAAAACCTGACTTTACAATTCCGACACCCTGCTTGGCGCCTTGTACATATCACCCAATTAAGCTAATCAACATACCTTGCAATTGCATGTGTTAATACAAAAGCATTTATCAAAGGATAAAACAACAAATTTATACAAACCCCACCAGCTTAGCTGCATGAACACAAAATGCATAGGTTGCTAATACCTTCTGGAATCTTTAAAAGCTTAAAAGCCTCTTCTCTGGACAACTCACTCATGATGTATTACAATGCCATTTCATAAACAATACATGTATACTGCAGAACACAATCTACATGTTCACTCTGCCAAAACAAAAATTTGAAGGTCAGACTTGACTTTGTTGTGTTTGATGGTCTACTTGACAAATGTGCTAAGGTAGTGTCTGAACAACTGTAGCCAGTTTTCGCTTTCTAAGGACAAAACAATCATATCCAGCTTTAAAAACCATATATCCAGCTTTGTGCCAGATACAAAGTTGAGTTTGTGATGTTAGCAGCACCATGAACATGGTCGAGTGGGAAGTGTTTACTCCTGCTATGCGAGGAGTCATTGCTGCAGTTCTCACCATGGTTGTTTTGGCTTTGATAGTACAGATACCACTTTTGATGTTATGACATAAGACAATATGTTTCACATTCTTTTTTTCGAAGCGCTATTGATATGCTTTAAAAACTTTCAAAAACCAGACACAGGTTTAGATTTAAGTTTAAGGTTTTGGATTAGTGCTTAGGGTTGAAGAAAAATGAATCACCAGTTTAATCATTTACTCTCACAAGCAACTGACATACTGTACAAGAATTACCGTATTTTTTGGACCATAAGGCGAAGTATCAAAAATTGAATGCTAGCAGTTTTTTTTGATACATAAGGTGCACCAGATTATAAGGCGCATTAAATGAAGTAAACCCCAGATAACATACAAGGGAGTTTAATCTGTCACACATGCCTAATCCCCTAGACATGACTCAAATAAAATAAAAGTTTTGCACGTGTTTGAGTCAGTGTGCACCAATGTACACAGGAGCCTTGCGGAGTAATATGATCTGTGGTACGTGCTAGCTACTCTGGTGCTCATTGGAATTGTTGTTGGTTTATTATGTAGCACAATGATCTGTTTACAAAAAAATCAAAAAGTAGCAATTAAATAGATAGCACCGTTTACCACATAAAATTGGTTCCAGATGAGGAAACACAACTAGACCCATACAACAGGTGCAATGCATTATAAGGTGCACCTTCGATTTTTGAGAAAATTAAAGGATTTTAAGCGCACCTTATGATAAGAAAAATACAGTAGTCAGATATATCACCGAGGTTGGCAATTTCACTTGATATGTTTTGTTAGTCCTTCCAAAGCAAAAACTGGATATGTTCATTTCGACACTGACATCTGCTGATGAATCAGTCTGACAAGTATGCCAGTTTTGCACAACTGCAATCTTATGTATGCTTTGTTTGTGTCACTGTAAATTGAATATCAATGGCCACTATACTCATAGCAATAAAGTGAATATGGTTCTGTTAAGAACCGGATTGGTGTTCAACTAAAATTTGACCAAAACAATAATTAGTATAAGAACGTTACGGCATTCAAGGAGCTGGAGGATATCTGGTTGTTGGCCCTCAACTTTTAATTAAGCTTTGTTATTGTCCGACTTTTACTCAAGTGTTCTGCATCCCATCTAAAAATGCTTGCACCGTGCAGTTGCACAACTTCTATTAAGCAAAATAGCAATTGCCATATGGTTTCCAGACTGGCCCATATGTCTTGTTGTCTTTTAATTCATTCTAAGACTTTTCTTTTATTTTTTTCAAAATTTCTGATCCTGGGTTCTAAAACCTATTGTAGTCTATAAACATGCACCAATCACCAACTAGTCTGCATGGGACACCTGTAAATACCACAAGATCACTAAGTATGCTAAGATGACTAAGATGGCTATGATCACTAAGATGGCTAAGATCGCCGTGATTACTAAGATCATCAAGAATGCGATGATCAGAAACTAATCTTAGTAATCTTAACGATCTTACTAATCTTAGTGATCTTGTCTTGGCAATCTTAGTGATCTTGTAGTTTTTACATGTGTCCGTCTGCATGCTGTGTGCCAGCTTCTAAATGTCATTGGCCTACTAAAAAGTGATCATGCTTGATTTGTCACATTTCTCATGTTTAAAAATTTGTAGTGACTATGGATATGCCTCGCATGATTTCGCATAATTATCTATATTTACTTTGTTGGTTTATTATAGTTCATAACTTTTGAACTAGAAACAAAAGTTGATCAAGGTCTCAAAAAACGTGGATTCTAGCCTAGTTTCCAATGAAAACTTCAGCGAAATACATCTGTCTAGTGGTTTGGCCTATTGCAACCTCTCGGTTGGCATTGCGTTGAATTGCGATTCATCATGAATGGGATGTGTGCGAAGAATAACACCCATATATACGTGGTGCAAACAAGTAATAATACAGTGATCCCAATGGAGGGATCTTGGTGAGAGACCTCTAATAATGCTTGTGAAGCTAGTGAACAGTTGATAGTACTTGCTAATAGTGATGACAAGAGTTTTCTCGTCAGGTGATCTCTATTGTTGCTTGCTGCCACAGTTTGAAGCTTTGCACACTTGCCGCTCGGGCTTTCCGATTGCAGTAGATCCAGGTCAGGTACCAGCAGCCAAAAATCTACTTACTTATGATGTCACACACAAAAAAAACAAAATCCTAAACCTAAAATATTTTTTTCATTGTGGAATCGAAGACTTGCCGAGTCTTTTAAGGGTCTGAACAGCTCTCTAGTGCAACCGGCTGAGGAGCTATGCGGTTGCTAAGTCAACCGAAATATCCCTGGTTTTTCCCCAATTTTCAAGTACTATATATTTGTAGACTGGCAGCCAATGTGTTAACAGTTCTTGCATCATAAAGAGAGCTGTAAGCTCAATTTCTACTTTCCTAACTTTAGTGGTAACAGATTTATTAACCACTGAAAGAAAAGTTCCAACACCTGCAACTGCATTTTTATTTCTGTTGCAGTCCACCGCATCATTATGATGTATAATAGCTGCTTTGCAGTTTGCAAGTTTTCTTTTTACACAGTTTGCACAAGGGATTCACAGAACTGGCAGAATACTGGTTTGCAAGCCATGCAAACTATCAGTCACTCTTCAATAAATCTTCCACCGCTCTTATATGCAGCTCTCCAACCACTGCATTGGCTGAGTAAGTCTAAACACACATACCTAGAACTAAGCTCAGTTTTTTCAGAACTTTTTTAAAGCTTTCCTCTAGTCTTGCTTTCCACTTACACAAAGTGCACATTTAAATCCCATGTTAAACAAAATCACTAACTTTATATATATAGCTTTAAAAGCACTTATTGTTTCTGTTCATGCTTTGCAATATAACAAATAATTTTGTTTAGAATCACAAATAAACTTTCTGAAAAAATATACCAAATATATACAGTACCAATTTTTTCAAATATACCAAACCAGGGTGGTCCAAGACTGCGAGCATCAACGGCCACATTAGTTTCAGGAAAAATATGCGGGTCGCAAAGAGAAGAACTCCATTGCAATTGAAAGACTTGTTTGTTGTTCTAATAGACTCAATTTTTATTGCATGCCTGACGCAAGTTTTGATTCTAGGGCTATTTTTGAATTTTTTGTTTGTTTGCAACTCGAAGTAGAGATTTTCTGCTAGAAAACAGATACACAACACACCAACAAAATAGCAAAACAATTTTTTGTTTCTTAGTTTTGTTTATAAAGTCGATGTCCGCTGTAATTTCTGTAGTTAGCAGATGCAAACAGGCAAGCACTTTAATCATCCATTCTACTTTGTGTGTCGCTTTGCAATCGCTTCATAATTAAGAAAGCACTTTCGCATATGACAAACATGGGGAGCACATCTTCAGCAAAAAGTCTCTTAAGCGGGGGCAAATGCCTGTTTCCACCCTCTGGTTGTAGGCTTGGTTACCCTTCAATTATTTCAAAATTGTTTTTCTAGAATTTCCGTGGTATTTCCCATATGTGTTTTCGTAAATAAAAACTCTTTCAGAACGGACATTACTTGCAATCTCACAAGACACTGTGGTTTGCCATTGTTATTGGCAAAGAAATACCTTTCCTCCCAGTTAGAATTGAACTTTCTGTTTTCCTCCGACACTTCTCTTTTGACACTCATTAATTGTTAAATTGCTGTGCTTGAAAAAATATTACTTCATTACTTTCACAATGCACATCTTCTAATCTAACTCGAAAATTAATTACAGAATCTATGCTTGCAACAAAGAAAAAAATAAACGCATGCTTTGTGGTCAGAGTACTGTAGCATTAGCTTATAGGTAAAAAGATATTGCTACCTCTAATAGCTGCATAGTGATTAGTGATCTACACTGTCATGATGTGTGACTTACATTGGCTATGTGGCTAATACAATGTATTTATGACATTGTGTGATATATCTCAAACAGAAAGCGTTCGGATGCCGCACAACAACTGTCTGCGAGCAGCACTGTTTGAATTAATTGTATGCACAGCACTGTTTGAATTAATTGTGTTACAGTCAGAAAACCTGAGCGGCAAGTATGCAAAGCTTCACACTGTGGCAACAAGCAACAATAGAGATCAAGCACCACGATCACTCTATTATTGCATGTTCGTGCCACATACATATGGATGTTCTTCTTCGCGCATATCTCGTTCGTGGTGAATCGCACATTCAACGCCAACAGTGAAGTTGCAAAAACATCCCCTCCTTTTTGCAACGAACCACACTGATCGCATGTTCTTTTTGTGAACGCTGCACCTGGCACAACCTTCACATCCTGGTCACAGCACCATTTTATTACGGTCAGAAAGCGTAAGCGGCAAGTGCGCAAAGCTTCACACTATGGCAGCAACCAATAATAGAGATCAAGTGCCACAATCACTCTATTATTGCTTGTTCGTGCACGTCTATAAAGGTGTTATTCTTTGCGCATATCCCGTTCATGGTGAATCACACATTTAACGCAATGCCAACACAGAGGTTGCAATAATTGACTCAACAAGATTTATGGCAGTGGCTATAGATTCGCCTGTGGATCTTGAAATTTGAAAACTTATTCATATACCACCTGTGATGTAACAGTAATGCACGACGAGAGTGCAGTAGGCTTGGTAGAAACGATCCAAACATAAAAGATAAACCCTAAACCTAACCTCAACCCTTACCTAACACTAACTTTTAAAGGTAACACGTAAGCTTGAAAAAAAGTAAAGAAAAAAAAGGAGGTTGGCAAGGTGAGAGTCGAACCGAAAACCATTGGCATAGCAGTCATAACGCATAACCCCTAGGCTACTAGATCCACACCGTTTGAATGACAAACTGACACTTTTATTTGAATTGCGTCAAGCCAGGCGTATCCGTATTCACTTCCAAGATTTATCAACCTCCTGTTTGTTTGAATACATAATTTCAACCTTACACTTAACAACTAGATCAACTGATGGCTGCAGCACCGCTGATAGCGTTCATTGTAGTCTGTATTAGGCAAGAAAAATTATAATTATGATGTCATAATTCTTGTTATGATATCACAATTTCCAGTAATTATCTGAAAGCAATTTGCCAAATATAGACTAGATACCCCAATCAAAAGGTGTATCATTGAAATTATGGCCAACACAATCACCAATAAGCATGAAAGCATTCTTACTCTCCACAGGAACTGTTAGAAACATCAAAGGAGATTACAGGCATAGTTGGGCCTTGGAGCAAGTCCATCCACACTCTCTAGAACTATTCGAAGCTTTAAAAAAAACGGGAAAACTTTTCCAAAATCTAAAGGCAGATGTAGCCGAAAGACTAAAACAACTTCTGCTAGAGATGATAAAATGCTACATCAACTTAGCGTTGCTCAACCCACGAATAACAGTACAGTCAGTAGTGATTTGCAAAGAAACATAATGGCTAATGGAATTCATTTAACCAACACTTTAACAAAAAGATGTCTCATTAAAACTTGAAGAGTTGCCTGAAGACCTATGACAAGCAGCTGCTAACAAAAAAAATAAAAATTAAAAGTCTTGCTTGGGCTAAAGAACACAAAAACTGGACCTTGGCTGATTGGAAAAGGTTAATGTTTTTTTCAGATGCAAGATGGAACACATTTCTTCATCAAAAGCAAGCACTCTTGCTTTGTGAGGAGGACTGTAGGAGAAAATGTGAAACCATTACCATGTCATATCAAGCAATAGGCAAAACATGTTCAATAGGCAAAACAATATTTTGGGATGCTTCAGCTACAACTGTTGGGTTGCTTTTCCCTGTTCAGAGAATGATGACAAATGACCAGTAAATCCAAGTTCTCCAATGACGATTGATTCCACATGTGCGCTTTTCCTGATGATGAGAGCACTTTTAAATGAAATTTACAACCCTGTGATTGTTCAAAAAAAAGAAATTTTTATCTGACAATAACATTGCAGTGTTAAATGGCCTGGAATCTCACCTGGCCTCAATCCCATTGCGAACCTACAGGCTATAATTTAAAAAAAACACTAGAAATAAGAGTGCACCACTACAACCAAGCTGCTTGAGGCTATTATTTCCATCAGGGTTGCCAGACACCTTTTGAACAAATGCCAAACCATGTCTAAAAAAAAGCCAAACCAGATAAAAAAGTCAAATTGTTAAATAACATGAAATTGCTGCCTTTTCCATGTTGCTGTTGTGATCAGAAAAGCCCGAGTGGCATATGCACAAAACTTCGCACTGTGGCAGCAAGCAACAATGGAGTTCACATGCCATGATCGCTCTATTATTGCTTGTTCGCGCCACGTATACATATTGTTGTTCTTGTGCACATCCCGTTCGTGGTGAATCACACATTCAACGCAGTGCCACCAGAGAGGTTGTAACATTACCATGATTTCTCCAAGGTGGTCAACAGAGCAAATATCACTGTGACAGGTTATGCTTATGGCAATCTGAAATTCAGCCACTTTAAGTGTATCACTTTTTTGCTGCTTGAAGTCTTAACAACTTTGAGAGCAGTTTGTCCTGTTGATGGAACTCTCTTATGTTTTTCGGTTTTTTCATGATTCACCAAATCAAGCTGCTACGCCTTCATATAGCCTATAGTATTTGTAGCGTGGTATAACTTGGAATATATTATGCATCTTCATAACGATCACTGGCTTTCTTCAGCCAAAGAAATGTCTTTTCCCAGTTACTATTGTATTTGCGCCCTTTATCAATTAAATAACTGCTATTCCACCTTTAGGATGACATTAGACATACCAATGAATTGAATTAGTTTGTGATGTATAAAAGCGTAAGGCAACATGTTTAAACAATAATGACAATCAATGAATGACAACAAGTAACAACTGAATTGAATGATTGTGTTATAACAATAAGGACAAGGAGAAATGGATTGCCATATTAAGCTTGAGAAAACACACCAAAGCACTGTCTAGAAACGCTTAAGTTAATAATACTTTTCAGCAAGATGTTTAAAAAGTCAAGCACCAGTCTGATAGTGATTGAACTAACTCAATAAAAGCAAAACAAAAAGGATAGCACTAAACGGAGGGCCGACGGGCCGGGCGGGCTGGAGGGTCGTGTTTCCAATTCAAAAACATGAATTTGCAGCGGGTTGGCGGGCTGCACTAAAGGGCGGGATGCACTAAAGAGCGGACCGGCGGGCCGCACTAAAGGGCAGGCCGGCGGGCTGCAGAAAACGGCGAGCTGCAAAATAGGGCGGGCCAGCGGGCTGCAGAACAGGGCGGGCTGCACATATATACGTGCCGGCGGCAGAAATGATCACTCTCCGGTTTGCCGGTTGGATATCCGGCAGGATAGTGAGTTTGCAACCGGATATAGATATCCAAAAACGGCTATCAAATGGGAACCGGATACGGATCCGGATATCCGAAACGCTTTTTTCGATATTTCGAGGATTCAGATTTTTGGAAAAAGTTGCATATTGCATAATCATTCGTTTATTATCATAAATCAGAAGCATCTTTTCAGACTTCTTTGCCATGACTTCGAGTCTGCCTGTGGGGTAATCACTGTACCGTAGCGTAATCCCATTCCACCTCTTAATCTGCTAAATTAGTAATTGGACATGCGAAGTTTGTCAGGATGAATCTGCTCCTGGTTTGGCAAGATAGGGCTCTTTCAGTAGACATTAAGGACATTGTTTGCTGCGTACCTGGACTAAGGCTAGCTGGTGTAGGTCTACTGTGATCTGTAGTCTAGACAAGCGCTCTTCAACTGGTGTGCACGGTGCACCCTAGGGTGTACCAAAAAATGCGTAGGGTGCACCACTAAGAAAGGGTTCACAAAGGTGCATCACAAACTTGTCACACTAAAGAGATAATTTTTATAAAAACTTTCTGTTAGCGAAAATGAACCATTAACCAACCAATGACTTTCAGGATTTAACCGAGACTTTGCAGATTCTAAAGCGTGGTGCATAAGCATCATGCCACATCAAGCCAACTGTTGCACCGAGATGATTATTTGTGATTCATAAGCAACAGACTATGAGCCATTATCATTTGAATTGTGTAGTTGAGTTACTGAATTAGGGACTTGCTTATTTAGACCAGGGTACTTACAGGCATGGGCGTAATTATGTGGGGGACAAAGGGGGAAGTGTCAGTAAATATGGTGCATGAGCTTAAGTGTTTACGTAAATAGGGTGCATGAGTTCGTCAAAACATCTTCAACACTTTCAGTCCCGCGAAAGCCCCAAATCTTGCAGAGCTTTGCAATCCTATAACTCGCCAGGCGATTGAGCTAGAGAGCTATCCAAACCATCCACGGATTCAGCAAGTCTTGTAGTCAAAATCGAAAAAAGAAACATTTTTCGTTTTCGGTGGGGG
>Ga0210059_1009461_pt1 | contig 15222 bp, 13 predicted proteins | sample Ectturendosymbi2_FD_188042 | JGI IMG/M metagenome (GOLD analysis project Ga0210059, IMG submission 188042) | Ecteinascidia turbinata endosymbiont from Florida, USA - Sample 2 (SPAdes) (version 2) | ecosystem: Host-associated > Tunicates > Ascidians > Unclassified | place: Key West, Florida...
CGTTGACGAAAGCTTCATGCGAGTTGTACAGCTGATCCTCCCGACGCATGCGGTTGAACTCGCACAAGGCACTGGTGGCGTCCATCTCTGGTATGACCTCGAACGCGTGGTGCAGATAATCGACGGCGCGTGCTGCCCACCGTAGATGACTTGCTGGGGTGTTCGCCACTTCGAGGCCGATCCAAAACCCTTCGTTCACCATGCTCGTGCTGTTCTGAAAGTATATGTACAATGAGGACAACAATACAAAACGAACCATATTCACTGTCGAGATGCAGCGAAACCGCATCATCTACTTCAACAGTGGGGCGTCTAAGCCGTTAAGAATTTCAAGCAATTCGTTGCTGCAACACGCTGGAGGCGGTGCGATAGAGGCGGCACGACAGGCAGACCCCCACAGCAAAACAACAGGCGAAACCACAGGCGTGACAGCATCGGCTTGCGCCGAGAGCCGCTAATCGTAAAACTCAAGCGGTTGCTGGGTGACGTCAGTGAGCAAGTTCTCGGTAGCTGTGTGTTGGCGAAGCGCCCGTGCAAACGTTTTTCCCACCACGCTTGGGTTTCCGCTTGTGTGGTAGGCTGCTCGCGCAACTAGGCAGCTCAGCCGTTTGCGAAGAAACAGAACGAGAACGAAAGTTACAGACGTTCCATTTAGTTTTATCAAGGTGCAAAGGCTTGTCCACAGATGCATGCAGATTATCTAAATGTGAAGCAACAACGGTACAGCCCTGGATTTGCCAGTTCAGGTTCTCCTGCCAGCTCCGCGACTCCCTCGCACATTCTGCCAGCTTCTTCGCAGCACGCGCAGCATAACGTCGACATAGGTTGGCGAACATTCGAATGCAGTGACGAAGGACGGTTACTTGTTCTATATCCGGCATGTACGTATTCTGTAGAAAACAAAGAAGACCGTATTAGACATCACCGAGTTTGTTTATGGGTAATCGGATTACTATAATCGGTAACAGTAACCCGTGAAGTAAGGCACATAGTATAGTATGGCGATCAATGCTACGTATTGAGCAACGTTTCCAAACATATAAGACAGTATATGCCACAAAACGGTTCGTAAAATGTGGTTAAACAACTCAAGTAATTTACTGAGTGCGTCTCCAGGGTTATTCAATGGTTGGCTACTTGAAAAGGTGTTATGTTGAAAGTGTTCAACAAAGCTCAGGTAGCTATTGCTAATGTAAAGCAAATGATTGACGTCATCGCTGGTGAACTCGTTTGGAGCGTTGTGGATTCAAAGGTCAGCATATGGCAGCAAGGAGAGGTTCAAACTGGTATGACCGACGTGGGCGGCCAACGGAATGGCGTTACCTAAATGCGGTAAGAGCTGATTATCCTGAAAAACAAAGCTTGTTATGTTTTCGCCTGACAGAGAACCGAACGTGAAATACTTAAGGCTGTACGGTTGCTCTATTTCCCAGTGATTTAGCTGTGGCCACACAACCAACGTTATCGTAACCCAATTATCCGGCTAGTGTCCCATTAAGATAGTAAAACAGTGGCCTGCTAGCAACCGAACCCTTGTATTTTTTTAAATACTTCCCAATTTTTAAAGGTTGTTTTTTGCAGGCGACTGACATAAGTCCATCCTCTACTGCTACAGCCCCGGTTACAGTACCGGTCAGAGCTTGCAGCGTTTCACTCGGAAAAAGGTTTTGGTTGTTTTCAAAAGCTGGTGCAGCTGATACTCAGTTTGACAATTCATATAGTGAATCACAAAATCAACGCAACACCACCGGAGAGGTTGCAACAACATCCCCTCCTTTTGCAACAAACCGCACCGATCGCACATTCTTTATGTGAAGGCTGAACTCCTCACGACCTTCATATCCTGGTCACAGCACCATTTTGTTGACGTGTCTCTCACTCTGTAACACACAAGCACGAGCTGTGAATCTGGTTTACGCTGTCCTATGCGATGATGAAGGCGTAACTCAGACTCGCTGCTGTTAGAGACACGAAACAGACAGGGGAGTTGAGAGGTGACACTGTACATTTTATTGCCTCGATTTCTGCACTGGATTTAATGACGCAAAGCGGCAACATCTATCGACCATTAACACAGACAGCGACTTTTCTTTTACGACTATACAGCAGCAAACATATCGCAGAAAACAGTTAATGGATCAGGCAGACGACAACTCGCTCACGGCCCCACTGACGAAAAGAAATCAAGTAAGGTTCTGCGAGATCGTAAATACATGCACAGAAAGGTGAGCAGAAAAACGAATTCGACGAACGGCGTGAATATTGAGTCACGTGTTACGTAAAACGCTGTGTGAACATGTGAACGGTTTGCGCCCAGCCGGACGGCTCAACGAGCAGTACCTACTTGTCCATATAGCTGGGCCACCGGCCGCAACAGTTGCAATGATTTTTCCACCACGATACATACGGTTTTCGAAATTTGCACTGTTTTTGGAACAAGTGAGCGGCGACGTCCAGAATACTTGCTTCGAAAAAAATTGATATGAATGCCGTAAAATGACGGAATAGCTGTCTAAGTAGAGCCATACATTTCTTTGAAATGCGGCCAAGCACACTTTGAGAAATTCAAGCTCAGACGAGCAACCAGTTGATCCTGGAAAACATCTGATATCGGTACAAATTACAGAGTGATCACTGCATAAGAGGTCGTTGATAATTGTGCTGGAATAGTCAGAATCCAGAGAAATTGAAACTATTGTTAGAAAGAAGATGTTCTCAACGGTGTGCCCAACAAGATGCACACGGTCGAAAATAACAGTATTTAAAACAACACAGTTGTACTTTTCCATAATCTCAACTAAATTTCTGCCACTTGTGCTTAGGAGACGACTTGTCCACATGCCATGATGAGAATTGAAATCATTGCTGAGTACAGTTTTGGGAAACAGAAAGGAAACCAAATGCCTCGACGTTGAAATAGTTGCTAGGTGGTTATGAACAATACAGTGATTCTACCAACTTTTACTCCAAGATGTTCCAGGCACGTCTCCACTGGATGTCAATCTCAGAAAAACCGGCGGAATCTGCATATTGTTCATACTCCGCTTTGTCACGATCTGGAAGGTGATCTTTTCTGATGATGGTGTGGTTGAGCAGAACAGGCTGGTATTTAGCACAAAGATGAATTTATTGAAGACAAGTAACGTCTGATTGAAAACTGATACGTATTTCGTGACCTCTGGAAACTTTTTGAAAACGGATCTGTAATTGCACTTCATCACTGTAAACGCCCGTATTTGAACAAAGTTTCAATTTTCCGCATCCAGTGCTAGAGCAATCTTGCCATCGGCTACTTTATATATTTTGAAACATGCAAGTTGTTTCGTTTCGTTGTGTTGCCAAATTCTTTGCATAATTTCTGCAATACAGCAAGAAAAGCATGAAAATATACCAAATTCTTTTAACATCTAAGCTAACATTTGTTAGGTTATCACCACTTCTTCGACGTTAGGTTGAGCTGTTCAAGTATTATGAAATGGTTTGACTTTTAGCGATGGCTTTGGCGGAAATTACCTTCAGGAATCAAAGGAAAAACTCGGATTAAGACGCAATCTTTAGTGATTAGGTACACTGAAGCTTGTTTGACATTTATTTCATGTTTACTTATTTGTTCATTTTTTGACTTTGGGTTGTCGATATGTCTGGGGTAGACGCAAGTAATGTAGCCAAGGCTTTGCTTGAGTGATTACAGTGTTTCCAAACAGAGGTTGAATGGACGTTTAGCCGTAAATGAACTTTTACCCAGACAAGTGAGCAGAGCCGGATTAAAGGGTAGGGAGGCCCGGGGCCATTTTTACTGGAGGGTCCCCATGACGTAATTAATGACGTCATCATTTGCAAAAGTTATGTTTTCGCTGATTCGAAAGGTACCCGTTTGTTTTTTCCAGTTGTCGAGAATGTACTTACTGATATGCACATACAGTTAGCTGCGAGAAGAGAATTTTTTATGATATACAGTAAATACTAGAGTGTATTTTTACTAAGAAAAAATATTTCACAGGCTAGAAAGTGACCCAGCAAGAAACAACATTGACCCGAAAAATAAGCAGAAACCAGAGATTACAAACAAACACCAGAAAAAGAACATGTCAATGTGGCCAGCCGGGCTGAATGTGAAAATGTTTCCAAGCCAATGTCTTGATTTTCGCCTTCATTTGTAGGTGCTCTGGTTAACGCCACTGATTTAACGTTGCTGCTTGAAAAGTTTTGCTGGAAAAAGCGATTCAGTTCCGCGTTTTAGTTAACACTGCCAGATCCTTGCGCTTTTTCTTCTTAGAAGCTTTGTGCTTTTTATAGCTCCTAATGGCATTGCACATTTCGTCATCGCTCTGCAATCTCGTTTCGTTTTCTGCTCTTTCGTTGCACAAATCGACTTGTTAAACCTTTTCTGAGGGACCACGCAATAACATGTGATGTAAATGGCTTGAATAGCTTCAAATGTTTGTGATGTAACACAACGATAATGACCTTCGGAAGAAAAGTGCGTTTCCACCATTCGTTTCCCTTTGTGACGAAACAAAGGTGCAGTTCGGTTGCGGCGACCTCGAGACTGCACCAGAAGTTCGGGATCATTAGAACTAGTGTTGCCACTTCTGATGTTTTTACATGACATCACATGTGATGTTCTCAAATAAATTTATGATGTCTAATGTTTTGACGACAAATCTGATGCTGACTGGGTTTTTGTTTTTGTTTTCCACATTTCCTCTCATTTTGGTAACAAAATAGGTTAAATTCATGATTTTAAAGTTCATTTCATCAATCTCTCACCCTTATGTGTCTTTGTTTATAATTTCAAACTGAAGAAGCTCTCTTCATTTCGTTGGGACAAACATTTTGCGTAAGTTATCAAGGACTTCTCTATTTAATGTCGATATTTCGCTCTGTTTCATATTCAACAAGGGTAAATGCGCATTGTTAGGTTTGTTAATAAGCATTTAGCTTTTATGAAACTGCAGCGTAAAATTTAATGTTATGTGAAGTTGAAAAAGGAACCTATCTGATGTTAACCAGACTGACCCCAGTGGCAACATTGACACTGAACAGCAGTCAGCAACCACTAGAATTAGCACGATAATATTGATGTTTTCGTGACATTGTGCAATAGGCTTGATGCACGAGTAGAGAGTCATGCGCATACTCATGCCAAAAGAACGATTATTAGAAAAAAGTTACCAGCGGAATCAAATAAATTTGCATTGAACCAAACCGAAAATACTTATAGGCTATTCAGTAGCGATTACTAAAACTGACAGACAGTCAAACTTGTAGAGAAATCAGTTGCTGCTGGGGACCACTGATACTTAGCGCAACATAGAAATATAATGTGGTAGAGTTGTATTGTGGTGAATGTATGATTTGATTACCTTGTCCTTGCCACGTAGTGGCGCCTGCAATCTTGCAATCCTTATTTGTGCCCCTGTGTTCGCCCCGCGGCTGTTGCGTTGTGCTTGCGGTCTCGTAATGCAATACTGCCAAGTGTTCTTTTAGTGCAGTTTGCCCGCCCTGGGAAGCATTTGATCAGTTACGCTGTTGTGTTTGTTTCAGAGTTTCGTTGCTCGCTTGTTCAGCTCCATGATTGAGCGGTGTCCTTAGTGAATTAAAGCCTGGCTTTCTGCAGTTAGTGTTTAGTAGAATTCGCAGGCGAGTGCACGACATGTATTCTTGTATCGCTTCTGAATCACGAAAATGTTTCAAAGGAGCATTTTATATGAAACAAATAAATTTCATCACGGATGCACCTTGCAGCGGGACACGGAGCAATTTCCCCCGTTGTCCCGCCCCTTAATCCGGCCCTGCAAGTAAGTCGGCCGGGATTTCGGTCCGCGTTCGAGTTTAAGCTTGTCAAAATATTTCGGGCCGAGTTCGGGCCTTCATACAAAACTATTGCATAACATTCAGAGAAACGATTTTTTCCGGTGTCTTCTGTGAGTGAAGTGACTGTGATTTTTCTTCAGCTAATTCTATTTGTAAACACAGCCACGTTGTTTTGTTCTCTGCTCAGATAAATCTCACACTCTTTTTGAGAAGGGGACAGCAGCGAGGAAATTAGCGCGCGATGGCCTTCCTGGGGAAAAGATCAACGACTTAGGCCATTCTTGGCTTGTTTTAATAAACGATGGCCTACAAAGCTTTTCATGCCTATACCGCTATCCTAAACAGTTTCTTTCATGAATACAGCACCATTGTGGATTTTTTACTTTTTTCTTGAGAAACATTACAACAGCATCCGCAGTAGTATCATTGACTAACAAGCTAAGCTTGTGCTTGTTTAAGCCAATGTTTTGATCAAGGTGGTTGCCATTGTGATTGTAGTAAAATCGTGACTTGCAGCTATATCGGTACATTACGTTTTTGATGACCCACTGTTGCGCATATGTTAACTCACTCGGTAAATTAGGCTTTCGGGCCTAAATCGGGCTTCAAAAATAAATTTGGGCTTGGCCGTGTTCGGGCTTGTGATGTTGGGTTCGGGTCGGATTCGGGTTTTAAAATGAGACCCGCTAATAACTCTGCTTTTAGCCGCCTTTACTATGTGAAAGAATTTTTGTCTGGTAACGTTGTTGGCTGTGGGTTGCTGTTGTCACTTTGCGCGGGTGGAAAGTCATTATCTTTATTTGCATTCTTTTTTTTTTCACTTTGATGTATATCATTTTTATTTTGTAGTTTTACACGAACTTGCGGAGTGTTTTCCTACCACTGCATTGCTGACCACGTATTCTCTACGTGTTAGCGGAACAAAAATACATCGAGCTGAGGTGGTGCGTAATCTGGAACCTCCATAAATTTTGACAGCCTGTGACGTTGTTCTCCAATTTTATTTTCAAGACTTTTTGTAAATTTGTGCCTTTGACAAGTTCGATAATTTTCTGTATTGTTATCATGACAATTCGGTTATTAAATTTTGCAACTTTGCAAACAGTCAAAATGTGTTTATCACAGCATTTGGAACACATTCCCTTTCCTCAACAGTGGGTTGCTACGTGACAAAACTGCTGCACGCAATGCAGCGTTAATGATTCCAAATGTCCTGTCCGTTTTGAACATTAGGACACCAGTCTTTAGGTAGCGGCCGGAGGCTCTTTGCATCGCCTGAGCTGTGTGGTATACGATTATTTGCGTAGCTTGAATGCATTGCGATTTTAGTGATTGACCGAACGCACCTCGGGCTGATGGCGAAAGGCATCCGTTGGAGCTGACTTAAACTGCGAATGGCTCATCACGCGGTAATCCAAATGGTAATTAGAAGCAAGGAGTCAGAGAATAAGAGTTTGAAATCAGAAATAGAATAGGATAGCAAACGTTTTGTGCCGTTGACCCCGTAACACGCAAATGGTTGCCGTGGTTATATAAAGGGAAAAACGGTGTCGAATGCTTTCAACTTAGGGAGAACAAGTCATTCAACCAAGAGGTGTTGGTAAGTTGGAGTCTAAGGAAGCTAGTGGGAATCGACGGAAAATCATTAATACGCACCTTCTATGCCCGACCTTCATTCTGCATGAGTTGTTTCCCGGACAGGGAAACTCAAATTGGTTTCTCAGACTGGGTAATCTACATAATTTCAAGAGAAGATCAGACGTAAAATGAAGCACTTGTACTGGATTAACGACAGCGTCACCGCTGGGTTTGTGTTGAAACCACTTCTGCAACATCAAGTGGAACACTGTGTGCAACGCCTTTGGTACCTGCTGGTTGACGTAACGTGGCAGGAAGAGAATTGTTGACTGCATCATCAGACGAACTTGGGCCACTGTTCAACACTTTTATTTGCTGCGAACCATTGCAGAAGTCTTGGATTGTCATTAGGGCAGTGGTTCCCAACCAAGGGTGCTGCCCCCCTGGGGAGACAAGAAGCGTTCGTCTTTTTAACGAAAAACTTATATCTTTTTCATTACTGTCCTGCAGCTTTTTTTCTTTTGCAATGAATAGTGGACAAGAAAGAGACGTTCGTTGAAACCTATGTGATATACAGATGATTTGCGTAAACCTCAATGTAGATGATTTGCGTAAACCTCAATGGCAATCTTTTGGAGATTGTAGTTGGTTTGCAAGAATAAACTAGACATTTACATTATTTCTTTAACGCTAATGTTATACTTTCACAGACAATTCTACAGTAGTATAGCGTGAGCAGGGCCAAAACCAGCTAATGTGTCTTGCAGGTCATAATGATTTGTACCAAAATAACTGAGCATGTTATCGCTCAGGGGAATTTCCCGGTTGCCCACATCCCTGTTTGCGAGTCTGAGTGTAAAGGTAGTATATTCATATATTCGTGGATTCGCATTTCACCACTATTAGCAACTGTTCTAAGGTGGATCGATCGTAAAGGACAAAAGGAGTCGTGTGCACTCCTTTCATACTGGATTGACTGTTGTTATTGTGAATGTATTTGAAGACGTTAAGATCCGTTTTGGAGAAACGTTAAGGTGTGGTATGCGTAATTGCGAGTGGAGGTAAAATTATAAGCTTTCTTGTCTTCAAATATAATATATGTCCCCATTTCCTTATATGTCACCATTTCCTGTCTGTGTTTAATTTTCACTAGAGAAAATTCCTGAATTTTACAGCTTGTTCCTGGTACTAAATTTTACTATGCGAGAATCTACTTGGCGCTGCAGCATCAGGGTGATAAGATCTGAGTTGGAAGTACATAGTACTGATATGCCCAAAGTCCTTTTTAGACAAAATCATGACAAATAGGACTAGTAACGCCTATCAGAATTCGGTCCGTTTACTTTTGCAGGACACCAGGAAACAGCTCTATCTAATTCTTCGATGTTCAATAGCTTTCACCGTGATTACTACCACCCAATGAGCACCAACACGAGACCCAGGCACGTGCGACTCTAGCTGCAATATGTGAGGCCACCTTCCCGAAGCTACGAAGGCAACAATAGAATCTCACTAATTAGGGTGGGGATGCAACAACACGAGAACACACAACCTTCACACCTCGCGCAAACAATTTTTAATGACAGTTTCCACCAGTCCAACATTTTCCAAACTTCATCACATAAATATTTCAAATAATATAATAGTCTTCAGGGAACAAATATAACAACCATACTGCTGTACGATGTATTTGATCAGGTTATAAAATCAAATCCAAAACAGACAAACACTGTCCTCTTTCGTTGGTTGAAGAACGTGAACTTCAAAATTTCTGAATGTTTGCAACATTCCTGCTGATTTCTGTCTTTTAAAAATGTGAAAACTGTCCACAATGTTTTTCTGTAGCACGAAATGAAACACATTTCTGCATCAAAGCTGTAGGACTTTGAAAATAACTCTTGATGGTCAAGATAATAAATATTATGAAAAACAATGCACGTTCATGAAGAGTAAATGGCATTATAAACCTTTGGCTCAGTCTATGAACTGCACTGTTCCCGCATTCATGATCTTACGAGAGGAAATCATTGGTGGTACTTGACGATCGCAGACGTGAAGTACCTAAGCTCCAATTTCGAAATTTGAATATAAAAGCGTCTCAATTTGTCATCAACATTTTCAGAAAAATTTCTAAAGTTCTAAGACAACAATGTCGACATTTGTACAAGAACAATGCACTTTTTATTCCTTCATTACTGTGAATGTGACGTTGACCACCAATTTGTGCAATATGGAGGTAGGCATATTCAGCGGTGTGTTTCTTTGCTTTTTTCACATTCCGCATTGCTTTCCAGATACTCAACTTTTGCTGGTAGCATTTTCCAAAATAATTTTGAGAGGTGTGAATAAGTATCATAGACGATAAACAAAACGCGCATCGGCGCATGGATGAGATAATGATCTCAAAAGGCAATGAACTTGTTGATCCTGAGTACAGAATTGACGTTGAAGAAATGGTAAACTGGGTGGTGCGAGAGAAAAACACTGCAACTAAGGGAACTGAATGGAACGGATACCACTTAATGCCTGGATTTGATGCAGACACGGCGAAACACGTATATAACGTTTTCGATCCCAAGTCAGGAGATGTTCTAGTCGCCACATACGTAAAAACAGGTAGTTAGCATAATGCAACATCCAAGTTGGTAACCAATTTGCCAGCAAAGTTGCTTGATATGGAATAAAATATTGAGTAGAAATAGTTATTGAAAAAACGCTTCGTTGCGAAAAAATAGGCTTAAGCAAAACATCGCTCTTATAATTTATTTTCGATGTTCGAAGAATAACAAAAGAATTATTTAAACCTTACTTTTCCAAAGAAAGTTGCTCTTCAATGATGTGTTCACAACTACAAGAGTCTGTGACGTATAGGAGGCACGTCATTCCTTTCAAGCATTTTTTCTGTGATTATGCATGAAACATCTGTTTTGACTTTTTTCGGCCATTGATTTTACTCGTCTTCCTTGAATTTTATTTTAGTGCGAAATTACTTCTATTTTCATTAAGATAAGAAAACACCTAAAAACAACGACTTTGAGTTTAAGTGGAACTAATTAGAAAATAATGACTTTGAAAGAGCTGATTCACTTTTTGTCAATAAGGAGGCAGTTTTGTAGGAGGAATCGGGTGCAAGCGCAAACACAGAAGTTTTCATTTGCAAAGTGTGGCAAAAAATTGTGCAAATTTTGGAAAAGAAGTTTCAACGTTTTTTAAATTCTTGATGAAACTGCGTCTAGTTTTGCATAAATAAAAGTTTATGTCGTAGAAAGCACATTGCATATACATATATATAACATTAACAAACTGTTTCTAGTAACGTCGTGCTTCAGCATGTAAGAGTTTATGCGAAACTGACTCACTTGAATGAAAAAAAGGCATTTCATTTACGTGTTCTATTTGTAAACAGAGGGAATCGAGTATGCTGCATGGCACCTATTTCGTTTGAGTAGAGTCCGTTATAGAATTTTATGAGCATTTGGTCTCTACGCTTTTCTGTTGGTATTTAGGTTATGCTGGCATTGTGACGCTGCCTAAAATCATATACGTGATTACGCCATTGCTTCAACATGTCAGGCAAGTGCAGAAAAGCTGTGTTTTCAATTTTAAGGATGTTGTTAAGAAACGAAGGCATACAGTATGTTGTATGTTGCATATACGTCCTCAACTTGGTTGGAGGTTTCTTGCTGACAGCAACAGCTGGAATGTGAATGGAACGCTAAACCTCAGAACTGTGAAGCAGATGCTCGGTATACTGAGTCACACAGCCTAGCACACCCTTTTCAAATTTGGTCAGCAAGGAATCAGAGAATAAGAATTTGAAATTCTCTGCTCCTATACCTGTGAAAGAATCTAAGAATCAGACTTCATTGAATGCAGTTGCTTGCTAACAATTTTTCTTTATCAGGTACGACTTGGATTACGGAGATTGTTCGCAACGTCCTGTACATCAGGGACAACGATATTCTGGAGAAAGCAAAACGTCTTCAGCAGTTCTTCATTTACTTGGAATATGGACCAGGTAGATATTTAAATTATGTGAATGAACTCACAGGTCGCAACGAATGCAATTTTGGTATATTGCAATGATTTCTCAAACAAAATGTCAGATCACTTTCCCAGCTTCCTATCTTTCCAAAGCTTCCTAAGCGTTTCATAGCTTGCACAGCACACCAACCTTTTCATTAATTTTTGTTATAATATCAAACTTTCTTTTATAGTTTATTCCTTGTCAGTCCCAAAGAGCTCAAACTTCACCACTCACAACATGATCGATGACATTGGTGTCCACAAGTGTAGTAGCCAAGCATTTGCTTCCCACTCTCGAAAAAACAAAGAAAATTCTCAAAATACGCCACAAGCAATCACGTGCTTTTCAAAATATGACCGCACAATGACTGCGTTAACCGAGTCAAAGCAACGAATCACGCATCACAACAAACCATGGGATATCACGTGAAGCATTATGCAATGCATGCAACCCAACTTTTTGTTGACCGGCCAGGTGTTCCCCATGCTCATGTCCAGTGTGCCCCGTGCATGGGGCACATTCGGCAGAAAACGTGCCCTTTTTAAATTGGTTGTAAAATTTTTTCTAAAGGGCATTGTTTTCATGTTTTGGCATGATATTGTATATATGGAGTTGCTTTATTGTGTGACAATTTTTGAGCTGTGTTTGGACATGAAATAAAGTAGCAGTGGTTGAAAAGGCAAAAACGTTTCGAATGTACCTCACCTTCCCCTACAGCACCGTGCATGGCATTTCATTTTACTCCCGATTGTAACAAAAGTGTTGGAAACATATTGGTGACATTAGGTTAATGCTACAAACTTCAAAATTGGTCTATGATTGACGACAAAGTTTAGGTGGAACAAAACACCCAGATATGTTATGTCTTTCGGCCATAAGACCTGAAACCTAGAAAAATATATATATTGGGGTTGTGCCAAATGTTGAAGTAGGAGAAAACATTATTTGTTAAGTAAGAACATTTTTCAGTCAAATCAAGTGTGAATTTTTCGTATGAAATTTAAAACAAAAAATACAACATACAGTTCAAAGAAAGAGTACCACAGGGAGGACATCGGAAAAAAATAATCACTAATGCAATCTATATAAAAGAGCGCCACAAGAAAATTAGAGTTTATGGTTTGTTTGTGTTCGACCTTTGCTCTTCATTTGAACAATAATAAATGCAACTATATTGGACGATTGTGTTTGCAGTTTTGCTGGGTAATTTTTACGGGGATATTTTGCAAGCAGTCTGACTTATCCTACATGAAACCACCTGTGGTCAAACCTTCCTTTGGCGTTCCATTAACTTGGAAATGCGAAGTGTAATATTAATAAGAAATGCATTGGAAAACATTTCGCGACACAAAAATAGTAGATTAGCGTACATTTTTAGGCATACTTGCAGTGCAGCTCAATTAAAATCCGGTAGGGATGGGGTTGAACAAAATATTTCGATTTTTTCGCAAGTATAATTTCTATAGTCCAAAGAATGCGAAGAATATTTTAATGGTTTTCTTCAGAAAAAAACTTTAAAAAATATCTATGTGCGAGTCAAAATCTCGACTTGATTTTATATAATTTGGAAGCCAGCATAAATGGAATGCAAACGCAATATACAACGAAGATTAAGGAATTAATATAATCCTCACATCTCATGAACCCCAAAGCAGATTTCTTAAGAAAACTCACCGTCTGTCCAATCTGGGATCAGCGCATTATTTTGGATATCGTCAGTGTTGCTGTTGTTTTTCAGACAATAAAAATACTGACGTTATTGCTTCACTTAACAAATAAATGTGCGATACTGCCATGGGGATGTTTGTCTTCCATCATTTCTATTTTTTAAAAGATAATTAAGTATGACTTGTTGGTTTGCATAACACTTGAAAATATTGTGCCGACAACGTTGAAAAATGGAAATTAAAATAAAGCAAACAGGTTGTTCTTTCCTTTTCGTCAGTATATTTTCAGCTAACATTTTTCAGCAAATTCTAACGTTTAATTTGTGCGTAGCTTTCGTATTTCAAAGTCTATTATAAAACGTGTTTCATGTAGGTGTTATTCTAACGTGCTTGCGTTCAAGTCATCAAGGAAGATTAAGCTTCAAGAAATGTTTTAACAAAAAATTTTTTTAGTTATGATTTTTTTTTTTATCTATTTCGCACCTCACAGCAAGTGCAGCAGAAAAGGACAATATCGTTATGGAAGTAATTACAGAAATCAGAACCAACCTATAATTTTTCACATCAATTTGTGATGAGTTCACAGGCCTGCATTCGACAAATGCAATGACAAACGTATTCTTGTTTAAGTCTGTGTTGTAATTCGGCCGTGTTCGGACAAAAGTTTGTCAAAATGTGTTTTGGGCCGATTTCGGGCCTGCATACAAAACTTTTTGTTACATTCAGAGCAACGACTTTTTTTTCATGATGCAGATTTGTTGTGCTCACTTGGGGGACATCTGTGAGTAACGGGATTGTAATTTTCCTTCAGCTAATTCTACATGGAAACACAGCTGCGTTCTTTAGTTCTCTTCTTGGATTAGTCTCACACTCTTGAAAACGCGACAGCGGCTATGGAATTTGCACGCGATGGCGTTGCTTCGAAAAGATCAATCACCTGCGCGATTCTTCGCTTATTTTAGGAAAGAAGCCATAAAAACCGGCTTTTCATGCCTACAGCGCTATCACAGATTGCTTCTTTTATCCTTAGAGCGCCATCGTCGATAGTTTCGTGATAAGTTCTTTTTTGCTTGAGAAACATTGCATTCCTCGGTATTATGTTTGACTAGCAAGCTAAGTTTGTGCTTATTTAAGCCAATGTTTTGGTCAAGGTTGTTGCTATTTAGGGTGTGATGAAATCGTGTAGTTGCAACTATGCCCAAACACTACGGTTGTTGATATGCCGCAGTGCTCATATCTTCACTCACTTGGATAATTAGGCTTTCGGACTTGAACTGGCTTTAAAACCAAATGTCTGGCTCGGGCCAGGTTCGGGTTTGTGATTTCGGCCTCGGGCCGGGTTCGGGCTTTGAAATGAGGCCAGTTTGCAACTCTTCAGCTTCAACATATTGGAATATTCATTTGGAATCAAATCGTGAACCAGCAGATGCAAAAACAAGATTCTTAAACAACGGTGTCTGGTTAGCTTTCGGTTATTTGTTGCGTAAAATTTATTTCTCATCAACATTTTTACGAAAACAAAAAATTAATGTGAGAATATAAAGTTATAATTCACAGGCTATTAATTTTAGTAATTATGGAGTTTCATGTTTTTATGCAGTTTAATATTACGCAATTTCATATTTTTTATGCGGTCTCATATTGTCTTCATATTTCGTTTTGCAATTATGCAGTTTCATATTTTTGAAGGCCTTTTAGTGCTGATGCAACTGTTAAGTCTATCCCAATTTTATGGTCCACAGTTTCATATTGATGATGCTTAATTGAGATTACTCTCATATCTGTACACCAGATCTTGGCGCCTGAAACGCGATACATTGGAACACTGTTGCCTATACTGCAAATTGTCAAACTGCAGAACGTCGGTTGTGTGCAAGTTGCACAGTATAAGCAGTTCCTGCACGTTTCTCCGCAATGTAAGTCACATTTGCAAGTAAATCTCGACCAATTCTGTTGTAATTCCAAAGGACGCGTGCTTAAAAGTTGAAAGAACACATATGACAACCGTCTTTAATATATTTTTTACAGCAAAAAAATATGGATTTATTGACCACTTGCCATTTCCAAGAAGATTTTTTGCGACACATCTACCAGCCGAACTAGTTAATCTAGAAAAATTTCGGAAAAATGGAA
>Ga0210059_1009462_pt1 | contig 15222 bp, 13 predicted proteins | sample Ectturendosymbi2_FD_188042 | JGI IMG/M metagenome (GOLD analysis project Ga0210059, IMG submission 188042) | Ecteinascidia turbinata endosymbiont from Florida, USA - Sample 2 (SPAdes) (version 2) | ecosystem: Host-associated > Tunicates > Ascidians > Unclassified | place: Key West, Florida...
TTAAAGTAAAACAGTAAAATGGTGTGGGAACGCCGTTCCCACGCGTTCCCTCCCCACGACACCCCTGGGTTGCGGAGTCGGAGGTAAAATACCCGCAACTCCGCAACCCTGATTTTACGTAACATGTCTTGTTTGTAAATAAAAATGCAGTTGAAAATAGAGACAACTTAAAAGTGCTGTAACTGCCTCAGTGAGATATAGGTATAGAAATGATGTGTGCGTTTGGAACGGATTATTTCGCCGAAGCAAACGCTTCAGCACTCTGCCTCATCTGTCTATGCGTACTTGTGTGTCCTGAAATCTGAAGATGCGAGCCTCTATATGTCATGCAGAAGCTTTATAAAAAGGAAGCGCACTTTTATATGCATGTTTGTATTTTAGGTTGTACCTGGACTTGGTTAAAATGTTGACTTGCTTGGTAGTATTTTTTCGCAGGTTGGTTTATCATATCCTGCGATAACCAGCACTTTCACTTTCGCCAGTAACGGAAATTGAATTACATTTTATATTTAATCCTCAATGCAGCATTGTACAAATGTAATCGTCAGCTTAATGCAGTATCATATCTATCCAAGTAGCAATCAATCAGGTTAAGAAAACCGGTAAATTATACTGCAAACTATCACCTCCACTTGCCATCAGGAATGCCTCTGTCTTTGATCTGATCACGCTCAGTAGTATGTAGCAAGCCCAAAAATGTTGGGCGGGCAAAGTGTTTGATTTTAGGCAAACAACGCTATTTTGCTTGGGATACCGCCTCTCAAAGCACAAAATAACCACATGTTCTAAAAATTTGGGGGATATGGCTCCCTATACCCCTGACTACTCCTATGGTCACAATAACAAAATGCCCAATGCACCTTCGCAACAGAATGAAACAAAAAAAACACGTCTCCAAGTCGAGACAACTGAACGTTTTTGCAGATATGTTAACAAAGATCTTAACAAGCCATACAGACGACCACACCACTTTCAGATACTTTTTTTAGAAAAGACAATGGTGGTCGACTTTGCGCGGCTACTTTACATGAACGAATTTGTCACAACTCTATGGGGTATATCCATTTAATGTATATATTTCGGTGCATCATTATTCATTCATTCACATCTCATCAAAGTCATGATCGCATTTTTGGTACAGGTTGTCTTAGTTGATAACGAATAATATCATGCATTAGCCCAAGTCAGATGTGCACAGCAGTCATAGGACCTATCTACAAACTTTCATTTCTAATTTTTGTGTTATGTGTCTCAAAAATCACTCGTGATTGGAATCAAACAAAAGAAATCAGCTGTCGCCATGTGTTTCCAAACCTTTCGGTTTCACTAAAAAAGGACGTTGGCGCTTTTGCCCTATACTCAGTCGCACCATTTCTATTTGAATGTGCGAGTTCAGCGTCTGGGCGTTGCCTGCGTTTGATTGATGGAGGCGGCTATCAGCGAAAAACTACAAATATCCAGCTGGGAAGACACCAACTGTAGCCGGGACGGGACTCCACCTCCCTGCTAGCTACGTCCATGTCATCGTACTGGAGATGTGCAGCACTAAATACCGAAATTATGTATTTTGCTTATTCAGCCTACCTGTAAATAACGCAAATAACCGCTTGTTAAATTCAAGTTTAGTGCCCTACATGATAAGTGTCTTGCGACATATCGTGATTCGTGACAAAAGGGTGGAGAGGGGAAAAATTACGAAAATAGCAAATGTCCTCTGTGGACCCCCTCAAATGTATAACAACTACACTTGAGGAGACCGTGGGAGAACGTCATTTGCCCTGTTTTTCAGAGGGAACTGCGTTCTCTTACTTCTTTTTATTGATGTGGCACCAGAAAACAGGGCTTATTATCTGCGTCACTTTCCATAAAATTGTGAGCAACACGTCCTCAACCATCCTGATTGTTCAGCATGGCAGGTCTTCCTTTTAATATAACGCTCCCAATTATTTTTGGTACTACGCCACTAGATATGTTACAGATATTTTGACACCACAGCAATGACGTCATCTGACAAGATTTTTCAAAGGGAATATCCACAAGAAAAACCTGAGGAAAACGTCCTTCAGCAACCTCCTTCAAATGATTTGAAGTGTTCTCCGAATGATTCTGATGCAAACCAAGCTGTTGTTGAAAACTTTTCAGGTATAAACCAGCAAGGTACAGGCCAGTTTGCAATTAAGTTTATGTGGACGTCCTGAAGAGAGTTCACTATGCCGGAACTGTCAATCGTGCTTTGCGAACAAGTCGATAGTGCGAAAACTTGAACTTTAATCGAAATAAAGCGCTAAGATAATGCAAAACACAAAGCGCAGACCAGGGATTCGCAAACTATTATTCAATGGTACCCAACTTGCTGTTTATTCATCGCTGGCAACATAAACTCAGAATTACTATTTTGTCGTGGATGATTTATCTGTATCATCACCATTGCGCATATGTAAGCAACCCGTTTACCACAATTTCACCGTATCCTTTTGAAATCAATCTTACCAATGGAGCGCTAAGGAAAAGATGTTAAAGTCCTTTTTTGGCGACCGATTTTTCCAAATCCATTTTGGCTCCAAAATTGCTGATTTTTCACATTCGCGCTTACTGATTTTGTGAAACGCAGAGGCGATAAAAGGGTTTCTCTGCAGGAAAGATAGTTGGAACAAAGCACAAGTTTGATTCATCAGGCAAAAAGACGTTTTCAAAGCTTTAAATTCAGACAATGCCAAATCACGTGGTTCTTGAAGCCGACTGTGCCCAAACGCTAACACGAAAAGTTATTGCGTGTAACCATGTGTCAATTGCCAAAGCAACCTCATTACTTCTGTCAAACTCTTAGGGACAAAAGCAACATTTGTTGGTGCGGGAGCTGGATATCACTACAACGGCACTCAACTTGTGAAAAACCAAAAGAGCCGAGGTGTCTCATCTCAAGTAGTTGCCGGTCTTTTTCACGTAAGTAGTAATATAGGATAACAGCATAAAAAAGATAAGGACTTTTGAACTTCTGGATTGCTTAAATCCCCTGGCAGTGCTAACGTGAGCTCGTTGAGCCTGTTTGGCATTTAAAGCTTTTGGCCACGTGTGTTAGTCAAACCAAAATTTTAGCTGCGGTTATTTTCGACTTTTGAAAAGGTTGTGGTGATAAATCATAAGTAAAAACCCGTTATTGTGCCAACAATGATTGGTGAAACGTGTGGAAAGCGATAGAGCAAGTCAGATGCCAATTTATGAGGTGTTCACCAAAACCTGTCATGCTCTTCTACAGAATTTACATTCTTCATTCAGATTCAACACTTAGAATTACATGTCGCAAAAACCGTGTTTTGACTTGAGCTTATTCTGAACATCAACTGGTTTACTCACTGGTTTTGTAAGTTTCTTTGGGTTTTGAATGGTCAAAAGAGTTCAGTAACTTTCTGGTCGAAGGGCTCAAAAAATTCAAGTAGGCAAAGGGCTCGATTGTTTAAGGGGTACAAGTAGCTAAGGAACTTAAACTTCTCAGGGTCAGCAGTGGCACGAGTGATAAAGAGACTGAAGCAGTGAAAGAACTTTACTAAACAAGAGATTGAGTGTATACATGTGAATGAATAGGCTCTTTGATTTATCGATAAAATTTTGCTTTGTAGATATATTCGTTGATTTAAACTGCTCTCCTCAGATTTTCTGTCGTGTTTGTTCAGTGACAATCCAAAATTTGCAACGCAGAGCGATCATATGGATGAAGGAAAAATGATCGTATATACCACGAGCTTAGGGGTTCACCGATCAGTCGCTCAAGACTGCGACGAAGTGCGCAAGATCTTGCAAAGGCTTCGCGTAAAGTATCAGGTAACGAAAAATGAAGAAAGAAAGACTTTCACAGTTTCTGTGTAGCACGGTAAACATGCAAAGTGTTCTACAGAAGTTACTTTTCAACAACAAGAAGACAACAAGAAGCGTTATGCACTTCGAAAAAAGCCGAGATTTTTTATGTCTATGGCTATTACCACAAATGTGTTTTCACGACTTTGAACTTCTAAACAAGGGCGTTACGACTTTCCGCGCAGGAATGTGATATATTCCAATCTAAAGAGCACAAAAAAGAGCTGTACAGGCGACTGGGCTTACACGACGGCGATGCTTTCCCAGATATGCCGCGAGTTTACATCCAAGGTGTTTATGTGGGGGTGAGTGCACTTCACAGTCATTCAAACCTTAAGGCAGTAATGCCGTACATTCTCTTTTTTACTGATTTGTGTGGATCACTACTTCATTCCATGTTAACTATTCCTTAAACCGTTTTTTATAATCCCCAAGTCTACCACCACACTGGGTTTTATTCATTTCTAATTTGCAAGTCCCAGGCTGTTTTAATGTTCTTTCTTTCAACCACTGGGTTGGGTTTGTAGAACCAGACCCTAGCTTTTGTAAGACACTGCGATAAATCGCTGCCGTTAGGCACGTATAACTTTCGCCTCCTTTGAGAAAATATTGATAACTCAAGCAACTGCAGCCATGTACCCCCAACTTTTCAGCATATTTAGTCAATTTGTGCTTTGAGAAGCGCCATCCTAAATAAAAATACTGCTCCTCACCTGAAGGCAAACATTTTGCCCCTCCCCCGTGGAAAAAAAATCTTTCTGACGCCCATGACTGCAGTACGTGCACAAAACGCTTTTGTGCAGTGTGCACAAAAACACTGCAGACCTGACCACGTCTCAAATTTACGAACGGGGTGTTTCCTTCCGTCGACGGCCACCTTCCGTCAGTGACGTACAGCGGTCACAAGTGGTCGCCACTCATGCCATAGCGGGAGAAGGGCAAAATGATCGGGAAAAACAAAGTTTTGCTTAAGTTTTTACGGGCTTTGCGCGAAATTGTCCAAGTGAAGCTGAAAAGAACCTAACTTGTATTTTTTCCTGGAGTGTGCTCGCACGATTCGAAAAACTTACCAGCACAATTTTACGTATAGGAAATTTTGCTCAAATTTTGGCACACAATTGTTGAAGTCATATTAGACTGAGTGGTCAAAACAATAACAAAATCAAGAACTTAAAATCTTGCGTACAACTTTAAAAAATTGTGATGTGACCTTGTCCGGATTTTACCAATTTTTTCCGTATTTTTTACATATATCTTGGTAGTGGAAAAACAATCATTGATCTCCATTCCTTTTCACGGCTATAACCAGGCGAAGATTTACCATTAGGCTGAAAAGACTTAAGCCTAGGGAAGCCCAAAATTGTGGGAGTAAGGACAATTTCTAGTATTTCTACACGCATTTATGTATGTATTTTTGTTTGGGTTCAACACACATTTTTTTACTATGCCGCAAACAAAAGATCTCTAGAAGAATGAGCGCGAAAGATTGAACTGAATGACGATGAGTATTTTCTTTTTATGGCGTTGAGAATTCGTTATTGTTACTTATAATGTGTGGAACAAAACATCTGAATCCATTTTCCAGATTACACGAGGCCAGTGAGGACTCAATTAATATGTAATGTGAGTGTAGTCAGATAACTTCACTGCTGCCTTTTCCGTTAGTTCCATTGCGACGGTTTTTGTTCTTGATATGATATCTAGGGAATTCAGAATAAAGTAATATGTTTATGAAGTGGAACAACTTGTTCAATGAATGTAACGAGCACGTGTATTGCTAATTTGTATGACATCACTCGTCGCAAACCTTCCAGAAGGCCCTCAATTTAAAATAGCCTAGAGCTCCGATAATGAAAATTCGCCCCTGGCTATAATTTTCACCATACTGTTCAGTCTTATTTATGTTTTTGAGAAAATTGAAGTCAGTAAAGTAAAATACGTTCGTCTTCTGTTGAAATTAAACCACAGAAGTTGGTAATTTTTTGAGAAATTTTGATATAATGCGTTAATTTTTTTAAACAAAACCTCCGTTTGTCTAGAGAAAAATTTAAGGGGCAGGTAAAATTAAGCAACCATGGATTCTTTATCCAACAAAGAATTTTTCTAAAAAGTGAGGGATAAAACTTAAACAAAAAGATTGCATTTGTTTACAGCCATGCAAGTGCTCAATTAATTTTTTGAGTTTACACAGCTTATGCGACATCATTACGCTGTGGTTTTCAGGGAGCGTGTGAACTTCGAGAAATGAACGACAGTGGAGACTTGCGGGATCGCTTGGCTGGATTTCCGGTTAGATCGTTAAACCTAACATTCCGCGTGGTTTTAATTTTACTTTTGAAAATATTATTTGCACAATAAGAAACGAAAGAGTTAAGTTGTGCACTGTCCTTCGTCGACTAGTAAAACTATCAAAAATCAAGACAACTTTCAGCAATCCTTTCAATATTCATGCTTGTATAGCGTTTATCTCTCATTTCGTAAAGTGCTGTTTTGTTTCTCGCTAGTTTGGGTCCAAACCACTCAAGTCGATTTTGCAAACTTCCTTTCAGACTTGACTTAGTAGGGTAACCATTTCATTTTGCATTTGCCCAGACATACAATGTCAGATCGAAATGCCGAACTTGCAAAGGAACAGGACAAATCGTTTGCAATTCCTGCCAATGGAAGTTCTGTATGGGTGAAAAAAATCCTGAATTGTCAGATTGCGTAACGTGTGGTCAAAAACACACGTTACACTGTCCAGACTGCGTGTTTTGATCGATATGTCAAACACATCGTTGATTTCTGTCCATGGCGCTGGAGACGTTTGGAATAAATTTGAGGAACGTTGTTTCCTGAGATTCACACTTCACCCTGTTGTTTTTTTTGTATGATTGAGACTATACTTTGTGCAAGAAAGCATACTTCTCTAGAAGTTATGCCAACACGTTCTTCAAAATTTACTCTACAAGGAAAAGTCGCTGTTTATGCTCAGTCTATGTTTAACTCCTGTCATGAACGCGATGGTTTTACGCAAATCAGCATCAGACTAACATTAAAAGCGAGCAGCTTTACTCCAGCGCGTTATCTGATATCTAGGCTAATTAACTCTATTTCAGGCGACTAGCGTTCATTTGCAGTACTTTATTTGGTGTTTTCATAAAAGTGAATGATAATGAAGTTTCTTGCATGAATGTAAATCGTTTCATAGTCCATAGTGCTGGCCACTTAAAGTGGCACCTTAAACTTTGCCGCAATTTTCTGCCTTGCTTCAAGAAAATTATTAATCACGATGGACGCATGAGGTGACGTTCCATAAACGTGTAATACAGGGGTGGGGAACGTGCGGCCGGCGCGTACAGTTGATATTGCCCGCGTCAGAATTTTCGTTACCCAAGAGAGTACAACATCGCGTCAAAGCGATGTTCCATGAGAACCAGGTACTTAAACAGCAAGTCAAGCAAAGTCAATCTTCCTCATAGATAGGATAAAACTAATGTATTTTGCGGCCCGCCAGCAGTAATGCACATTTCATGCGGCCCGTGATAGCAAATACAGTAGGTTCCCCATCCCTGGTGCAATGGTACGTGAAAACTGCATTTAGTGTTTGAAACGACCACGACCATTCGATATATAAAACTGTAAAAAAACAAACATTTGAAAATGATGGTCACGTCCAAACCCAGTAAGCTGTCAATGCCAGAATAGAGCATTACAAAAGCCTCTGTTTCCATAACGACAACTTGCTTTTCTGCTTTTAGATGCGGAAAACCACGCAGTGCAAACTCTGCACAAATACGTTGGTGCAACAGTCGTAAAGTTATCTTTTTCGTGAAAATGGCTACTACTCGCCGTGTGATTTGTTTACGGCGTTGTTTTATGAGTTGAATACAGCAAGGACGTGAATTCACATCTTCAGCTGTTGTGTGCTACTTTCATCTTGATCGTTCCGGTACATGACCGGTCATTTTAGAACCTGGGGAAATCTTTTCGCATTGCGTGCAGATTTCACCATTTTTCGCTGCCAGAACGCACGGTTTTGCTTTCTTCCCTAAACAGCATCATATAAGAACTAGGATAGAATTTTAAAAAGCACTAAAAGTTAGAAAACATCTCAAGCAGATATAATTCAAGATCATTCGGTTCGTCCGTAGTTGGAGTCCACAACCAAGGTTCCGAAAATTTTTAAGTCCGTTTGCAACTAGCAAGCAATGCTCTAACAAACTAAGAAGTCCGGCTGTTACGAAAATTTCTTTTTATTTTGCAATTTACGACGCGACATACATCGTGCAGGTGTGCGTACGATCGACTCGTAAGCTTTGTTCAGCAGCTATCAAACGCGCACCTTTTGAACAACTACTGCAAGTCTTATAAGATCAAAACCTTTTAGCAGCTTTTAAGGTTATATTCGTTTGCTCCGAAGTTGCATACGATTTCTAGCCGTGCATAAGCAATCGTGCAAAACAAGGATCCGGCGCTGTCAGGCGACTCGCACGTGGTCGAATAAAAGCTGACGGAAGACGTCGCCCGTAACTACGAAGTTGTTGCAAGAGCTTCAACAGCGTGAAACGTTAGGAACTTCGAGGAAACAGAAACGGAATATCACCTTAATGCGAGAAATACGGATGCGTGGAAAAAACAACGCAGATGTCGGAGCAGAGCAAAGAAAACACCTTTATTCGCCACTTGAGTCTAAGTCTCCGGTGCAAACTGTTTCGGGAAACACACAGGACGTTTTCGTCGGCTGCTGTATCAGGTTTGAAAGTTTCGATTTTAAAACATTGACTTCTATTCTGATTGGTGCGTCAGCCTCACTTACCACATACACCTAAACTATGTTTTGTGGAAGATGTTGCGAGTACTTCTTCCCGTAAAACGCGTTATATTGATTTGAACAGATTGGACAAACCGTATCGCAGGCAAAAAATTATCGCTAAAGTTGGACGGCTTTGATAGCAAGTTTATGAAGAAGATAACGCCAAAATGTTGGAAATGTCTTTTTTTCTTTCAATGCACAAAACTTTTCCACCACCACAAACCAAACTGAAAAGGAAACGAAGACTTCCACGCATTTTTATCGATTAAATGAAAAATTAAAATCGACTTTAACGACGGAAAACAACAGTAACAAATATATTCTGAACTTTTAATAACAATTAAAACAAAACAAACGAAACAAACAATAGTTGTCAACAGCGGTGCAGGAAAAGAAAACCTCAAAACATTGCATCCCATCCAGGGACAGCCTTGGCGATTACTTTCTTGTCTTCCTCCGGGTCGCCCAGTTCTTCCACGCAATGATCAAAATTTTTTGTGTCTGTCAGGCCCGACACGGTTGGCTTGATGGGCGACGGGATCCTGGTGGCACGCAGGCCTTGCCAGTCGAAGGTTTGGAACCATCGGTGCTTCCTGATATTGTTCGGGCCACCTTTTTGATATCCCAAGCGGTCTCTTGGCTCCAGTTTGCACAAAGAACGAATGAGTAGCTGATGAATGCAAAGCCATAATTTTTGACACTTGTCCATGGAAAAGGGCGAATTTGTTCAGAAAAGTAAGAAACAAAATAAATAAACGGGTTTTGAACTTACTTGGGATTTTGTGAAAACCGGTGCATGTCGGCAATGCAGAACAGATAATACACCAACGACCGACATTGTGAGTTCGATGTGTTATTTTCGTGCAAATTTCACATAAAAGACCGGCGCGGTCTTCTGTTTCGATTAATTCCTCTATATATTAGATTGGAGGCCAACCAAATTACAGTAAACTTCGGTTAATCCGGATTCGATTTGACCGACGATTTTATCCGGTTTAGGCGAAGATCCGGATTAACCGAAGATGGTTGTTTCTAGCCTGACGTCATCTAAGTACTGAGATATCGGTGAAAATCACCTAACTGAACACATTTACGACCAAACAGCTAACTTTCACTGAAGCACAACGAATTCATTGATGTATTTACAATACATGTATAAGCAAAACGAATTTGTTGATGTACTTACAACTAGTAACCGCCATATCCAGGCAGTTATGAACAATCTTTAAGTTCATAATTTCAGATTACTTGGCTGCGAAGAAATCTGGGATTTTGGACTGACGCAGAGATTTCTGCGACTGATCCATAAGCAGTCATTCTGTTTGGAAAGTAATGTCCTCCATACCGGGGCTATGATCGTATGTGACGTAATAATCGCCCCTACGATTAGTTGAATGTTGCGCGCAGTTGCGGCCGTTGTTATCATAATTCTAAACGTTGTTTGGTGGTCGTGAGCACGCTTGTGTTGCACATGAAAGCTGCCAAATCTTTCCTACAGACCAATGAAGGCACTTTGAGAACACAACAGCGTGGAAGTGCAGAAAAATCCGGTTTACGAGATGTGAAAAGAGTAGATTTTGTCCAGAATTGGCGAAGATCCGGATTAAAAAATCCGGATAAACCGAAGACTTTTTATAAAAAACTTGTAAGAAATAATTCCTACTGCCAGTTTTATCCGGTTTTGGCGAAGATCCGGATTAACCGAGGCTTACTGTAAATACAAAGACTAGTGGTCTCCGATACCCAACCCACACGCAGGTCTTGAAGTTCATTGAAACACAATAAGACAGTTAATCGGCGTTGGAGAAAATCGGCCATGAATGAAAATTTCGTTTTTACCTCGGCGTTGCGACCGACTCTTCGCGAGAACTTGACTCCTTCGATACCTCCTAATATGTTCTCGTAGACTGTCATGTCGTCAGCAGCGAAGAACGGTGTGGTGCGTGTGAGCAGTTCGTACACAAGGATCCCGTATGACCAGTAATCAGCAGCAATGTCATGACCTTATTCGAAATAATGTGGTTTTCTTCTCAACTGCAGCAGTGTTTCTTATTATAAAGCCTGAAATTCTGAACTACGTACAGTTCTTGCTTTGACTGAGCACTGCAACTAATATGCTGTGAACGGCAAATGTTCAACGCAAATTGGCAAGTGTGCATCATACACCGAATAAAACTGCACATATTCCTCGTATATACTTCTCCCACAATTAAGACTTCATCACTACATAATAATGTTACTGAAGTTCATAGTAAGATAAAGTACCTACGTTTAGAGGTTTGGAGGCTTAGGATTAATTCTTCAAGTTTGAGAATTTAAAAACCATCCAATGTTTTCAGTATCTTGAATAACAGATACAGTTATATGACCGGCGTAAATTGCACTATCTGCCAGTAGCTTTGGATTGCCTAACGCGTTTTTCATGTGACTTCTATGAAAACGCCGTCAAGAACTGGACTTTAAAATAGCGTATTCCTGGATTAAACAAATAAATTCTGCGCTGAACTGTGCAACATTTTGATCCATCGATGTGCCTTCATTTTATGCAATAGATGAACCTTTTACTGCAGCAAAAAAGTAATTCATGAAGTTTATAAAAAAGAAGCGGTTAAGGAATAGAAGATCTACATAAAAAGCAAACCCGACTAACAATTAAGCCAGGTTTTTTAAGGTGTTTTAGAGACCCGAATCGGGTCCCTAGAATTGAAAATCGGGTCTCTAGAATCAGAGAAAATTATCATCGGGTCCCAAGAATCATAGAAAATCGGGTCCTTAGAATCAGACAAATCGGGTCCCTAACAGTTTCCTTAAAAAAACCTGATTAAGCACAAACATTAAACCTTTTTTTATTTAAACTTAAAATTTTAAATTCTTGTTCTGTGCTTTCTTTCCTTTGCCGTCTTACGATGCTGTCCCAACAACCTTCCAGTCAACTGTAATGCACTGACTTAGACGGCAAGATTTAATAATTAAAACGTTATATCAAAGATTTTTGATATTGAACGCTCTCTTGCCACAGCCAGTAAATGCAAAACAAAATTCCAAACCTTCTTCTACATTGTATGCAGCAAACAAACACACAGCAAAAAGGCACAAGTCAGTTTCAACGGTTTTTCGGACAAGAGGCTTGTACCTGTATTGCTCAGTATTTCAGGAGGAAAATACTCGGGCGTTCCGCAGAAAGTCCACGTCTTGAAACCGATCTTGATTTTTTTGGCGAACCCGAAGTCGACAAGTTTCACGTAACCTCTGAAAAACCGGAACGGAAGTAAGGTAAAAAGTTTACGGGAACGATCCGCTGACGCACAAAGGCATCAAAGAGACGGTTTCGCTTTTTGGAGATCAGCTCATTTGTCTTCACAGCCGAAGGTCGCAACTGCACATTACGCACAACAGTTGTTCGCCCGAACTGCACAGAACGCACGAAACCAAACACGTCTCTCGCACTTCTGGGGTTTTCTCCGTTTCGTATCCGCTCTCTTTGGTGAAAGACCACTGTCAAGCGGAAGCCGAGGGCAACTTACCTGTGACTCAGCATCAGGTTTTCGGGTTTCAAATCGCGGTACACGATCGCCCTCTCGTGGAGGTATGACAGCGCTTCGAGGACGCACGCAGCGCAAAACCGGGCCGATTTGTCCTCCATCGGGCCGTGTCTTTTCAAGTACCCGTATACTTCGCCGCCGAGGTATGCTTCCATCAGCATGTAGATTCGCAGGTCGTCTTTGAAAGTTCTGTCGCAGACATTCAACACACGTCTTACAATTGCAAATGGATTTACGAAAGGTTGGTTTGTTGGGCGCATCGTGTTGGTGGAATAAGTGCATCGGTGCAGTTTTCGTTTAAAAAACATTGCTCAAACGCTGACTTCAGAATCCCGGATATATTCATTGCAAAAACCTCAACCTGTTCATCCAACGCCTGGGTCCTTAAGCTGGGATCGCACCTCTTGGGGGGCGTGAAAAATTCGCAAGGGGGGCGCGAGTATGACAGCGACATATTGTTGAAAGGGCAGGATAATGACAAACAAATTGTTGTTCCGTTTTTTTCTGTGTTTGATTGTAAGGTTAGGCGAGACACGACTATCAATCACTAACGCCAAAAGTGGCGCGCCTGAAAATGTGTAAGAACCTCTGGTCCAACAACATACGTATCCACCTGACAGGGGCATTTTTCTGCACATACATCTTTCCAAGCGAGTGCCACCGACCCGTGAAATTTTTTCGACCGTGACCTGTGTCGGTCTGGCGATGCAGCTTCGACAAAGCAGCCTGAGAGAAGTGCACATTTGTGTTTACCAGCACAAAAACATCAGGGGAGACTTCCTTCACGTTGAGGAACCCCTGGGAGAGTCGTGGTTAATGGCAGTGAGGCGTGTACATATTATACACCGTCGCATAACACCTACTACTATAAGCTTCTTGCACGTACAACGTAGGGAAGTGGCACGAGCGATATTTTTTAACCGTGAGTGCGAGGTTTCTTTCCCGAACTACAAGAGAGGCAAAAGCAAAACTCCAGGCCTTGCATCTGCATGGCAGTAACCCAGTAGACTGACCCAACAGACAGGCAAGACTGGTGTTAGTATTCCGGGCCAGAGACCGGAGCTCGGTAAAAGCAACAAGCAATAAAAAAACACTCAGAAAACAAAACGTTGCCAAGTTGAACGTTTAAGAAGTGCAATGACAATTTTAAACACGAGTGGCCATGTTTCGTGCCCCACCTGAATAATCGGCCGATGAATGGAGTGTCCATCGCCATCATAATGTTCCTTTCAGCAAGGACGTGCTGCTGTTGCCCGGTTTTGATGATCTTCGCTTTGCGAATGGACTTCAACGCGAGAGGATAGCAGGGGGCAGCGGACACTCTAACTAGTTTCACGCAGCCAAAGCCACCTTGGCCCAGGATGGCGAGAACCTAGCGGGAAAACAGATTTCGTAGAAGATATTTCTTATTTCCTCGGTTTGCAAACAATTACAATTTACGAAGATCCACACGTTTTTCTTCTGATTTGCATAAAAACAAATCTTGCTGTTACAGGATAACAACAATAGCTGTTGGGTATATCCGAGGCATGCTACTTCTTTGTACAAAACTCTTGTGTCTATTTGCGAATCACCATAACAAGCTTCGGCTCATTTTTCGCAGTTAGCCTGCATCAACCAGGCTTTGCCTTCTAGTGATACCGACGTGTGCTAAAGTGCCGAAATAATGTTTTCAGCGGGAGGTAATGCAGTGATGATGCTGCAGATGATAAAATCATATTGTGGCAGATGGCGTCATGACACACTCATATAAACCTAGTTGAGAGCTTTATAAAAGTTTAGATTTTAGAAGCCACGTTTGTTGCTGTAAACGCAATATTATACAGGAAATTCATCATCACACATAAAATAAGCCATTTAGATGAATATATTTCTTGCCTGCGTAGAGCGAATTGTGAGTCACAATTGTTGATTGTTAACACGATTTCGCTTTGGAGCTAGAAGTTAATTGCATTAAATTGAATCACGGCCAACAGGTTCTAATTTTGTCTGAGCCGCCCATTACGTGATTTGAAAACTGCAGTGGTTTTGATGTACTTGCGTGCTTTTAAGTCTTAATGTCGATATATCCTGATTCACTTGAATTATTGAAGTAATCTGTTAGAAACTACTTATTACTGAAACAAAATTTTTGTTACTTAAAACCAGTCCTAGTTGAGAGGAAAGTATAGTTAAAAGACTTTCGAGAAAAACGAAATAACATTCTTTCGAGCTGTGCTTGAACGCAGACAGAATCGGCATAAATAGGCGAATCTTAGTGTTTTTGACTGAACTTCTTTTGAAAAACTTCACTGTCAACCTGAAAAAGGCTCTGAAACAACAAATAATGAACTTCAGCCAGGGAGGCGAGGACTGCATTGTGATCGCATCTGGAAGTTTGCGAAGCCAAACAATCGATAGCATTGCAGATAAAGGGAGGTTGACACGTCTAATCAATGCGTCAATGAAGTGTTGAATGAAACCGCGATTTCAAGCCAGCAATGGGGAGGCTGGCGAGCCACAAAAAAACCCCACGTCATAAAGTAACTCCGGAAAGCGTCACACCTTGAGTTGTTCCAGAGTTGTCTTCTTGAGGACGGCCTCAGTCTCCCGTCCCGCTTTCGACGTTATCGTAAATCGACCTTCCAACATATCTGTTATGTCTGGAATAAGTGACGCACCGCTTGATAAACGAGCAGCAAAGTTCATTCGACGTGGGGTAAAGTCAATTTGTGCAAGATCTTTCAGTGATCGCCATTCTCATCCAACCACAAAAACTCGCGATGTACACAAACTCAAAAAGCTTAGCGACTGGGGACCAACTCGAACAGCTGAAAGGTGCTTTTAAAGGAACCGCAAAGAAACAGGAGAACGTTCAAATCGAGCAAATGGAAACATGTTGATAGGCAGCGTAAAAACCTCGCCATACAAATCGTTATGTTTATTGCATGTCGCCCAAGCACAGCCGGGTGACGGTGATGGCCCGTCAATAATCTTATAAATAAATCAAGAGTATTGTAATAAAGAAAAAAAGCTCATCACCTTGCTCAGGTA
>Ga0210059_1009463_pt1 | contig 15222 bp, 12 predicted proteins | sample Ectturendosymbi2_FD_188042 | JGI IMG/M metagenome (GOLD analysis project Ga0210059, IMG submission 188042) | Ecteinascidia turbinata endosymbiont from Florida, USA - Sample 2 (SPAdes) (version 2) | ecosystem: Host-associated > Tunicates > Ascidians > Unclassified | place: Key West, Florida...
AAGGTAGCCGGCTGCATCGCAGAGCGGCTCGTCTAATTCCAGATAATCATGAATGCATACGCTTAGTACAGCTCCACGCAGCGTGGGATACCGCTATGGTTTTCTGTAAATCGACGAGCTTTCTGCAATGCGGCCGTACACCTGCATGATACTAATTTTTTACAGTACTCCCGCCGTGTTCTTCTGTGATGCGAAATTGTATATTTGTGACGATTCAACTGCACTTGAGCCACACTATTGTTGAATGTGAGAATAAGTTTTTAAATGAGGCTTGGCAGCTACAGACCACCACACGATGTGGACTTCTCGGCCAAAGAAAGAGTAACTTTGCTTTCTGGCCATCCCAATGGCGACACTCAGCTGCTTAAACTCGGAACCGTTTCTTTTGCTCACGTTAAGTGTTTAAGTCTACAAATAAAAATAACATTTCGTTTGGAATATCCGGTTTATGCGATTAACTGGAATATGTTTTCACGTATGAATGGTTTTGGTTTGAGGTTCTAGATTCTCTAGAATCTTGTGCGAAAACGCGGTTGTAGTGTTTAACCGATATACAGTTAGTCGGTGTAATCTGTATTCACTCCGCAAAGTATAGTGCGCAGTTAGTTGCAAACAGGGACGGATTTAGGGATTGCGGGCCCTAGGCCATCTTACTTTTTGGGGACCAACGCAAGTGCCACCCATGTGGGCCGTTTGTCTAAAAAGCGTGAAAGTATGTCCCTCTTATGTGTAGTGCTGTTGCGATCGGAAAGCTCGAGCGGCATGTGCGCAAAGCTTCACACTGTGGTAGCAAGCAACAATAGAGATCACCCGACGACGAGATCACTCTATTGTTGTTGTTTGCGCCATATATATGGGCGTTATTATTCCCGCACATCCCGTTCGTGGTGAATCACTCGATCAACGCAACACCACCGGAGAAGTTGCAACAACATCCCCTCCTTTTTACAACGAACCGCACCGATCGCACGTTCTTTGTGTGAAGGCTGAACTCCGCACGACCTTCACATCCTGGTCACAGCACCATTTTGTTTGCAACCGGAAAGCCCGAGCGGCATGTGCGCAAAGCTTCACACTGTGGCAGCAAGCAACAATAGAGATCACCCGACGACGAGATCACTCTATTGTTGCTTGTTCGCGCCAGGTATATATGGGTGTTGTTCTTCGCGCACATCCCGTTCGTGGTGAATCACACATTCAGCGCAACGTCAACCAAGAGGTTGCAATGTCCCCTCAAAAATCTATCTTTTGTTGTGCCAACTTTGGTTGTACACTTGCCGTGGATGTTCAACAGAAATTAAAGCCTTTCCTACCTTCTTCTAAAAAACAAATTGCTTTGCAATTTTTTCATGGAATTTATAGCCTTTTCGTATAATTCAGAAATTCTCTTCGTTGAATATCCGTGATTTCTAGCGTTTTCTAGGTTTGTTTTTCGGATATATACATCTTCATGCGGGACCGTGTTGCCACCCTCGAAAATATATCGTCTAGCTGTCAATCTGATTATCCGTACGTAAACTCCTTTTGTTGTAATAATTATGACCACATATTTTATGAACCAAACAAGTACAATCCATTCAGTGGACACTGGTCTTATTTATGCCGTTTTGAACTTGCCATTATCCAAACAATAAAAAATATAGTGTTTTAATCCTCTACACCATAGGCCGATGGTTAACAGCATGAAGACACGTTTTGCACAGCAGCAAAGTATTATCACAACACCCTCAGCTAACCATATGAAGTAAGCGCAATATAGACACGTATTTCCCAGTGAAGCTCACAAGAAACTGTTCTTGCTGATTTGATTAACATTAGTTTCAACACGCAATCTCTGTTTGCGCGAAATCTAGTAAAAACAACCAAATCTAGTAAAAACAACCAAAGCTCACTAGAAACTGTTCTTGCTGATTTAGAGTTTTAACGAGCAACCTCTGTTTGCGGGAAATCTTTAGGATCCATTCCCGAGAATATTGCTTTTCATCGGAGTTTTGCAGCACCTGGCGGTCTTGCGTTGTTGCGAGCTTTTCGTCAGTGGAAGATTGAACATCAATTCAGTAATGTTTTCTTTTTCATTCTTTTTGTATAACTGCTTTCATAAATTCGGCCTGCATCTATTTCACGCCCAGATGCGCAATATTGTGTTGTTGCTGCACTGATGAGAGTATAGAGTAGACATTTGCATTTCCGCTCGTTTCAAAGTGAGTTGCGAAGTTATGCCTCTGCGCAGTTTCGCTAAATTTTATTTAATATTGAGTCGTTGTATGTAAAAGATGCGTGGGGCCCTAGGTCATGACCTATTTGACCTGTGCGTAAATCCGTCACTGGTTGCAAAGCTATGCGGAGTGAATAAAACACAAAGAATTTGCGAAAGTTCGCAAAAGCCTAAAACAAGCAACTGCAACACATAGCATGCGGGCTAGAGTGGGAACATGCATATCTGTGAGAACCGGTAAATCTTGCGCTATGTCACTTGAAAGAAAGCGTTTTCCATCTAATGCTGCAAATCAATGTTGCACCAAACATTGGTCCAGAATTGTCAAGTAATCAGTGGCCTATAATTTTGGATGCAGAGCTCCATACAACCTGCCGTGGCGAGCGAGTGTTTAGTAGTCATCAGATTCAATGCAACATTCCTACATTTTAGGCCTTATTGTGAAAAAATATGTACGTCTTTCATGAACGATGCAGAAAATCTAACAACACATGGTTGCGTGCTTTGATGCAGTCAAATTGTTTGTATTCGTCCTTATTCTTTGAACATGAAAACCGCATTTTGCTTTGTGACTGAGTGCTTGGACATTGCAGTGTTCGTGTGATGGCGTGTGGGCATGCCATAACACATTCGTACTTTACCTGGCCTTGACCAGGATTGGACTCAGTGTCATACTCTGGATGTAGTTTTGTACCAATATTACTGGTTATCGAACAATAGTGTTAAGAAAGTGTCTGTAACCCTGTTGTTGTCCTACAAACTCGCTATTAATCTTTCTTTTGTGTCTGTTTTTCTCAATCTGCGTTGTGCAGACTGTGTGTGTTTGTACTCTGTGGACTTCGTGTCTGTTAAAAAACTTTAAAATTACCAAAATAAATTTCCCAAGAAATACATTTGTTTTAAGTCGGGGGGGGTGGGGGGTGAAACAAACGATATTTACTTTGGTGGTCACCGGCATGGAAATGTTATCCGCGTTTAGGAACTACTTGCATGTATTGATGATGATAAACATTTGTACGAACAAAGACGGTGTTGTTAGAGGTAGTCAATCGTTGGTTTGCGATACTTCGTTGATTCGCGACACACCTGATGCAGTTTGCCAAAATTTGGAGTAATGAACGCATTTAGTTCAGTTTTGCTCGCATTCGCTTTTCTACTTTCTGGGTATCACGAGTGGTCTGCGGCGCCCATCTCCACTTACTTGCTCCGTGGGCCACGAGGCTACTTTCGCAGTGAATGTTGATGTGGTGACGAGTCAATGGCAGCACCGCGCGTGAACAGCTCCTTTGCACCCACTCATTAACGCCGAGCACGAGCCTGGGCAGGCCGCAAGTACTGTTTGCAAGTCTTTCTAATGACCTGAAAGGGATTCAAGCCCAACGTGCTCAACCAGTTGTACCACGTAACATGTTAAAATGTTAATCAGTCGCTCTCTCCCTTGACTGATATCACTGTGCACTGCTTTTGTGTGTGTCGGCAGAAAGTTTGAAGCGATTAAAGTACTTATGATTATCTTTGACAGCACAAGGGAAGCTGTGACTTGAGCCTTAAAACACGTTAGCTGGCTTCAGTGATCGACTGGCATTCCGTTATATGTTCGATTCGATGCATTGACTGCTCAAATCCCAAACACACCTAGGTTCATCCAGAAGCGTTGGAGCGTTTCGCGCTAAAGCTGAAATGTCCCTCATCAAAAAGTTAGGGCCTTAATGTTGTTCATTCGTATCCTCAGGTGACGGGTGGTGGATTACGTCACCAAACTGCTTGCAACAGATAATTGTTCAAACAGTCCACTTCAGTTTACAAATGTTATCTCTGGCCATGCTATCTCAGCAAATCGATACCTCCACTAATCATCAATGAAACTGAAGATGCTGCTGCTGTGTTTTGCGGTGCGATTTTTTCAAAGCTGTAACGGGCAAACGTCTTTTGTGACGTTGATCGGCTTGAGACCCCTCAAACCAAAACTTTCCCACCTCTCACGTTTGCGATGAAAATCTAATTTCAATGGTGACAAAGTCTAATTCGCTCCTCAACGTGAACAACAGTGTTGCACTCCAACTGATTGGTGTCTTTCTTCGAGGGAGACTTGGATCTTCAAGAATTTTTGCCATTATCTGGCGCAAACGTTTGTTCCGAGGCCACAAGCATTTGCCTGCTGTTGAACAAAACGGCAGTCGTATGGCAGTGGCAAACGATAAGGCTTAAAAGCCAACTGTGTGTAGTTCTTGTTGTAATCTCTGTTGCATGATGTGGCGCTTGAAGTATCCGGCCACAGCACAATGAATTCGAGGTTTTTTCGTTCAGTTGCATCGCCATTCGTGGCGATTCGCAATGTAAACAAAGCGACGAAATATCTTTTTTCGTCTCCAGCCATTTAATCTCTCTCCTATTGTCGTTGTGGCCGGGGCTATTTGTAGCCAATGAGCGCTCGAATCGATTGTGACGAAATCGATCAGCTGTTGGTCGGTTAAACGGCGTCGGTAGTACGGATGACTCCTTTTGTGTGGGGCGTTAGCAAAGTTGGTGTGGTGTTGCTGCAGTTAAGTAATAATGTCCAGGTGTTGCGATGTGCTGAAAAAGAATGTGAAACAAGTTTTATATGAATTACTTGAAGATGGTCAGGAGCCAATAGCTGCTCAGACAAGGGCTGGTAAGCTGAAGTGTGGAAAGATCTGTTGCGAGTGGAAAAGTATTTGGAGCACACGATGCAGACTGGGAGAAATGTTTAGTTCTCACCAACGCAGTGCTTACTCAAATTATCTAAATATCTCATTTCCCTTTTCGTTGACTTCTTTTCTGTTGTAGATGTATACTTTCGTTATAAAATTAAGTTTTTTGTGCTTGTCGCGTTAGTGGCGAATTATGGTGTACGGAACTGGCTGATTGCAAATCCTAACCACTGCGTTGTGAAAATCATCTTAGATTTTATGGCGAAAAAGAACTAACCTCATTTAGATGATGCGTGTTAAAAGATTAAATGAATAGCATGGACTGATGTGTGCTATGATGTCAGGTGACTGATCGTTTTCTTATCCAGTGTAATAACACAAACATACTACTTTTAAAATCCCGTTCGCAACTGATAGATTATGTCATTCGAACAGAGTGAGACCCGTAAGTCATGCATGCGAAGTCGTGTCAGGAACAATGACGCAAAAAAAAGATCAATGATTTACATAAAACCACATTATTGGATAGCTGTTTTTCAAACGTACAATATGATTTCGTTGACATCAGTGGTTGCTTTGTTCCTATTTTTATAATATTAAATGTCCTATTGCACTAAACTTTTAGTGAAACGTTTCTCACTAAGCTTCTGCTTGTTTATGCGGAGTTATTTTTATAGCAACTTTTGTCTTCTCGCAGTCGATTTGACGTGTGTGACAGCGAATGATGACGTGATTGATCTGGTAGATTTGACGTCACCTTCACCTAGCCATGAATCTGCGCGAACGATAAAGGTAGGATTGTTACTATGACGTAACAATTGTGACGTGTAGCTTTCCTTGCGTTTTGTATTTTGAGTCATGTCAAGTTCACGAATTAATGGAAACCGTGTCGTATCTTGAACTCTTTTTCTGATTTCAATCAATTTGCTTGTGGAGATCAATTATTGTGACGTTTCATTAGCAACCCTGAAAATTTTAGTCAATTTAAGAAAAAGGTGAGCGGCTGAATAATAAACTTGTTTTTGCTGTTCCTTTACCTGTAGGTGAAGAGAGCGTGCGAAGGTTGGTCGCCTTCTCTGCAAACGTTAAAAGTGGAAACGATCTGTGATACCCGTTTAAGACCCCTCTAACAGCATAGCTCAGCCCATTACATGGTTGTGGGTTCGAACCCCGCCGAACAAATTTTGTTACCGGTGTCCGTGCAGCTACTTTGCTGGGTGTTAGTACCCACCGGAAATAAGAATGTCCCCTACTTCATTTGCAGCAGGTGGAGTGGCGCCAGTTCACCGATCAAACCTGGACTCCTTGGTTCCACGCATTGTCGTGTGTTTCGAAACAGATCTTTCTACATTTTCTAACTGTTGCTTTGATCTATTTCAACTCTGAAATAAAACATACTGTATTTCAAAACGAAACAATTGGTTTATTTCAGAGACCCAGAAAAACAATTCCGCTTGATTCCCCGAAGGAAGACCCAGCTACTCCGGCTGTCCTTCGCGTCAATTGTCCCATTTGTCTTGAACCCCTGAGTACGGTCAGTGTTCCACCGTACTCTGCTTCAAATGCTGTATCTTTGTTTGAAGGGTTTTCGTTGATCACCGGTTGGTGCTTCCCCGGCACTTATTCTAAAATCCGACTGAGCTGAGCTTTGGCGTTGACGAAACGATGAAGTTGGTTTCAAAATTCCAGAAGCTGTCAACAAACCTAAACTAAGTTTATTCTTTAGAAACGATCGTTCAACTTCACGTTGTTACGATATCATGCAACTGCATGCTGTTGGGGTTCCAATGCATAGCCAGGATGCCACTGGCGATTGGCCTGTGGATGTGCCACCTCTCTTTCCCCAACGATAGTCTGACCGATCTTTAGGTTCTATTGTACAAACGTGTGTTGACTGTGGACGTTGATATTTCACGAAAACAGAAGCAGCGCATCGTCTTCACTGAGCTGCAATCAAATTGTGTCTGCGTGTAACTGTATATTATTTCAGCTGGCAAAAATAATTTTAGTTAAAGCTCATGCTCAATCTTGTTTATAATACCACGAATCCATCTAAAAAGCGCATCAGCTTTTTCATGCGCATGTGACAATGATACAGGTTGTCTGAACAATGACGCCTGGCTCAAAATGCCTTTGCCCTTGAAAGTCTGATCATCATGATATAAAATTATTTGGATTCTGTTTTTTTTCAGTCATGGACCGAAATGATTTTGAAATGACCGAAAAATATTAAGTCATTTCGGTCAGAATGTGTGAAATTATAGGCTGATGAACACTGTTATGGCGAGTTTTGATACAACAGTGAGACAAACGACCGAAATGTCTCAGCGAAAAAAGCACCAGGCTGGATCAATACTACAAGTTATGCTTCGATATCAAATTCTGGCACTGATGTAATTTCGGAGAAATAGTTAAATACACAGCACAGTCACACTGGCAAATACACACAACACAGTCACACTGGCAAATACACAACAATGCACAGAATGAAGTGGTCGCTTGATTTCCATCTTCGTTCAAACAACGTTCATTGCTCGTCTGAAATTAACCGCGGAGCAACTCCATATTTTACTGAAGTGAAAAACGTAACTCCGTGGGAGAAGCTTCGTAGAACCATGATTGGGTTAAACGCGTGCTCATGTGTAGAATAGATCCCACCCATGGTTGTTACTGGCAAGCAGTTGAAATGCAGTCTGCAGAATTTTCAAACTCATCCGCCCTTGCTCTCTCACGATGGTCGTCAGTTTCGACCTCAATCAGCGGCTCCACCGGCCCAGCTTCACTTACAGGATCTCGTTGCACAAACGCTCCCACCCCCCAACAAAGGTGGCCCATTCAGTCCACTCCATGCACTCTATTGGAACAGTGTGATCCAACTACTTTCGGCCTACGGGCCATTTTTAAAAAATGTGTCAACTAGCGGGTCATTTCCAATAAAATGATGTAGAAAGCAACAGATTCACAAGGTTTTAGATTTAAAAAGGAAAATAAGTGAGTTAAGTGGGTGTGTAGGTGAAAGTGGGTGTGTAGGTGAAAGTGGGTGTGTAGGTGAAAGTGGGTGTGTAGGTGAAAGTGAGTGTGTAGGTGAAAGTGGGTGTGTAATTGAAAGTGGGTGTGTAGGTGAAATTATTACACAATAGCAAGTGGTAATTTCTTGCAAATCTCTATCAGTGTGAAGCCTTCGGTCGAGGCTTCTCTGACATATCATCCTTTATCAATACCAGTGTTAGTTGCTGTTTTTTTTGTTTTGTTTTTTCGCTGAAACATTTCGGTCATTTTTTGCTGAGACATTTTGCTCAAAACATTTCGGTCATTTGTTTCACATTTGTATTAAAAGTCGCCATAAAAGTGTTTTTTAGCCTCTGTTTTGAAATATTCTGACCGGAATGACTTCATGTTTCAGTCTATGACTGAAAAACAAACCTAGGTTAGTGGTAATAAGTCGAAGACCATCGTTCAGTGTTTCGTCTGCCATTCGATTTCTTTTAGATTTGACTTGCTTGATCGTTGAAAATGTACTCTCACACGTATGTGCTTCCAAACATCAAGTGGATTTCCAGTGTAATATCTTTCAGTTTGGGAAATTATTTTTGCTGACTAATTTCTAGAAGCTTTCTATGGTCCAGTCCAGGCTTGCACAACTCTGAAAGCTCAAAGGGCCAAATAATCAACATAAATTTGCTGCGGGCCACAAAAGTCTATTTCATTTCGTTGTAGCATGGAAGAAATTCTAGAACGACAATCACTTATTCGAGGTTGAGCTTTTGCAGCATCTTCTACAGTTGATGAAGCTCTCGCATCATGTGCTGCATGTTGTGCAGGCCTGGTCTAGTCTAACGTCGCTAAAGTTGTCCATTTTTAGTAACAGATGTTATGTTTATTGTAATTGCAATTACCTGCTGTAACATACATTCAGTCAATACTGAGAAAGCTCGCGGGCCACATGTGGCCTGCGGGCCTGTAATTGGACCATGCTTGGCTAAAAATTTATCCTGACAATTTGTTGGGAAAGCTGAGATCGTGACAAGGTATAATTTTTGCAGATAATCCGACGGGGAATCCAGATAAGATCAACAGTTTGTGGCCACGTCTTTTGTCAACCCTGCATCAAATCTTCCATACAAACCACAAAGAAATGCCCCACGTGTAGAAAGAAACTTACTGATAAGAACACGCACCCTCTGTACCTGCCCATCTCTTGAGTTGTTATATCTTACGTGAGTGTAATGGTATTTATTTCGTAGGTTTGTTATGTCACCACTCACTCTTTGTTGCGTCACATGATTTTATTGCCGTCAAGGTTTTATCAAGATGCTTCCTTGTGTTCTGTCTCCATTGCTTGGGAGCGCAAAAGCTATCTTACTGCTTGGCTTAAGGTTTACTTCGCGAAGCCGTTTATTAAGACTCCATCCTAAATACATTTAGCGATTGCGAGTTGAACTTGCAAATAAGAATTTGCAAAAAAATGTCGCGCCCCCCACAAACCATCGGTGCTAGTTCGCCGGGTATTGTTTTGTCGTTTTCTTTAAACGCGTCTTATCATTGTCGGGGGCAAACCTTCCCAACTGTGGAAAGCAATGGAGTATCGTGTCAGAATGACAGCCACTGCACTGGAATGCTTCAGTCTTTAAACAACAGCACTTTGCTCAATAAGCAGCTTCCACATCCAGCGGAGAACTCTCAAGACATTAGAAAATGTGTTTTTGTGATGAGGGGGGGGGACTGCAAACGCTGCATTCTTCAACTGAGCAACTTAAGTTCATTCCTGGTTTCCAAGCGAAACAAAAAACTTTATCTGACTTGATGCTTTCTTCACTTCTTCTTCCACTCATTTGTTTCTGTGGTTGAGCTCCATTGAAACAAATGCAAGGAGTGGACAGGGCGGCTTTTGCCCATGGTATTGTTCATTTGTGAACGGACCAGAACCTTCCCTGAGGTCGTCGTTGCTCAACTTATCCTGGGTCGCATATAAAAGATAAACAGCCGCCATATTGTTTAACAGTTTGTGCTTCGGAAGAATGAGACCTGGTTTGTTGCCTTGCCGTCGCAGAGTGCATCGTTCTTGTCCATTGTAGTGAAGTATCGCCGCGACACAATGCAAAATATATGCGTGCTTTATTGTTTCACTTGTGCTTTTATGATGTCACAAACAAGTGGACACAGTGACACGTAATGACGAATGTGAATCCGGGAGACCTGTTGAAACGACGTTCTTTTTTTATTGTTTGTTTTTGTCTTTCGGTGGCTTGTTTTTGTTGTTGCAATGCTTTCGTAACAATGATTGCTGTTAGCAAACAATGGTTTTTGTGCAAAGTACATTGGAAGGAATGTTGAAGAGGGTACGTCTGATGGGTGTCCATATTTAAATCTCTTGCCATAGTCGACGCGGGTCTATAACGATTTAAAAAATTTTTCTTCAATCCAACGCTTTGGGACCAGTTCGTCTTCATTTTGAGGATTTGGGTTTGTGTGTCTCACAGAATGGCCGTTCGGATTTATGTCTCCTGTAATTTCACCTCCCCCAAGTGAAAGTTTTGTGTTTCCTACAAAATAAACATATGCTCGATTCGCCGCATCATGTGTTTCCTGGGTCTATCCTACGTTTTTCACTAAATGACTCCCCATATCCAAATCACTTTCACCGACACTTTTTGAGTCGACGTAGCCTTTCGTCGCCGCGTCGCCTTCTTCAGTTGGAGACAATACGTTTTTAATCGGATTATTCTCCACATCGATCGGGTCACCCCTTTTGAAAAATTTTTCATTGACATATTTCTTCCTCACTGCATCCATTGGACCCCGTGGCGAGCCAAGATTCATAATGCTTTGACCAGACATGTCAATAGCTTGACCTTTTCGCAAAAAGTTGCTGTTCACATAGTCATGTGAATCTGTGTTGTTTGCGGAACGAAAAAGTCAAAATTTATAAGCGCAAGTGGAAAGGGGTTTATCAGTGATACAATTAATTCTTTACCATTTGAAATGCACATGCCGGGTCACAATTTCACAGGATCTGGCACGAAATTGAACAAACGTTTGAATGAGGATATGACCCCAAAGGCATGGTCAAAACCTATCAACAGAGTCGACAAGGCAGCTTATCACCATGACATTTGTTATGTTAAAAACAAAGATACAAAAACACGAAATAAAAAGTGTGACAGAAAGATGCTGGAAGAGCTTATGGTATTTACAACCCCACACTTCGAGAAAGGATGGAGAGGGGCGTTGTTTCTGCGATTATCGGGACGAAAAAGCGCTTCGGATGGGGGTTAAAAAAACGAGCGCAGCGAGAGCGTCAACTGGAGTTCGCAGTTAGCTGATGAACTTCACAAACCCATCATCAAAAATTTTCCAAAACGAAAAATGTATGTGGATGGAATTGATAAAATTTGGGCTGCAGATCAAGACAAAACTGGAAAATCTGTCGCAGACGCGTTCAAGGAGATTTTCAAAAAATCAAAGCGAAAACCAGAAAAGCTTTGGACAGACAAAGGCCGAGAGTTTTACAACAAGCATGTGAAGGAGTTGGGTGTAGAGTGAAAATGAAGAAAAATCTTCGGTGGCCGAACGTTGGAACTGCACTATGAAAGAAAAAATGTTCAAGTATTTCACAGCAAACAATACCAACAAATATATTGACGTTCTTGAGGACTTTGTTGAGAGATACAACAACAAGAGGCACTCTAGCACAAAAATAACTCCTGTTGAGGCAAGCAAGAGAGAATGAAGTGAGAATTTACAGAAATTTGTATCAAGAGTTTGAAAGACGGCCGATACACGCAAAATTCAAAACTGGTGACAAAGTCCGAATTCTCAAGAAGAAAGGACTCTTTGAGAAAGGGTTCACCCCAAACTGGACAAAGAAGTGTTTACCGTTTCAAAAATTCAAAGAACCAGCCCAGTTACCTATAAAATAAATGACTACAATGGTGAAGAAATTCAAGGGCTTTCTATGAACAAGAGCTTCAGAAGACATCACAAGAAGTTTACAGAATTGAGAAGATTGTGAAGAAAGGCAAAACAAGGTCATTGGTGAGATGGAAGGGCTATCCTGAAAGTTTCAACTCTTGGGTTGACAACAAAGAACTTATTAAACTTTGGAATAAATGCTAAAATGATCTTGTAATAAAAAGCTCAACAGTCACTGCGTTTCTGAACGACGAGCTCACACCAGAGCAATGAAAGAATTGCAAAAATTATTAACCTTGATCCAAAGCTGTATAGAAAAGGATTCATTTATCGAGGCTAGGTTCAAAAATTTCCAAAACATGCCCCAAAAAAATTGAACATACAATAAATGAGCTTCTTAAAAATTAAAGACCCAACAGAACGTGACAAAATTGTCGCTGAATATCTCGAAACCAAGGACAGAATTCAAGAAAAATTTCGCTCCAAACGATTGGGTGAACAATCACTTTACGAAGATTTTGGAAAAATCTTCAAACCAATAACAGAACAACAACAAAAGTCGTCTGAAGAAATTGTGTCCAAACTTGAACCTCTTCAGGAAGCAATCGAAAATTCACCAGCGCTACAAGCATTGCCTTGGGGATCACAGGCTGAAGCACTTCCTGAACCTCCTCTTCCAATCAATAAATTAAAAAAAATTGGAATGTTGATTCGCGATATCTCAAAGACTCTCATGTATGACTTTCATTATAATTACATGAAAGTGAAATAGGAAGACAACTGTAAACTTCTGATGACTGATACAGATTCACTAATATATGAAGTAAAAACGGAAAATTTTTACAAAGACATCAGAGAAGATGTTCGGGAAAGATTTGACACCTCGAATTTTCCACAAAACCATTCTTCAGGAATTCTGAGAATGGACAAAAAGGTTCCTGGCATGTTCAAGGATGAATGTGGCGGGGAAATCACCTCAGAATTTTGTGGTCTTCGAGCAAAATTGTACGCTTCTTTCACAAAAGATGGAGAAGAGGAGAAACGATGCAAGGGGGTAAAGAAACCCGTGGTTTCAAAATCAATCCATCTTGAGGATTACAAGCGATGCTTGTTCGCCGGAAAAGAAGAACATCGAAAGATGAATGTCATCCGTTCACGAGAACATGAACTGTCCACAGAAACTGTCAATAAAATAGCCCTCAAGTTCTGATGACAAACGTATCATCAGGGCTGACAAAATACAGACTCTAGCTCATGGCTTTCGAGCATGAGGGGCCCTGGGGAACAGGGGAGGCCTGGCAAAGGGAGACACTAGGGGGCAAAGGTCAAGGGGCTTCAGCTGAACGGACCAAAGGCCTGAAAGAGTGCTTGTGACGTCAGGGACATTTTTTTCCAGCGGTGAATATAATAAACAAACAAAGAAATAGAAAAAGTCCAAGCAGTCCTCGAACCTACAGTTCCTATCTACTGCTGTGGTTGCATGCAGAGATGCTGGTTTCCCCAAACGCTACCAACGAGACAGCCTAGTCGTTGTATGAGTACTGTTCTAACTCCCGACTAAAATTGCCCGACATTTTAAGTTGCCAAGCGGAAGCAAGGCGTTTGGCTCTCACCACTTGATAGTTTGTTTCACATATTTCCTGGTGCACAATCTTTATTTACAGAAAGGCTTCTGATTAGCAGCACCAGAAAATGCTTTGACGATGACGCACAGCGGAAACAGCCAACGTGTACAGCATGCGAAGCAAGAACGAACAACTGCTTCACAAAACTTGCAACGCGAAACGTGGAATCGCGAAACAGGCCAGCGCACCTGACCATGTGCAAGAACATGCGCGGGGAGTCTCTCCTGGCGAAAATGATAAGCTGGAACAAGCCAGGCCTACGTACAGAATATAATCACGAGTTAAGGAAACGCCTTATCGTAATGTGAGAAAGTGCATCGTACACAACGGCAACTCGCAATACAAATGTTTGCATCCACTATAGCACCAGGGCTGCAATGCGCTGTGATGTGATCGGTTGACGGCTGTAATGCCATCGGTTGAGAGCAGTACGCTTGGAGGTGAAGTGATGCTCTTGAACTGCACTTAGCTTTTCATCATAATAGTTGAAACTCGTGAAAACTTGTAATTGGGGGGTTGAAAGATGAAGGTGCTCTGGAGAAAAACAGTGCGGCGTTCATTACACGCGTGACCGATACTGGGAAGTTTTGGATCAGACGCAAGTTCTTGCTTTGCAACAAGAAAAATGGCTGAAGCCAGCAATAAAGCTGCTGCTGGGAAGTTATGGCGGGGTGTTCTGTGATGTCGTCGCTGGGGAGGAGTTGTCGGACCAAGTTTCGCGTTTACACATCAGTAAGTTTAAGGTTCACGTATCAATGCCGAATCCTTTTATGACGACGATGTGTGAATGAAATTATAGTTGGGGCGTTGTTAAAATGTTTTGCTCCTGAGTCAGTGTTGATTGTGCTTATTATCTAGCACAAGTTCTCTAAGTGGGGTCCGCAGACCCCCAGGGGGTGAAAAATTGGTATTATGGATCCGTCAAGTGGCAAAAACTTCAAGAAATTAATATTGATGAACAGCTTCACAATACATTGGCAGTAAAGCAATGGTATTATATCTCTCCTTCGATTATTACTGTTTTGTATTACCGAGTAGTCCAACTAGTTTGGACATTTTGAACGTAAGCGTCACGGTACTATCAAAAGTTGTGTCAATCGCCGTTGTTACTTCAAAACTCAACCGAACAATCGAAAGACAAGTTAGCCATCTCTTATTCTCATAGTAAAATCAGCCCATGTTGTCAATAATTGATGAGAGATCCATCTTTAGCTGACCTAAACGAAGTTGATACGAATAAAATTAGAAGAGCTCACAGATTTGCGTGCCGATAATTGTAGCAAAGCAAAAGTATTGCTTACTACATCTAACAAAATTGAACCATTAAAATATTCAAACAAGCCATGCAAGGAATCACAAGACAAGCCTGAACATTTCAGCAGCTTCAGCCAAAGAAATCCGAAGTCAGTGAAGCATGAAAAACGTCATAGACACGTCATGCCTTTAACAGCAACCGGACTGGACATGGCAGTGCCTCCTAGCAACACAGGAAGTACGAATACCTTTAGGTAAAATGTAGGGACTTTACCAGTGAAAGTATGCACCAATCATACACTGATCAGACAGGTTGCCTAGGATACGATAGTTAACATGGGCTGATTTTAGGCTGATAAAACCAAGAAGTCATTTTGGTAAAAGGCCAATAACAAAAACAGATCCTCATCACTACCAGCATTGGTGGGAGGGGCAAATGGTGGTTCAGAGATTGTTAAAATGTGGAAAGACTATTTTAAAGGAATATTAAACTCTGAAAACTCTGGCAATGGCTCTGCAGAGTCTGTGGAACACAGCATAGACT
>Ga0210059_1009464_pt1 | contig 15222 bp, 6 predicted proteins | sample Ectturendosymbi2_FD_188042 | JGI IMG/M metagenome (GOLD analysis project Ga0210059, IMG submission 188042) | Ecteinascidia turbinata endosymbiont from Florida, USA - Sample 2 (SPAdes) (version 2) | ecosystem: Host-associated > Tunicates > Ascidians > Unclassified | place: Key West, Florida...
GACAAAACTCGGCTGAGACATGTAACCAAGGTGGTTGAGTTTTACGGTCGTCATGAAAGAATATCAGAGAAACAAGATGGCAGTTTAGTTGGAGGGACCCCAGGTTTCGTGGTGAGTACAGTCCACTGTTTATCCACAATATATGTGCTTTCCTGGCTATTCTTATCACAAGCAATTTTTCCTTTTCGTAGCTTTTGCTTCCAATTTCAGCTTAGAAAAATCCTGGCTGCGCCCCTGTGTAATACAACACACTTTTTCACAAAAATGGTGTCATTTTATACGCTTCTGTGCTTGGGCATCGGAAGGAAATTTTCCAGGGGTCAGTGACTTAAATGACAGCTACGGCCGTCGCTTCCTGTCCCTGTATTCTTGATAAAGTATTCTGTGCTTGGTCGGGATGCAGAAATAAACTGAACTGATCCAGGGGGGGCACTAGTGGATTTTTCCAAACGTTTTTGTTCAAGGGCCAAAAGTGATGAAATTTGGTTTTTACCACTCGAAATTAAGAAAACAGTATTTTTGCTGAAAATTTGAAATTCCTGCCCCTCTTCCGACACCCACATGCTTGTGTGTAGGAAACGTTCGTGCCACACCATTAAAAATTTGGGTAGTTTCAAGCGTTTTAACACCATTCCAAATAGTGAAATTTTACTGAATCTTATACGCAAAATGAAATATTTGACAGATCAACTTCAATTGTGTTTTTGTATTGGCAACGCTAAATAGCTATATTTTATTTCCGCATTGGCAGCACAATCGGCATCCTCACGGACAACTTGCTTGTTGCTACGTATGTTTTGTCTTGTCTTTGCATTCCAGTATCTAATGCAGTTGTAGAATGAATATTCAGTCATGATACTTTTGTGTTCAAGATGAAGAAAAATTGTGATTTTGAATGTGTCAAGACAAGTATCAATGCTGTGTCATTTTTGCCTGTTTTTTAAGCTGTGTTCATGGCATTTTTAACAGCCCAGTGGCTACTCCGACATACGGGCACCTCGGGCTTCGCCCGAGTCTTCGATTACGATTTATATCGGAGAACGCAAGCTTGCTTGCTTTTTATATTTGTTCCACCACCCACGGTCCCACGTCACTAAGGTGTTAACTCGGGCTCTTTTCTTTGGGCCTTGTCACTGTTCACATATTTTCGTTCCATGTCTGGCCGTTCGCGTTCCTGTTACAGGTGACCTGAACAAAACAATAGCATTCGTAGTAGGCGTTCTCAATACTTCGTTCGCTCGCGCTTTACTCGGGCTCATTCATTAGAGTCCGACCTGTCCTACGCAGCTAGGTATTTATTGAAACATAATTCATATCGGACTGTATGTTTTTTTGAAGCAATGGATTTGTATAGAACATTTGATGTGAAGTTCAATCCAATGGACAGTTCTCATTTCGAGAGTAACTTCAAACGAACGATAAATTATCCAACAACTCGGACAAATATGAATGGGCCTAGTAAGCGGATGACTTACTGGCGTTACAGTGGCGATTCTAGAATAAAAAAAGTGGGGGGCACTCCGAGGCCAAGGAAAAAAGTAGTGGTCCAACATAAATGTCTCTCCTGCATGGTGATTTTCCACTGTAATAAAGATTGATTTGCTATAATTAAACCTATCAAACCCAACGTAGGCTTGTGAACGTCGTCAGAACGGTCGCCAGAAAGTCTTCAAATCGTTTAAAATTGTGCTGGCTGAAAGTTATCTGCTGCATATGTCAATCAAACGAACTTAACGTGAAAGTAAGCAAAAACCTGGGGGGGAAGCAGGGGGCCAGCCAAAAATCTGGGAGGGGCCATGGTCCACCCAGCCACCCCTTAAGAACCCCCACAGTGTCGTTATCATTGCTCTGTGACGTACGTTACTCGACAATGGAGAAGTTATCTTGAGAATTTCTCATTTATTTTACATAACATAACGTCACAGGGCAACGATAATGCTAACCAGAATGAAAGCAGATAGAAATTTCAGTGAAGCAAGCGTCGAACGGTTTTATTCAGTCAGTCAGAATAAATCGTACGATTAGCCCAAGTGACGCTATAATGACGTGGGTCGCCCCAGTAACAGCCTATTTGAATTTCAGGTAGTTCACCGATACATTTTCATAGTGGTGTAGTTTTGTCTAAAATAGTGTAATTTAGACCTTCATATGGTGTATATGTAATGACGTCATATCTAAATGCTTGTGACGTCACAGTTGCCAATTCAAACCACAAAATTTGCTATAATTTCTTTTCAATGTGCACTTGTGCCCCCCACTTTGAAAAAGTTTCCGCCACCCATGGACGCAACCATGGGTGTAGGAGCAGGCAAATTTTGGGGGATACGAAGGGTTTTTGCCCTAATTTTCCCAAACTTGCCAAAAATGTTTTTGTGCGGTTTTTCCTGTAAAATTTCTCCCACAAAGATAATGAAGACGTTTTTTTGGTATGACCTCCAAAAAAAAGTCGGCTTTTCAGGATTTGCCCGAATTTTCGACATATCAAACCTGTTGGGAGTGCGCTTGCACCCCCGCCTCCTACACCACTGGACGCAACTATGAGTCAACTCACCTGCTGGCGCTGATTGCAGAAGACAGAAGCTCCGCTTTAAAACGTCATTTAAGGTTCGTAACTGCTCGCTTTGCGAACCTTGATGAGATTTCGCGACTTGGTAGCAGTCGCTGCCCGCTGGAGCGACATTTTGTAAATCGTAATTACAGTATTAGCATCCGCCGACATTTGATATTTTGTGATTATTACACATCATTCCGACCTCAATTTGGCGCCCGGGAGCAGATGACTTCCCTTCCCCCCCTAGTTACGCCACTGTTCCAAAGGCAGTGATCATTTCCGACCGTAAAACAGATGGAATTGAAACTAGCTGTCAGTTTCACTGTTTGCTGCCCAGTTCTCTGTCAACACTGACAAATACATGTGCATAGCTACAGTAGATTGTCTCTCCAGATTCAAAATCGGCAAAGCTTCGAGCCTGGTGTTAATTGGATCCGTAATATTTTCTGACTTTGGTGCGACATTTTCATATCCTGTGCTTTGTTTGCTGATCACACAAGTTGCCAATTGATGTACGCTTTACACTATGATAGAGATGGCACGGGCCGCTAACAGTCCAGTCTTCGGGCCGTCCGCTAAGGTTTTGAAACAGTCCGCTAGCAATTTTTTTAGCGATGACGTCATTCCGGGCCGCTGCAGTCTGCTCGTCAAAAATTTTTGTTTTTTGCAAAGTTTCATAATCTAACAACGAATATTTTTTGCTGCTGTTCTCTCCATTTTACCTTTCTGCCAACGTTCCGTTTCACTTGTTTCCACGCAAATCAGTGAACCATGTTAGGAATCAATCAAAGCAACCAACATTTTCATTTGCAGTCTGTCGCCGAGGTTTAGTTTAGGACAAGTATTCCCAAACTTTCTACGGCCATGTACCCCTTCAGGATTTCGTTATATGAGCATGTTCCCTAAAATTTCTTATGACAAAAAGGCTGAGGAAAATAAAAAAATATATTTACTGTACCAATAAGCATCTACTGATTTTGAAAATAATACTCACTGATGTTGACCTATGTATAAATGCGAGTATTTCGAAATGAATAATATGCAAACATAATTTTTCTCTTCCATTGCTGACCTCAAATGTGCCCTTTCAGATAGGAAAATCTACCCCTAGGGGTACATGCATCCCAGGTTGTGAACCCTTGGTTTGATATTATATTAGGTTAGGGTTTAAGGCAGGAGTCACCAAACTCCTGCCTCAAACTCAGAGCTGCATCTTGGTACATATTCATGCGAAGGTCTACCAGTTTGATACACACACTTCTGAAAATAAAAATTTGCATGACTTATCTTCATATGATGTTATCATTAAAAATAAAAATTTGAGATATTCATCATTGTAAAGAAACGGATCATGTTCATGCTATTGTCAGAACAGGCCACGGCAACCCACATGGTCCATACCAGCGACCTGGTTCTGGCGAGCACCATCTTGGTGGCCCCTGGTTTAGGCTTAGTACGTTAGGCTACTACCAAGTGTAGTGCAGGCTGGGGCACTCTTGTCATGTTACAGACATTGGGCAAATAAATTTTTAAAACTTATTAATGAAGGCCCCCTGGCGAACATATGTCATGCCTACTTTATATTACAGGCCGGGCCAGAAAATATGTTGCAGTTTGGCATAAACGGGCCGGGCCGTTTCATGTTAGCTCCGGGCGGGCCGGGCTGCAAAACTGCTGGCCCGTGCCATCTCTGCACGATGAATCATACACAGAAAGATCGGTTGAAAGTTATTTGGCTTGACTATGAAGTCGTGGAGTACGCCAATACCCTGAATTGGATTTAGAAATCAAAATCTGGTCAGTCAGGCGATATTAATTTGCTAAATTGTGTCAACGAACATACTTGTTAATAAAAAGAAACGAAAACCACGTTTGGCTTTAAGAACGAAAATTTGGCCGTTTTTTAGAGATCGCCTGGCCACTGTGCTTGACGCCGGCATGCAACCCGCGCCCCCCACCCGCACTATTTTCGCCCCACACCTGTCAATGTCTGAAAACCACTGAAAATTCATGCAACGTGTTTCATCGCTAGTGGTAATTTAATCACTGGTTCATTTGAAAGCCCACAAAATCTCTTACAAACACGGTAAAGTAAAAATGTGAAACCTTTTGGTCAGCCTTGAAAGTTTCGTTCTAAACTTTAAAAGCATTGTTGAAAGAGAATTTTTTTCACTGACGAATTTCTGCTCTTCACGACATGCAGAGCAATACTAATCACTCGTTCGCCAGCAGCGATAGTTGCCATCACGCAGAAAGTATTTCTTGCAGGATCACTGGTAGCCGGACACTCCATCTGTCGTCTCGCCACCAATGGAGAATGTTGCTCCACCCTTGTACCGCAAGCTCTCTGTAACATTGATCTTCTTGCTCATGTCACTTTCACATGCACTGGCAATTATTCAGTTACCCGCACAACTGATTTCATAACCCACCCGCCGCACGCATAGCTCTGTGGGTTTTGCACCCATCCCGCAAATGCGGGTTTATCCGCACCGCGCAGGACTCCTATCAGACACGCCAAACTACATCACAGCATTCAGTGTTGGAACACCTGTGGCGGACAAGAACAAATACTTCGGCCAAGTTTAATCGGCCCAGCCTTATAAATGGGTTTTAATAGCTCGCCACTGGCTTTATAAAACGGTGTGGTTAACGTGCCTTCAAAAACTAGTATACACCTGTGTACATCAACCTTGACGCACCTGCCATGTATCCTTAGGTGTAGTAGTACGCTGCACACAACACGTTCGGCCAAAAGTCCCAGCAAAGGTTTGACATTTTTTGTTTTTATTTACTTGAATATGTCCTTTCATCACCGGCGCGAGCGACCGGAGAAAAAAGTCTTTCACACAATATGATAGATGAGCAGAGGCAAAGTGTTATGTCCGATTTATACAAGTGGTGATGATCAGTTACACGTTTTTACTTCATCGTAGAACAAGTCAAGGTGGCCCCTGCGTTAGCAAGAAAAAAACTTGAAAAGTAAGCTCACAAATAAGTTTTTACAAGCGCACTAGCGGAAAATAGAGCACAACAAAAATGGCGAGCGAATCAGTGTGATGTATAATGATTTATAGCAACGCAATTGCAGCGTCAAGCGGACGCAGAGCGCTTGGCCGGGATCGAACGAGCATTTGACCGAAACGCTATGCATTTTACGCGCAGTTCCACAAAGAAACGCTGGGAAGAGCTGTAACGTAAACAGAATCTTGACATACCGGGGAGCTTCTCTCTGAACAGACTAGTTCAAGTTGCCCACAGATCACGAACGAACACACTGCAATTGCATAATCGCGAAGGCACAAAGCCAACAAAACAATGTTAAATATAGATATTTCGAGACAAGCGACGACGCCAGTGCTATTTCTGAAAAGGCCGTGTTGACAAGAACGCAGCTACTACTTCAGGTGTCACAACGTATACGCAAACGAATTTTTTGCACGTCTTAAATCTCGATCCGAAAAATGTAACGATAGTTTGCACATGGAAATTCATGCTGGCCAAAGAGATTAATATGTTACACGTAAACGTAGATGTTACACTTAATCGGGAGTGGTCAAAAATGTGGCGATTTTGGAACACCTAATCGCTAGTAAAGATATAAACACATGGCTGGCGTCGATTGAGGAAATTCGAAAGAAGCTATCCTATTTTCTTTTACATCGCCGGGCCTTCATACAGCCAGACTACTGTATGTGCCACACAGAGCATCATTTGAAAAAAACAAGCCATAAAGCGAAAACGTTGAGTGTTTTCCGTTTGCTGAAGAACACTCGCTCCGGCATGTCTAACGCAAGCAGGAATAAGGTTTGAAACTGAACAGGAAAAAAATGCAGTGCAACGTCACGGGATTTTTGAGAAGCAGTTGAAAACAAGCAAGCGACAGAAAAAAAGCAGAAAAACGTGCGGCGTCGGCTCCGCTCGCAAAGCTGATTCTTCTGAATGGACACATGTCGCCACATCAAGTTTTTTTCGAGTGTATAAACACATGAATGAACTGATGTCACGATAGGGCCATTACATGCGGTAAACAACGCTGAATTTACCTTAAAAGTCAGCGTCTTGACGTGTCCGAAACGTACATTTAACGCATGGTACCGCTTTAACCAAATTCCCTTGTCCCCGGTGCAGCAGTGAAATACGGTAGGCAGGTGCCGCACAATCCGTGCTGAGTTTGCTGCCAGCAAATTGCGCGGAAGTCACAGCAAAAGTTAATGTTGGTGGCAACGATACTTCCCCGCACAGCGTCAAACATCACATAGCCCGGGTTTCCCGTGACATGCAGTAAGCCTTGCACACTCCTGACAACATTAAGACAGTTTTTCCGACGCAAGTCATATTAACAACTGAACAAGAACACCGCGCGATTGTCTTACGAAGTGAAACAATGTGCTTGCCGCCTGATCTATCCAGGCAAAGTTAACAGCAGAGCATAATGAGCACACTACCCCACACTGAGAACGCGCAACAAACACCAATGCTTAGCGACGCATACATGCGGTTGGACGTAACTTCCGCTCTATGCTATGACGACGCCCTCAACCAGTGACGGCAACAAACCGGAGAGTAACGTGTTCAGGATGTTCCGAGCAACAGTTTAAAAAGATCGCCCCTTCACCAGCACAGACCGAGCGCTCGGCACAAAGCAAAACCATCCGCGGCTGGCAGAACTGCCACGCGCGCGAGTTAGAACTGTCCGGTTATAACGATATTCTCGGAACAAACCGGGATAAACACTGTTTTCAGATGAAGAAATGCCGATTAAATGAAACTGCAGGTCCAATTTGACTAGGGCACAACTCATGGATCAACACGAAAGCAAAACGATAGAAGCGAAAAAGCGGCACATGCGGATTATGTCAGGATTACGTGAAAACATTTGTAGCAGATTTTAGCGTAAGCAGACGGCGGCCAGTAAAAGTAATTGAACAAAGACGCTCAGGAACAACTTCAAGAAACACGATGCAAACAAGCAGGGCGAAATGCCTCGCATGTTTCGCTGTGATCTTACTCGCAGCTTTGCGAAGGCTTATGAGCGGCTAAGAAAACAGGAAGTTTTTACCTGACTGTAGGCGAAGTGCTTCGTATTTTGCGCTTTGAAACCACGTTGCGAATGCGGCTGTGCTTAGTGCATTTCAAATTCAGCGCTGATCATAACAAGTATCGTTGAACGGAATGCACTTACGCTTGCACGCCGGCACAAAGTACAGTAGTTACAGAAGTTCTGACACGATACCACGACTTTCAGTGGATGGGGATTGCAGAAATGAGCGACGAACACCAAGTGGGGAACGCAGTCGCCTAGCAATCGTTTACGTATATACATATTGCAAATGAGAACACTTCCACGTGATTGACAAACGTTCACAGGAAAACGCGAGTGGAACGATTTAAACGCTTTCTCGCTGTGCTCCACGATATAACTCGAACCCACTTTCCAAATGACACAACACGGCGACGCCATAACGAAACCGATGACCTCATACACAGGTTGTGTTTGATCGATCAAGCATGCATAGGAGGAGGTGGAGGCAGAGTATTGGGCACTGGTCTGTTGCCAGCAGCTGCAAAAGCAACAGGATAGTTTTAGGTCACTTCCTACTCGGTAGAAGATATAAAATCCTTTTTTGTGCAGCTAAAAACAAGCGTTGCTTTACATTCAAGTTTGCTGCTAGCAACTTTGTTGAGACAGAAAACTATCATGGCAAGCAATGGGACGACAACCGAAGTTTTTCACAGCGGCGAATACGCGCCAAACCCAAATAATATCTGCATCTTTACGATCCGGCCTATTGTGCTAAAGAGGCTCACTGATCGTAGTTTTGCGCGGCAGCCGTTTCCACAACCAGTTCTACGAGTAAATTATATCTGCGAGCAAAAGACGGCACGGAAAACGACCACATAAATGTCACAACTTAAATGAGCAAAGGAATGGTCTGTGTGGTGGATACGGCAACACAACACCGCAAGAACGTTGTATGATAGGCGAATCACAGGTTCAAAACAGATGTCGAAACTACCTGGGCATTGAGGTACAGTCGAGAGTTTCACATGCTATGCTTTCAAAGTTTACAACTGTATTGCTACAAAGCTTTTACATCTGACAAAAACTGCTCAAGAAGTATTTCCAAGCATATTGTATTTTGCATGCGATGAAATTTTACTGAATTTAATATAGTCCATCGACTGAATGGAATGCATTGTGCTGTCAACGGTACAATACAATCGCATTCCTTGCATACACATAATACGTTCCATTACAAACAGCAGTACTCTATATACTAAATTCACAGCTTAAGCACATTCAAAAAGAATGAACCTATCATGGCCAAAATACATCTGGGTGCATGACGCACATTACAGTCAATTAACAAGCTATGATCAAAAATTTTTTTAAGCATAAAGCATGTGATTTGAAATAGTAGCTCGAACAAGTTCCTGATAACAAGCAACAGCTAACACGTTTCGTCTAACAAGCTCAAAAAGCACAACCTATTCCAGCATGCAACAAAGGCAATCATAAAAAATCACTTACCTCGCCGCGGGTTCTGGCTTGGGTATGTTTTCGGGGAGTTGTTAAAAGGTTCGGGGTCTGGTAGATTAATGTGGAACTGAAATCTGTTTTCGAAGTCATCTTTTCAAGGACACAAAAAGAGGTATCAGTGGAAATAGGTGCAGAATACAATTATCATTAGAGATAGACCGATATATCGGCCGATATTTGGGTTTTGCCGATATAATCGGGCGATATTTGGGTTTTGCCTATATATCGGTATCGGCCAAAACGGCCGATTTTAATCGGTGTCGGTAGGTACTGACAAAACGCTGTTATATTCCTCACCCATGCAGACAACTTGCTCAAGAAATCACAACAAAGCAAGTCAGGACAGTTATCTTGCAGCTAAACAGGTGCGTTTTCATAAACAAGAAGACAAGATGAACCATGGAGCACGCGTCGGCCGTTACAACCGAAACAAAGGCATCATCCTTAATCAGATTAATGAAAAATCATAGCAAAATATTGAAATTGCTACAATTTGAAAATTTTTAACTAATAAATCCTGATTTTTGAAGTTTTTGAAAGAAAGGTACGACATAGAATACATAATATTTTTGATAATTAAGCAGAAAACAAGATTAAAAAATTTTGGAAATGTCGGTTACCGGCATCGGCCCCAAAAAAGCCATATCGGTCGATCTCTAATTATCATACAGCACATAAACGTATTTATCGTTCAGCCAATCGCACCTAGCACTAGCAAGACTTCCATATACGCAAGTCATCGCAAAGCGAAACCGAAACTAGTGAAAAAAACACCTGCGTCAGAGAAGCGCGAAAATAAACCTGTTTATGAACCATTGCGATCGGGTGGAAACTTTAATGCGAAACACCTTCTGAACAAACATAGCTACATGCCTCTGTCATTACACATACAGTACTGCTTATGCATGGAATGTAGCTCAGCACACTGTGTGCTAAAATAACGTTCATACTAAAATGACACTGTTGTAATATTTTGTGGAGTGCTATTTTATGAAGCCTTCTAATGACCCGGCGAAGAGTTGGAGACTGCATCTACCGTCACCAAAGTGGACTCGCTAGTCACTTGATATCAGTCAGCGTCCACTGAAACACTGACCACTGACCACTGACTATAGTCATTTAAATGCAAAAAGGCAAGGAATCTTCGCTATGCTACAAACCCAACACCTGCACAATTTTTACTGGCAGTCAGAAAGAACCCAGGACAATATTGGAACAATTCAACTAAAACAAAAATACCCCGTGCATGTTATATCTCCGACAGGTAGATTTACAAATCATGTTGCAAATAACACCAACGTTCGCCAATGGTGGCCTTCTACGCTTACAATGAATTTAGCCCATGTCCTTGCTCGTAGCTTTCTCATCTGTAAAGTTTGTGTCAACATCTTAAGATTGGCGAGGTAGTATTTGGTATAGACGTAGAAAAATTCGAAGCACAGATACTAATTAGTTGGAACAGTGGAGACCAACTTGATGCTTCCTGCGGCATCGGTGGCAGACGCGCTCTGGATGCGATATTTATATATTTATACTGATTAGTCGATAATTTATGCGAAATCTTGTTGTGTCCCAGATTTTCAGCAATCGAGATATAAAATCGATTTAATGAATTTGTCAATCATCGGATTACATAAAAATACTTTTTTAAATCCAATTCGCCTCTGTACAAAAACAAAGAGAAAACCGTAAGTTTTCTCAAACATGGTCAAGAATGGACAAAACCCACTCGCCCCGACCCGGAGGGAACTAAACCGTTACTGGTAGTATATAATAACACGTCGGATTTGTTTCGCAGCTGCCTTCACAGTAAAAACAACCAGCAGGTTTGTGATTCCTAGAAACACAATCCTCGACCTTTTAATGTAAATCTAGCGAGTCAAAGGAAAATTATCGCTTACCCGCTTCAGAAACACTAATGAAAGAATTCCTGGAGGGCGCTGGCCTACCACTGACACTCTGAGTTCTTGACGGAGGAGGGGGTGGTGGTCCACGTGCATCGGGCCTCGACGGCGGTGGAGGGGGAGGAGTATTTCTATAACATTTCAAACTTGGCACATCATGTGACACATGCAAAATTCGCAACATGCAAATGAAATCTTTCATAGCAAATAAAACTTAAGTCAAGCCAAACATTTTCTCTTCGTGGACAAAAAATTTAAAGTGCAGTCAGCTGCATTTCAGCAGTTCATGATCAGAAATTTCTCAAATCAAAGCAATAGCGAACAAACAGCTGAAGCAGGTTAGTTGATTAGCTTGGCTTTTAAAGGACGCCACTCATCACAACTATAAAAAAGCAACTAACAATCTTTACAGAGCGTAAGTTATATTTAAACGAAGCGGTCAAAAGCAAGCAGGGTGTTAATGGCTTCCCCGTACACTGCCGTTAATCAAATAAAAGGCGACTGCAATTTTGCCCCAGACCGATAACCTGCTCTTATTGCTCCGTCTATTTTGAAACAGATCCCGTTTCAACCAGAACAACATTCGTGTAGAGCAGCTATGTCCAACCTAGCTGGCTTACTGAGCCAAAAAATATGTCACTATCTTAACCAGGGCCGCACATTGAATGATATATTAATGAGGGCCGCACATTGAATGGCTTACTTTGATCTTAGCAAACTAAATGTAGCTTAAGCTAATGTACTGACAGCGTTCGAATCCTATCTGCATTGGTAACAGACGTGATAAAGTGGTACTGAAGACCACCCGCATCAAAAATGACAAATTTAGGACTATCAAAATAAGGATAGGTTGTCTGTATATAGGATACCCCTTTCGTACAGTGAAATCCTAAACTGGGTCGCACAAAACCTTCGATTGGGCCACATGTGGCCCGGGTTGGACATAGCTGGTGTAGAGCCAGCTTTGATCAACAAATCGCAATTGGTAAGTTACCTTCAGCAGAGTGGATGCGAGAAAACACCATTGAACACCTAATAAAATCGATGAGACTCATAGTCGCCCTTTAAAAGTTAAAACCACAGGACGGTACTGTCAGGTTCTGTTGAGCATGAATGTTATGTTGGTGATGAATAACAAGTAACAAACGACACGCCATGAGCACAAAGCGCATGCTATTGCACAGACTGCACCAGAAAACACAACGTGTGCCAGGTATTTCCACAATTCATGCATAACAAAACCATGAGAAGCTTGTTGCATTTGAATATGAGTAAAATATATATTTAAATAGCCATTTCATGTTTTTGAAAACATGGAATTAGCCCAACTTATGTTACTTTTGAACAAACCTTAGTGCAGTGGTTCTCAACCTGGGGTTCACGGGAAGATTTCCAGGGGATCTTGGATGGCAGTTGAGTTATGTATTGCAATTTTTTAATATCCTATACTAGAGGTAAATGCGTGTCGACGGAAAACTCCGTGGAGATTTTGCCTGATCTTGCGTTGTTGTAATGCAACAATGTGAAATCTACGGCTTTTCTAGATAACCTGGGGGTTCGGATTGATTGTTTTATGACTCGGGGGTAGTTAACGGGAAAAAGGTTGAGAACCCCTGCCCTAGTGTCTACATGCAGTAGCAGCCCAACTCTTTCCCCAGAAAAATGCTTACAGGGCCCCCTAATGGTGATCTATAAAAACGTTTTCGACGTTATGCTACATCTCGAGGCCGAATGGCCTTCAAAACAAAATATTCTAACTGCAGACACAATTTTGGCAAAATCAGGCCCGTAGCCAGGTTTTACGGTTTGGGATGAAGATACATTTTAAGGGGGAAATATAGTTGTTTTTATCGTATGTTTAAAACAAATTTTTCTGAGCACGACAAAATCTGGGAGGTATAAAAATGATTTGGGGGGTAACCTCCCCGAATGCCCCCTCGTGTCTGCGGGCCTGGGCAGAATCGCCGTCAGAAAGTCTTTTATTAGGGGCCTTCATATTTGTGCAGGGTGGCTAGACTTTCTGAAAGTTTATATTTAATTCACAACATGAACAGCATTTGCAGATTGTGCAAATTAATTATAAATATTTTCCCGCAAATACCCATAATAGGCTCGTAGTTTCCAGCTAAAAATTTTTGAACGAGCTCACCAAAACAATTGGGTCGTAAACCATTGTCATTTTAATTGACGGCGATTATTAGAGATGTCGTAATGAAATGCAAATATAAAAAAATTTGCAGGAAATCAGAACCAATCCTATCATTCAGTTTTGAAAACACTGTTACTGAAGGACCAAGCCTGAGGCCTGTCAAAACAGTGCACAGCGATCAACGTTTTCTTTCATTAGTGCCAATTGATAAACTTTACCATGAGCTTAAGTGAAATATGCTTATAAAGCGCATTTGGGCTTTATACTGGCCGAAATACGCATGCATAAACCTCGCTGATGTCTGGTCTTGCTAATCTCCTGGTGCACGACATATGTGTAGATTAATAACATTTTGCATCTCATATCGCCTGTAACTGTTAACAAATATGGACTAAGGTCTACGTGGGCGTTTCGCCGCATGTGACCAGGTAGGGCTCCCACAGAGGTTTTTTTCAACCAGATCTGCTTTTTTAGTCGACCTGGGCGTGTAGGTTTAATTATGAAAAATCGCGTAAAATCCGCGTTTTTTGAAGTGATAAATTCATCAGCAACTTCAACTACATTCAGCAGCAACTTCAATGTGGTCAATAATACAAAGATACCTTTATATAACAGTGTTTACATGCGCACATCAGGTGAGGAAGTACGCATATCTGATGAAGCAGAACGTGTTCAATCGGTTTCATATTCTCACATAAGATCATTGTCACGGTTATATACAGCGATGTGTTTAAGGGAAGGCAAGCGAAGTACTTGCTTTGGGCTCCCTATTTCAAGGGCCCCCCTCAAGGTATTTCACGCGTAAATATTCCTCACTTTTGGTGAAATGTTTATTATCCGCTCATATAATATTTTCCGAACCACACCACAATTCAGTACTCTGCGTTAAAAGGGGCCCCCAACAACAACTGTAATGTGCAGGTAGGCCTACTCTGCTTTACAAGGGAGCCTAACAGCAACTGCATTCTGTAAGTAGGCCTCTCTGCTTTCAAAGGGCCCAAAATAGCAACTGTATTCTTTAAGTCCTACGCTTTCAAAGAGGCCCAAAATAGCAACTGTAATGTGTAAGTAATCTCACTACGCTTTCAAGCATGGGCGCAATTTGGTGGGGGACACGTCTTCCGTGTCCCCCCACTTTTTGACGGGGGGGCATAATATGTCATGTTCCTCACTTTTTTCTCTTTAAGGTTTTGTATTTGGAGAGGTTTCAAAAATAAAAGTGATGTTTGTCACGTTTTGTGCGAAGAGCTTTTCATGTTAGATGGTAGGCCACACATAGCCAAGTTGATGTAGAAATAGAGTTTGGTGTGATATCACTGATTCTGTTGGTTTACACATTTTAGCTTCGATAAAATAATTTTTAGCATTTTTCAAGTTTCTAGAGACCGTGAATGCTCTTTAACTGCTTCTGTCCGACATTTTGCCCTGTGTTGTATACTGATAGAAAATTTATTTTCTTGTAACAGTGAGAGTATTACAGCTGCACATGCGAGAGACCACAGTACAGCCATGATTTGTTCCGTGCAGAAATGTAACTGGCTTTGCTGTAACGTTGGCTGTAACGTATTCAGAAGCAGACAGCCTATAATTTAATGATGCTAGTGTATATAATGTTAGAAAGTTAGATTTTCAGGCAAATCTCTGCGAAGCTTTTGCCGAAAACAAAAAGCAACACTATTGTGGAGACTTAGCTTGGGATGGGGAGTTTAGCAAAATATTGTTTTCAACCATTGGTCAACAGGATTTCAATCAAAACGTTGGAGAAGTAGCCTACAGTATTTATCTAGCTGTATATTGACCTATAGCTTAAAACGTATGGACTTGACTCGGAAATAAGGATAAAATATACATTCATCCTAACTTCTTGTAATGTCGCGACAATGGTGACCAACAAATCCGAAAGAGATTTTTCCCTTGACTCTTACACTTTGTGCTTGTGCTGAATGCGTTAGTTCGTAAGTCATCTGATTTACTAGCGTTTAATCAAACCCACAATGCAGCAATGTTTTCATCCAAGTGCGAAACATTTTCTTTTTTGATACATCACACCTAGTTTTGTTGGACACTCTTTTCG